>Ga0209633_10001796_pt1 | contig 21538 bp, 13 predicted proteins | sample Cruoilmetagenom1_FD_187290 | JGI IMG/M metagenome (GOLD analysis project Ga0209633, IMG submission 187290) | Oil polluted marine microbial communities from Coal Oil Point, Santa Barbara, California, USA - Sample 1 (SPAdes) (version 2) | ecosystem: Environmental > Aquatic > Marine > Oil seeps ... | reverse complement strand
TCGCTTTTTTTTCGTGTTTTCATAAAACAAATAAAGTTTATTGAAACTAATTTCAATAAACTTTAATCTAGACCTTTATTTATAAGAAACTCAAAGAGTTTTACCAACTATTTTTGACCAATAAGCCAAAAAATTTAATTGCATCACTCGAACTGACAATTGGTTTACTGATGTCACTTCGAGTGTTTTTTGTAATGATAATGAAAAAAAATGTATCAAGAAGGTGTAATGTAATTAGTTGCTAATAATCATATTTATCTTTCCAGCGTTTCTTTAAAAACTCTCTAAAGTTATTTTCTCTATTATTGTTTCCGGGTTCATAGAGTTTTGTGTTTCTAATTTCATCAGGTAAAAACTCTTGGTCAATAAAATTATCATCATAATTGTGAGCATATTGGTAATTTTTGCCATAGTCTAAATCCTTCATTAATTTGGTTGGTGCATTTCTTAAATGTAATGGCACAGATAAATCTCCAGTCTGTTTTACCAATTGTTGTGCCTGACCAATTGCCATATATGAAGCATTACTTTTTGGCGAATTTGCCAAATATACAGCACACTGACTCAATATAATTCTAGATTCTGGATAACCAATCATTGAAACTGATTGAAAAGTAGTATTTGCTAGAATTAGTGCTGTTGGATTTGCATTGCCGATGTCTTCAGAAGCTAAAATAAGCATTCTACGGGCAATAAATTTCACGTCTTCACCACCTTCAATCATCCTAGCCAACCAGTATACAGCTGCATTTGGGTCGCTTCCGCGGATAGATTTTATGAATGCAGAGACAATATCATAATGTTGTTCACCAGTTTTGTCATACCTGACTGTATTTTTTTGTACTTTTTCTAAAATTTTAGCATTGGTAATCGTCACTTTTTCGTCTTCAGAATTGACTATCAATTCAAAAATGTTCAATAATTTTCTAGCATCACCACCTGATAGCTGTAATAAAACATCAGTTTCTTTAAGTTTTATTTTCTTTTTTGAGATAATTTTATCTTCATTAATCGCTCTGTGTAATAAAGCAATTAAATCGTCTTTATCAAAAGAATTTAAAATATAGACTTGACAACGAGAGAGTAGGGCAGGGATTACCTCAAAACTTGGGTTTTCGGTAGTGGCACCTATTAGCGTAACCCATCCTTTTTCAACGGCACCTAATAAAGAATCTTGTTGTGATTTGCTAAATCGATGAATTTCATCAATAAATAAAATCGGATTTTTAGTGGTGAACAGTCCACCACTTTGTTTTGCTTTATCGATAACTTCTCTAATATCTTTTACACCTGAATTTATCGCACTAAGTGTATAGAAAGGACGTTCTGACTCACTGGCAATAATATTTGCCAAGGTGGTCTTACCAATACCTGGAGGCCCCCAAAAAATAAGTGATGGGATAATTCCACGTTTAATATGTGCAGTTAAAGCACCGTTTGGACCAACCAAATGTTGCTGACTAATATAGTCATCAAGAGTTTTCGGACGTATGCGTTCTGCTAAAGGAGGAATCATGTTACAAATATAGAAAAACAAAGTGTTTATATGTTATATTTTTAGTTTATGATTGTCCCCTTGAGGGGACTTTAGGGGTGTAATAAATTGCAGATAAATTATGAAACCTGACAATTTGTACAACATTTCACAATTGGTTGTATTTTTGTTATAGAAGTTAAAATGATAGAATAATAAACGATATCAAATCCCTCCCCTTTAGGGAGGTTAGGAGTGGAATGAATCTACAAGAAGAACATAAACAATTTAAATTTTCACCAATGGTGATTGGTATTCCCCTTTATTTTGTTTTGTTGTTGTGGATTGTTTTTTGGGTAGAAGGTACTTATAATCTTTATTTAGCCAAGTATGGTCTTTATCCTAGATCTTTTGTTGGATTAAGAGGTGTCTTATTTTCACCATTTATTCATGGTGGGATAAAACATTTGTCTAATAATTCTATTCCGTTATTTATATTAATGACCTCTCTATTTTATTTTTATAGAAAGATTGCTTTCAAAGTTTTGTTTTATGGAGTACTATTAAGTGGTATGTTCACATGGCTGATTGCACGACAATCTTATCATATTGGGGCAAGTGGTATTGTCTATTTGTTATTTAGTTTCATACTGTTTAGCGGATTGATTCGAAAATACTATAGATTGATAGCCGTATCATTAATTGTTATTTTTCTTTACGGAAGTATGATTTGGTACATTTTACCTATAAAAGAAGAGATTTCCTGGGAAGGTCATTTGTCAGGTTTTGTAGTAGGATTAATATTTGCGATTATTTATAGAAAATATGGACCTCAAATACCACAATATGAATGGGAAGTCACCTCCCTAAACCTCCCCGAAGGGGAGGGAGAGATGTCAGTTGCCATTTATCCAAAGGGAAAAATATTTTTCGAACTTCCTATCACTATTTTACCAGAAGAAAATAAGTATTGGCTTTTGGATGAAGAAGAATGATCCCCTTTGTCCTGCGGACATTTCCCCGAAGGGGAAAAGATAAAGATGAAAAACTTTGTTAGTCCTTCCCTTTGGGAAGGGTTGGAATGGGCTGACGTTGTCTCACCACTTCATATAAAGCAACACCACAAGCCACAGAAACATTTAACGAGGCAATATCACCTAATAAAGGTAATTTGGCTTTAGCATCAGCTATTTTAAGCATAGAAGGAGAAATACCTTTATGTTCAGATCCCATAATTAAAGCTGTTGGCTTATTGAGATCTATATTATAAATAGTATCGTCAGTTTTTTCAGTAATGGTTACAATTTGTATGCCCTCAGCTTGTAGAAGGTAAATGGCATCTAATAAATGATTGACCTTACAAATAGGAATCTTAAAAGCTGCACCCGCTGAAGTTTTTATAGCGTCTGCATTTAAAGGTGCACTACCTTGATTTGGAATGATAATCGCATTTACACCCGTACATTCAGCAGTACGTAATATGGCACCGAAATTTCGTACATCAGTAATTTGATCTAATAATAAGTATAGAGGACTTTCTTTTTTGTTTGCATCAACTATTTCTTCTAAATCGTAAAAAGCTACAGCAGAAATTTTTGCAACAACGCCTTGATGGTTTTGATTTTTTGAAAGATGATTTAATTTTTCTATAGGTACATGACTTGAAGAAATATTATTCCTTTTAATTAAGGTATTCAATTCAGAAAATAAGTGACCGCTTAACCCTTTTTGAATGTATACCTTTTCTAAGGTTTGTCCGGCACTAATAGCTTCTATAATTGCTCTAATACCGAAAATGGTTGAGGTTTCTTGCATCGGTTAAGTTGGGGTATAGAATTGAAATAATAAAGAGACTGTCAGAAAGAAAAGACAGTCTCTTTAAACTCTTTTGTATTAAGAGGTAGGGATTGTTAGAACTAATAGAAATTTAGTGTTCATCTTCTAAAAAACCAGTTCTTTTAAATCCTTCCAAATGATATATAGTTCCAGGATCATCCGAAAATTCTATATCGAATGATATGCTATCTGCTATATTACCTGAATTAGTGGTAGTGCCTTTTTTTACAATTACCCCATTTGTAACATTGACAGTTATTTGATAACCTTCAACATCACTCGCCAAATTATCTCCTGAAAAAGTTAAAGCATTTACATTAACTGGTGATTTAAAATTAAACCACCAAATATTTTTATGATCAAAAAGATTAATTTCTGTTCCATTATTTGCTGCGGTATTTGAAATTGTAATTCGTTGATAACCTAATGCTAAATTTTCACCAACAAAAGTTTGAACGTACCAATCTCCAGAGACATCTGCAACGGGAGACTTTTCTAATGTATAGTCATCAAAGCCTTCTTCAGTTTCACAGGATGATAAGGCAGTAATAAAAAGTACTACTAAAGTATATTTAAATATTTTTTTCATTTTTTTAAATTTATTGATTATTGATATTGAAATGTATAACCAAATCCATAAGGATTAACAAATGTTGTAAACATTTTAGTTATTGGGTCATAAGTTAAATCTACCGATGTAGCACCAAATGGATAAACTTGAGATATCTCTGATATGACATCGCCATCCATTTGAAAATACATTGGGAAAGTACCTCCAAAGGCAAAGTCAGTAACATAAAATATACTTGTAGTTCCAGGTACAAGAGATATAACTCCTGTTCTTGCTGGTCTATTAACATCTTCTATATTACCTGATACATTTGCACCTATTATAGAAGGATCATGAACTACAACAACCTGTGTAGCAGTTCCATCAAACCCATCTGCATTTGTTGCGGAATAAGTTATGTTATATATGCCTATAGTGTTTACATCAACAGTTCCAGATACGTTTACATCTAATGCAGAACCATCAGCAGTTGCTGTAGCATTAGGGGTAAATGATGTGCCAGTGGCTACTGTAACAATTTCATCATATTCAAAAGTTGGAAAAAATGTCAATTCTGATACAATAGGGCTTTCTTCAGTACATGAAATAAAGAGAAGTATTGAAAAGACTAAAGAAACAACTTTTACAAATTTATTTTTATTTTTCATTATATTACATTTTAAGTTTATGAATACTCATTATTTCTGATCCCACCATACTTTTTCAGTAATTGAGGTTTTTTGAGTAATACTAGGGTTTTTTGAAGTTTCAGTATCTGGATAAAAAATAGTATTTGGGGTTTGATTTCCAGTTAAAACTGAACTAACAGAAACTAGCATATTTCCGATAGAATAATCTTCATTTCCCAAGGTTACAGTCTCAGGATACTGAGTTCTATTAGACTCAAAAAAGCCTTCAATATTATTAACATTAGCTAATGATATCCATTTTTGAATCATTACTTGTCTTAATGCAGTTTCCACATCTGCAGATGGCACATATTCGTAAGTACCACCAGCACCAGTTAATATTTGTGCTTGAGCAGCAGTTAATCCATAAGTAATAAAAGAATTAGCAACACCAGCATCATATTTAGCCTTAGCACCCGTACCATTAGAATATCTAATTAAAGCTTCTGCCTGTAAAAAATTACTTTCGGCTACAGTCATAAAATATACTGGTGTAGTTGCTATAATATTTGGTCTAGAAAAATCTGAAGCAACTTCAGAGGCATAACTTCCACGATCTCCTTGATCAATACCTCTATATATATTACTAGTATTTGTACGATAAATAGCTGTATTTCTTGGATCAATATTGTCATCCAAAAATTGAAGTAGCGATTTACTAGCAATATTGTTTACATCTCCCAAACGATCTATTTGAACATCATAAAATGGATTTGCTTTGTTTTGTGCATTTTCATATAACGCAAATTTTGCGTCAGACGTAATGAAATTATCTTCAGTAAGAAGAGCAGTCACAGCGGAAGCATTTGCTTGAGTTGTATAAGCCATTCTAATATAAAGTTTTAATTTCAATGTATTTGCAAATTTAATCCAATCAGACATCTCTGCGTTATAAATAGCATCTTGAGTTCCTACATTGGAATTGACTGGGTTACCGTTGTATTTAGCAAGTGCTGCATCAATTTCAGCAATTAAACCTGTATATATATCGCTACCCAAGTCAACACTTGGTGTAATGTTTTCTGAACCTAGCAAAGCTTCAGAGTAAGGTATATCGCCATACAAATCAGTTAGTACTTGAAATGTATAAGCCCTTACTACTGATGCAATTAAAAAAGTACCAGTATCATCTTCTTCATCAGACTTAGTTAACACAAATTTTAAATCGTTTAGACAACCTGCCCAAAGCTCATTCCATAATCTATCTGAAAAGTCGATATTCATATTGTAAGTGTCAATATTTGTGTATTGACTTGCACTTGGTGGTTGCGTATGATATTGTGCTAAAAATCCTCCAAGATTGGCTAATTGCCCTCCCATTGCTGTTGCTAAGGAACCCTGAGCTGCAGTCAACACAAATTTTTTGTCAACATTCACTGGAGTGTTAGGGTTATCATTTATATTCAAATTATCCTCACATGAAGTAATCAGTATAAAGAAAAAAAGAAATTTTAATATGTTTTTCATTTTTATATTTTTTAAATTAATTAAAACCTAGCTTTTAATGTAAATCCAATACTTCTAGTACTTGGACTTGCACTAAATTCACCAAATTGACTCCTAAGATCCGTACCAAAAGTCGACGATTCAGGGTCAATATATTGATTTGATTCCGGTGTGAATAGTAATAAGTTTCTACCTATTATTGCAAAAGTAATATTTTCAAATGGTGTTTTCTCTATTATTTTATTTGAAAAATTATATGCTAAAGTAACTTCTCTCAATTTGACAAAAGATTTATCAATTACATTTCCTCTTTCAAGTGACGAAGCACGGTAATAATCATCCCAATGTTCTGAGTCTATTGCCGTGGTATTCTCAACATAAGAAATATTACCCAATCCATCGTCTATTCTATTTACAGAACCTGGAATTATATATGGTTCTCTATCATTTATTGTAGTAGTGATTGAGTTACCTGTAAACCTTGTTATACTGGCAGTACGACTAAACATTAAGCCTCCTTGTCTAACATCAATTGATAAACCTAGAGAAAAACCTTTATAAGAAAAATCATTAGAAATACCTAAAGTATAGTCATATTGTGTATTTCCATAAACTTCCTTAATAGGTGAAGCAATAGGCACACCATTATTGTCAACAACAATATTTCCGCTAGGATCAGTTAAGGGAACACTACCTTCAATAAGTGCTAGAGGTTCGCCTTCTCTAGCGACCAAACTTATAGTACTTAAACCACCAAGTGCGATTTGATCTACTCTGTTATCTAGTTTTTCTAAAACAGCATCATTGGTAGCGTAGTTTATAGACATGTCCCAATTAAATCCTTTATTACCGTTTCTGAAAATTCCAAGCTTAAGAAGTGCTTCATAACCAGAGTTAGAAATTGTACCAATATTAGCCGTTTGCGAAGTAAAACCAGAGGTTGATGCTAAAGGTAAACTTAAGATTTGATCTTCTACAGTAGCATCGTAATAGGTGAAATCAATACTAACACGATTTTTAAAAAAAGATAATTCTCCACCAATCTCAAACTCTTTTCTTCTTTCAGGTTTTAAATCAGGGTTACCAGCTCTATTACCCACTTCAAAAGCATTTAAACCACCTACTGGGAAACTAAGTGTTCTAAAACCCTGATTGTCTGTTGAACCAGCAACATTTACAGGATTAATTTGATAAGGATTTGTATCAACCCCAGTTTCTCCATAACCCAATCTTATTTTACCATAACTAATCACATTTTTGATATCAGGGAAGCTATTAGTAAAAACCCAAGAACCATTGACACCTCCATAAAGAACTGATCTGTTCTCTTCTGGTAACGTAGAATACCAATCGTTTCTTAAATTAGTAGTAAGAAATAACATATTCTTATAAGAAAGCGAAGTAGAATTTAATACACCAAATAATCTTCTCTTAGAAACTGTAGAAGTAGCGGACACTGGACTTGCAGAGTTAGAAAGTGAGTAGAAATTAGGAATATCTTGTGAAGTAACAGTAGCGGATGCAAACTTGCTTGTCCTGTCATTATAATTAAAGCCAAAACTAGAAGTCAGATTTATATTTTCATTTAGGTCAAAATCAAGATTATATAAAATATCATGATTTACCTGCTTTACAAAATTTTGGAATTCACCATAAAATCCAGGTTGCTCTGTACTAGATCCATCATTAGGGCTACCAGGAGCCGCATCAATTATGGCATTCCAAATTTTGGTGTAGTCAGTATATTGGTCCAAACCTAATCTGTAAGATATATTTGACCAATCATTAATTTTTGCTGTCAAATTAAACGAACCATAAACTCTTTCCTTGGTATATTTTGCACCATCTTCATTAAGCGTAAAATATGGATTGGTAATTCCAAAAGCAGTATAATAATTATCTACTGTGTTAAAAGGATCATTTTTATAATCTTTAAACTCAGTTAGATCAAAGTCATTTGGAATTTGCATTAAGTTATTATATACCGTAGCACCCTGACCAGATTGAATACCAGAACCATTAATGTTAACGTAATTTAAATTACCACCAAAAGTCAAGAAATCCATTTTTGAATTAAATGATAGTGAAATAGTGTTTCTTTCACTAGAATCGTTACTAGTTGGAAATATTCCATCAGAGTTTATGTTATTGTAAGACAACCGACCTGAAGTATTTCCTGAACCACCAGAAACAGCTACATTTGTAGTATATGAAGTTCCTATGTCGAAAAAATTTCTAAGTTGATCTTTTTGAAATGAATAAGGTTTAATTTTTTGAGAGTTGTTTACAACATTACCCCAAACTCGAACTTCATCATCAAAACGAGGACCCCATGAACCATTTTCTCCTAAAAAATGTTGTCCATCCCAACCTTGACCAAATTGATTCTGATATTTAGGTGCTCTTAAAATATCACTAAAATTAGCAGTTGTAGAAAAGTCAATAGTTAATTTATCTGATGAGCCTTTCTTAGTTGTAATGATAATAACCCCATTAGCAGCCCTTGAACCATATAGTGCCGTACTTGAAGCTCCTTTAAGTATTGAAATAGATTCAATATCTTCAGGGTTTATATCCCCAGAGCCACGGCCAAAATCGTAAGCACCATTCAGACTATTACTGAAGGTCGAGGCATTGTTAACAGGGATACCATCAACAATATATAAGGGTTGATTACTTCCTCCGATAGTACTAATACCTCTTATAATAACTCCAGAAGAAGAACCAGGATCTGTACTTGCACTTGAAATAACAACACCAGCTACTTTTCCCTTGATAGCATCTGATATGTTAGATTGAGATCCTTCATTTAATTCACCAGATCCAATACTAGTTACAGCCGAACCAATAGAAGCCTTTTCTCTTTTAATACCTAAGGCGGTTACAACAACTTCTTCAAGAACATTGTCAGCTTCTAATACAACATTTATTGTATTCGATGTTCCCACAGTTTTTTCTTGTCTTTGGGTACCAATAAAGCTAAATACAAGAATATCTCCTGTATTCGCTTGTATGGCATAATTACCATCAAAATCTGTTTCAGTACCAGTTGTAGTACCTTTAATAATAATACTAACTCCTGGTAATGGTCCTGATTCATCAGAAACCGTACCAGAGATAGTTTTCTCTTGTGCAAAGGTAATTTGCACTACAAACGCTAGTAATAGCGTTAAAATTCCACTAAACTTTGTTTTCATGTTTATATTTATTTGAATTAATTATGGCAAAAGTGCTAAAATTATGTTAATAAAACAATTTTTTTAACTAAAAATGACTAAATAAAGTTAAGATGTTCTGATTGTATTTGTTAATTAAAACCTAAGTGTAGTTTACTTTTAATTTTAATTAAAAATTTAATATTTAACAAAAATAAAAAAAAGTGAGAATTATTTATGATTATTGTAAAAATAACTTGTAGTCATAAGAGAATTTAAAATTTTATTGCGATATCAATAATCATTTCTTAACAGGTTTTGATAGAATATTTAATTAAGGTTTGTTTTGGATTATGTTTATTCAAGAGTGCATTTTCAAAACTTACAAGTAATAAATGAAAAGATGAAATAAATTTTTATCTATTTAAAACTAAATGTTTTTATACTATCGTTATTTTGTAATGCAATAAGAATTTTTTTATTTTTTATATTTAGGATAACCATTTTTCTTGTTTGACTTTTATATAAGTATTTTCCTAAGTTATTATTTGCTTTTTTGTAAAAATGTTTTGTAGAGTCTTGTGAGATAAGGAAAATTTGATTTGAACTAAATATACCGTGATAAGTAGGTAAGTCATGAAAATTTCCAGCTACTAATAAGATTTTTGATGATTCATTTGGAGGATAGTTAAGAAATGCTTTAATTGGAGATAATTGTAATGATGAGTCAAATTCAACAAACTCTTCAAAATTTCCATTATTATTTACAAGATATCCGCTAGACAAAGTATGAATTTCATTAAGATTTGCTTTTGCAATTTTTTCAATACCAATAATTTTTTCTATTGGTTGATTTACATAGTCTTTGTATTGTTCAGTTTTTTTACTGATATAACTCATTTGGCCAGATAATTCATCTTTAGAGTTCACAGGATAATATTTGTTATTAATTGCATAAGCCAAAACAGTTTCTTTCTTACCATTGTTATCAAAATCAGAATGATACATATGCAATGGAAATTCTTCGGTAGGGTTAAATTTGTTATTCATGCCCCAGTTACCTAAAAGAATATCTTTATCACCATCAGAATCAATATCAAAAGTAATAACTGTTTGCCATAAGCCATTTATTTTTTGATTGTTTGGTTTTATTTTTAAGGCTCCATTTTTATTGATAAATATTTTTGGAGCATCCCATTCTGTGGAAATAATTAAATCTTTTGTTCCATCATTATCCAAATCGTCCCAAACAGCATCAGTAACTTTAGAGTTTAAAGAAAAGCTTTGATCAATTGAGAAATTTCCTTTACCATCATTATTTAAAAGATAGGAATTTACAGTTGCTCCAAAATCATTCGGATTTGATCTATTTCCAATAAACAGATCAATGTCTCCATCATTATCATAATCATAAGGTTTTACGCAAGATCCGTTTAGATAATTGTTAGGAATGTTATTTTTAACTTTTGTAAAATTTCCTTTTCCATTATTAAGATAGAGTCTGTCATTTTCATAAATGGAATCCCTTTTTGAATTGATTCCTGATATAACGTAAATATCTAAATCAGAATCATTATCAGCATCAAAAAATACAGCATCAACATCTTCAAATAATGAATCTTTTTCAATTTCTGGTATTTTAATTTTTTTAAGGATTTTACCATTATTACTAAATAATTGGGGTTTGTTGCCAGATGAGTTTCCTAAAAACAAATCTTCAAAACCATCATTGTTAATGTCACCAATAGCAATTGCAGGTCCTCCAGTAGAAATTTTATAGGGAATTAATTTTTCATAATTAAAATCATTATAATTATCCTCTTGATGTACAAAATTAATAATATTTTCTTTTTTGAATATTGGCTCATTGAATTTGGTTTTGTAATTAAAAGTTGGGTTGTTACTTGCATATTCTATTTCAATTTCTTTATTTATTGAAGGGTTTATTATTTTTTGATATGTATTGTTTGGCCAAACAATTAAAAGAGAGTCAATAATAGTATCTTTCCCTATACCAAAATGTAGTTTTGGTTCTACAGATGAAATAAAACCACGAGAAGTAAATAACTGCTTTAGTTGATTTTTCCCTCCTGAGTAAACAACAGCTTTAGAACCAACACCTTTTTTATTTTTTTTAGTATAGTTTAATTTTATTTTCAAATAGTTTTTAGAATTATCTGTATTGTTCTCATAGATAGTAGTAAAATCATTTAAATTATTAGTAATGATATCTAAATCTCCATCTAAATCTAAATCGACATAAACAGCACCGTTTGATAGTGAAGGTGTATTGTCAATCCAATCTCCAGTTCTATTTATAAATCTATTTGAATTTCCTTCAAAAATTTGATTAGCAACTTTGCCATCTGGCATTTCTTTTAAAGAATTTATCAGCCAATCATCTTTAGACTTATTTCTAGATTTATTTTTAAATGAATTAGAAATGTATTTCATAAAGTCAAGATTATTTGGTCTCTTATAAATACCATTAGTAATAAAGATGTCTTGATATCCATCTTGATTGAAGTCAGCTATTAATGGTGCCCAACTCCAATCTGTTGCGGCAATATTATTATACAAACCAGTTTCAATAAAATAATTACCATTAATATTTAATTGAAGCATGTTTCTTGCATATTGCCTATGATAGCCTTGTTTTAATAAAAAAGTTTGGATATCATTAGAAACATCTCCTTCGGATTCTTTTAAAATTTTTTCGTTATTTGGTAACATATCAAGAGTAATGAGATCTTGAAAACCATCCCCATTAATATCAGCTACATCGCTTCCCATTGAGAAACGGCTTGTATATGAAAAATAACTTGCTAAGCTTTCTTTAAAAGTGCCATCTTGATTGTTTACATAATAATAATCATCTTCATGAAAATCATTACATACATAAATATCATCCCAGCCATCATTATTAAAATCAGCTATTGAAGCACTTAGACCATACCCATTAGCACCACCATAAATATTAGCTTCTTTACTTACATTTGTAAATTTCTGATTGTCGTTGCGTAACAATACATCCCCTACAAAATCAGATCTTTTTTTTCTTATTAAAGCTGGGCCATGTGATGATTTTGTATGTACAGCGTGATTTACGATATAGGTATCTAAATCACCATCTTTATCATAATCAAAGAAATAGGACTGTGTTGAATACCCTTTAAAGTCTAAACCAAATTCTTTAGATTTTTCAGTGAATGTACCATCGCCATTATTCATAAATAATTCATTGTGACCTTTAAAATCTAAATAACCAGTTACAGCACATACATAAATATCTAGAAAGCCATCATTGTTGATGTCAACCATAGTAACACCAGTATTCCAATCAGATGTGCCTTTGATACCTGCAGATTCTGTAATATCTTTAAATTGTAAACTACCTTGATTAATATATAATTTATTTTCTCCTTTATTAGATACTAAATAAACATCAGGTAAATTGTCATTATTTATATCGCCTACAGCGATACCTCCACCATTATAATAATATAAATAGTTTACAATATTATATGTAGGGTCATCACTTATTTTATTTTCGAAAAAAACATTCGTATATGTGTGATGTTTTTTAGAAAATAAAAGAGAAGACTTGTTTTTTTTGTCACAATTAAAAAATAGTGAGCCTATAAATAATAATAGAAAATAATGCTTCATATATATTATAAATAACAAAGAGGTTGTAAATATACAACCTCTTTGTTATTTTAATCAAAAGTTTCCTTTTTTTATTGTGGTGTTGGTGATACTTGATTAAAATCAGATTCAAACGCTGGTACTGGCCAATATTCTAAATAGCCATATTTAATTGTTGCGTTAGTGTTTACAACTCCATTTTCATCTAATACTCTAGCACCAGTTCTTGATCCGCTGGCAATACCATAACGTCTTGCATCATAAAAAGAGACTGCTCTCATTAACAATGCTAATCGTCGTTCTTTTCTTATTTCTTCTAGTGCATCGGTTTCACTCATACCAGTCCCAACGGTAGTAGCTAAACCTGAATTTTGGAAATTCCTTACGGCATCTAAATGTCCTAAACCACCTTCAATATCTCCAGTTCTTACTTTCGCTTCAGCTAAGAATAATTGATTTTCTTCAAATGAACCCGCATAATACATAGTAACTGCTAAAGGTGTTGAAGATACAATTGGAGTCTCATCATTCCAAAATTTAGAAGCACCATATTGAATTCCTCTACCTCTTGGGTTTGGAAAATCAAAATCAGGCTCAAAATATAAATCTAATCTAGCATCTCCTGGATTAATATCTTGAATTAAACGATCACTCGGAAAATACCAGAAACCAGTTACCTGACCTGGCAACCAATTATTGTCTATAAAAGATGTTTCTGATTTCATTGTGAATGCATTTGAGTTAGAAGATACACCACTATTAGCTAAGGTAATAACCTCATTCCAGTCGCCAGATGTCATATCTGTAACTTTGGTATTATATACCTTATTACGAACTCTTAAACTTTTAACATTTTCCATCAAACCATCTTTATCAACAATAGAAGATAAATACGCTAATTGAAAATTCGCCAGACGACTATTAAAACCACTATCATCTGACACTCCAGTTAATAAAGTAGACAATTCATCTAAAATTGAATTAGATTCGTTAATAAGATCGCTATTTGAAACAAAATTTGCACTAGGTTGTGACGTAGGGTTCGTTAATAAACCACTATCAACAATTACACCTTGCTCATACAAAGAGCCAAGCTTACTATAAGCGAATGCTTTCCACCAGAGTGCCCAGGCTCTAAAACCTTGCTTATCAATATCGCCACCTTCTAAGCTTTCTAGTGCTTCTATGATAGTATTAGATTGAACTATAGTACTATACATATCTCTCCATTCATATTGAAGTGCATTATCTGATCCGGCAGCTCGCGTATTTCTAATAGCTATCTCACCTGGTTGAGGACCACCTGCAGGTGGTAGAACAACTGTACCATCATCTAAAGTAATAGATTCAGTTTGGTTGATCCATCTACCTCCAAAATTACCCCATGGCATAGCCATAACATCACCCATAGTTTCGTGATATCCATATGAGAAGAATAACAATGGGCTTTCTGATTCAGTCCCAACAGATTGAAACACATCTTCTGAAGCTAAGAAATCATATAAACCTTTTGAAAAGGTTGTCAATCCATCTACATTTGTCAATGAAGACGTGGAAGGGTTATTGTTGTCCAACGGATCAATATTCGTATCTAGTAAATTGTCTTGACATGCAATAAAAGTTAGCAAAAAGACAAATATTCCTGCATTAAATAATTTTTTCATTTTTTTCATTTTTTAAAATGTAAAGTTTATTCCTAAGTTAAAACTTTTTGTATTTGGATGCGTAAATTCATCAAAACCTCTTTGAAAAGTATTACCAAAACCTCTAGCAGCTTCAGGATCTAATCCAGTAAAGTCAGTAATCGTAATTAAATTTCGCCCAGATATAGTTAAATTGATTTGCTCAAAGATATCATTTTTAATTAAATTATGTAATTTGAATCTTAAACTTATGTCTCTAAAACGTATGAAAGAAGCATCTTCTACAAAATGTGAAGTTGGTACGTTTGTATTATATAACGAAGTGTAATAAGATACAAAAGCACCAGTTTGAGCTGTTCCTGACGGATCTTCAATTGTTATTGGTATAGCTGTTTCGGCATGTAAGCCATTGTTATATAGCCATTGTTTAGCTCTGTTATAAACATCAAAACCTTGAAACAAGTCTATCTGTAAAGATAAGCTAACAAAATTACTGAAAGTGAAATCGTTTAAAAAAGTCATTACAAAATCTGGTTGAGTACTACCAGCAACTACTTTATCTGAGCCAATAACTACATTACCTGTATTTTTATTAACCACATAGCCTGAACTAGCTACGGTGAAATTATTTTCAGTTCCAGCTGCTATAATTCTATTTCCACTATTATCAACGGCATCTAGGCTTGTTATTACTGGGAAAACAGAAAACACGCCGATTTCTTGCCCTTCATCAAGTGTAAAGTTATCTTGAATAACAACAGGAAGTCCGTTTTCAATTCGATCTAATATAGCCGTAGACTTGGTAAATCTTAAACCAAAATCGTAATTAAATTTATCCGATTTGTATAACCCTAAGTTTAAAGAAGCTTCAATACCATCACTACTTATGTCATAAGAATTGCTAGAAGAACCTGCAGAACCTGTGCTAGTTGCACTACCAGCATTAAAAATTGCACCGTTTGTTTTACGATCAAAAATGTTTATAGAACCATCAATTCGGCTAAACCAATTTCCGTCGCTAGGAGTAAAATTAAAATCTATACCAGCTTCAAATTCTTTTTGAATTTCAACATCTAAGTCTGGATTAGCAACAATAGAAGGAATACTTGCAATTGCTTCTGCACCAACTGTGGTGAGTTGAAAGGTAAATAAATTTTGACTAAATAGTGGTTGAATACCAGCCTCACCATACGCTGCTCTAAGTTTAAATGTATTTACAACATCAGATTCAAGTAAATCAGCTATATTAAAATATGCATCAGCTCTTGGAAAGGTAAAATCTTTTCCATCACCAAATCTGTTTGAAAAATCTTGTCTTACTCCAACAGAAAAGCCAACTAAACTTTCGTAATCAAATTTTTGATTTATAAAAATACCATAAGTTCTAAAAGGTGAATTAAAGAAACTAGCAAAAGTTTTTACAATTGCTTGGTTAATGTTAAAATCACCAAAACCTCCACTAGGTAAATTAGTACCAACTACTGATGTTTGATTTAATTCTCTATCTCTCCAATCAAATGTAAAAGTAGTTGTCGATGTAATAGGTATTCCTAAATTTAAATTTTCATCAAAATCTAATGTTAAATTAGCAGACGCTAAGAAATTTTGAAAATATTCTTGGGTATCAACATGAGTGAAATTACCAGATAAATTTGGTGATATTGATGAAGCTTGTCTATGTCCTGTTTGATTTTCTTGAAAAAATTTAAAATTTTGTGCGTACGTGTCATAACCATATTTCACATTAAATGATAAAACATCAAAAGGATTATAAGTAAGATTAAAACTTGCTAAATAACGTGTAACTTCATCTAACCTTGTTTGAATATCTCTATAAAAAAATGGGTTAGCAGAGTTGGGGTCTGTAGCATCCGGAGAAACGGTTAATGCTCCCTCCGCATTTCTATTAAAAAAATCTACATGAGGTAAATTCTGAAATACATTATTTATTAAATTACTAGAATTTGCATTATCAGTGTTAGTGCCAGTATCGTTTGAACTGTTAATAACATCAAAACGAGTATTTATTTTGATTTTATCATTTACATCAAAATCTAAATTTAATCTAGCATCATATTTAATATAGCTACCGTCTACAAGTACACTTTCTTGTTCAGTACGGTTACCAGAAACTAAATATCTAATATTTTCAGAACCCCCAGATACAGATATGCCGTATTTAGTATTAACAGCAGAACTAAATAAGACATCAGTAGCATCAAAAGTTGGTTCAGCATAAGGAGTGTCATTTATACCCTGTGCACCTAATGCAGTTGCACCAACAGTTCTTTCGTTAACATCAACAGCTAAATATTGAGCGTCTCCATTTAATTGAGTGACAGGTGTGCCATTCAAATCTATCAGGAAACCAGAAGCATCTGTAGTATATCTGTGCAAATCTGCTCTTCTCATATCTTCATTATCAACTACAGAAGAAAAACCAACATTTGTATTAACAGATACTCTAGGTGCACCAACTTTACCTTTCTTAGTAATAATATTAATTACACCATTTGCACCCTGAGCACCATAAATGGTACCAGCAGCTGCCCCAGATATTGTTTCAACTCTCTCTACATTTGAGAAATCAATATCTGATAATCGTGAACTTAAGTTTGAAGCTCCACCAACACTAGAAGAGGTTGTTGATACCTGAATTCCATCAATCAAAATCATTGGCTGAGATGAATTTAAACTACCAATAGCTCTTAAAACAATATTTTGTTGCTGACCAGGTTGACCAGAAGTTGATTGAATAATAGTTCCTGCTATTTTACCTTGCAGGGCTTGGTCAATAGATTGTGCGCCTGCTTGTTGTAAATCTTCAGATTTTACAGCATTTACGGCAACACCAATTTTTTTTCGAGATGTTCCAGAAGCCACCCCAGTTACAATAACTTCATCAAGTACATTGTCAGATTCTAGCACTACATTAATTGTATTGTCAGCACCAACAACTACACTTTTAGTAGCCATACCCAAAAAACTATATGTAAGGACATCACCTGTATTGGTATTGATAGTATAGTTACCATCAAAATCTGTTTCTGTACCAGTTGTTGTACCCTTAATTTGAACACTAACTCCTGGTAATGGTCCCGATTCATCAGTAACTGTACCTGAGATAGTTTTTTCTTGTGCAAAAGCAAATTGCACTACAAACGCTAGTAATAGCGTTAAAATTCCACTAAACTTTGTTTTCATGTTTATATTTATTTGAATTAATTGTTACAAAAATGCTAAAATTATGTTAATAAAAAAATTTTTTTAACTAAAAAAAAACTAAAATAAAATCTAAGTATAGTATCGTGATATAATTTATTTTTATAAGAAAGAGGTTTTATATTAGTTTTGTCAAAAATTTAATATTCATCAAAAATCAACAAAATATGAGAATTATTTATGAAGTTCATTAAAACATCGCGTTATTTTAGGTAAATTTAATTTTTTATTGCGAAATTGTTAATCGTTTAATTTTGTAAAGAAGGTAAGTTTAGACTATAATTAATACTAGTGAAGTAATCATTATAATTCTATGACTGTATAAATAATTTAGTAATATTTTTTTAACATAAAGTTAAAAAGGTAAGATAATGTATATTCAAAAAAACATATCAAATGTCACGATGTCATTAAAGTTTTTGCCACCAAAAGATATTTAGTATTAAAAATAACTGACAATTTTTAAATGAAAACGCGAATTATCAAAGTTTAATGCAAAATTTGAAGACCCACCCAAAGCATAACTTAGGTTTACCAAGCCTAATTTTGAAGAGAAAGCATAACCTAGTCCAAATGAATATAATTTTGTGTCTTGTTTATTGTTTTTTGTGTAGCCAAAATCAGTAATTGAATAAAGATATGAAGTGTTATTTGGTGTGAACCGATATTCAATATTTAAAATACTATAAGTTGATGCTAATAAACTTTCTTCATCAAATCCTCTTATAGAATTTGTTCCTCCAATTCTAAAGAGCTCATTGTCAAACAATGCTTCAGATTTTAGGTATGCACTTTGGTTTTGAATAAAAATATGGTTTTTTACAGTCAAACTCCATATAAAATGAGTTTTTGCAAATAGTTTTGTTTGCCTTGTATTAATGTCATTACTTTTTCTTCTTCCAATTAGTGCTTCACTGTAAAAATTGAACTTTGTAGGGAATAAGGGATGTGTATTTGGTAGTTGATAGTTGTAGTTTAATCCGTAAAACAAATTTTTGTAATCAATAATGGTATTGTTATTATTTGATAGAAGGTTTGTCGAGCTCTCTGATTGGAGTGTAAGCCCAATTGATTTTCTGTTATCTATCTGATAAGGTAATGAGAATTTTATTAAAGTGTTTACAAAAGAAGAATCTTGTTTGTAAATATTCAAAGTTGAATTTGGAGAAAATTTTGAATTAAATATATAGGGTAATGAAATACTGATATCAAATACTTGACGTTCTTTTCCATTATTTTTCCAGATTAGTGAAAAATTTTCTCCAGTATTAAAAATGTTATTTAATGAAAGATCTATATGACCATTAAATAATAGTCCTTTGCCATTTTCTTTTGAAGTAAAACCAATAAGGCCATCAAATTTATTTGAAGACTTCTTTTTTAAATATAAATAGACAATAGTTGAATCTTTAGTAAATAAAATTTCAGGAGGTTTTGTTTCAGATACAAAAGATAAAGAGTTGATTGAATTTGAAGCCTCGTCTAATTTATCCTTTGTAAACAATGTGTTGTTTTTTAATTTTAAATGATGCTTGACAAATGCTTTCGGAAAATCAGGATATCCATTAATAATGACATTGTCAATTTTTCTTAAATTTGATTTGTTGATTTGCAGTTCAGCCTCTAAAGTATCTTTTTTGACAGCAATGTTTTTTAAAGCAATTTTGGTGAAAGAATTTCCTTGTTTTTCAAAAAGAGAAGTAATTAGGTTTAATGTTTTGGGTAAATTTTCTGGGTTTAGCTCAAAATAATTATCCTTAACGGATAAATGATCCATATTGAAAATTAGTTTTTTAGGGATGTCTATTTCTGAATAATATACTTTAACTCGTTTTATCTGGTTTCTTAAATTGAAATAAGCCGTATAAACATATTCTTTTTCAACTATAGAGTCACCCTCCTCTGGAGGAATTAGGAAAGGTCTTTTAGAAATACTATCTATCTTATAATTAAGGAAGCCTATTTTTTCAAGATGCCGTTTTACCGAGTCTAAAGATTTATGTAAAGAAATTTCAGAGGCATGTTTTTTTTGATAGGATATATTTTGTAAAAATGCTGTTGAAAGACTATCAATAGATGAAATTTTTAATTTTATCTTTTGTCCATAGATAGGATTAAAAAGATATAATAAAAATAGGATATATATATATGGTGTAAATTTCTGTTTCAAATCGGGTCAAAAATAACTAAAAAACACTTTATTTAGTAATGGTTTTTAATTGTTTTTAAAATGATGATAAATTTTAGCTTACACCTGTTTGAATACCCAGAAATTATTTATACATTTGCACACTCTTAAAAAAGAGGTTTTATAAAAACATAAAAACAATAATTAATTTATATGCCAACTATACAGCAATTAGTACGCAAAGGAAGAACCAGCATAACTAAGAAGAACAAATCGGCTGCATTAAATTCTTGTCCACAAAGAAGAGGCGTATGTACACGTGTTTATACAACAACACCAAAAAAACCAAATTCAGCTATGCGTAAAGTAGCAAGGGTAAGGTTGACAAATGGTAATGAGGTAAATGCATACATACCTGGAGAAGGACATAATTTACAAGAGCACTCGATAGTATTAGTTAGAGGAGGAAGAGTAAAAGATTTGCCTGGAGTAAAATATCACGTGGTACGTGGTGCTTTAGATACTGCAGGAGTTGAAGGACGAACTCAACGCCGTTCAAAATACGGAACTAAACGTCCTAAAAAATAATTTAAATACTTTAATGTAAGAAGTAATGAGAAAAAGAAGTGCCAAAAAAAGGATTCTATTACCAGATCCTAAGTTTAATGATCAGTTAGTTACACGCTTTGTAAATAACTTGATGAAAGATGGTAAAAAATCTACAGCTTTTAAAGTTTTTTATGATGCTTTAGATATTGTAGAAGAAAGAAAACAAGATGAAGAAAAAACATCTTTAGAGCTTTGGAAAGAAGCGTTGTCAAATGTTATGCCACATGTAGAAGTAAGAAGTAGAAGAGTGGGTGGTGCAACTTTTCAAATTCCAATGCAAATTAGAGCAGACAGAAAAGTTTCTATGGCTATTAAATGGTTGATTCTTTACGCTCGTAAGCGTAATGAAAAATCAATGGCTCAGCGTTTAGCAGGAGAGGTTTTAGCTGCTGCAAAAGAAGAAGGTGCTGCAGTTAAGAAAAGAACCGATGTTCACAAAATGGCAGAGGCAAATAAAGCATTTTCACATTTTAGATTTTAATTAGAAATGGCTAGAGATTTAAAATTTACAAGAAATATTGGTATTGCAGCACATATTGATGCTGGTAAAACCACAACTACAGAGCGTATTCTTTATTATACAGGTGTAAGTCATAAAATTGGAGAGGTACATGATGGTGCTGCTACAATGGATTGGATGGAGCAAGAGCAAGAGCGTGGTATTACGATTACTTCTGCTGCAACAACATGTGAATGGCAATTCCCAACTGAAAATGGTAAACCAACTGCTGATGCAAAAGGTTATCATTTTAATATTATTGATACACCAGGTCACGTTGATTTTACAGTAGAAGTAAACAGATCGTTAAGAGTTCTTGACGGATTAGTTTTCTTATTTTCTGCTGTTGATGGTGTAGAGCCTCAATCAGAAACTAATTGGAGATTAGCCGATAATTACAAAGTGCCAAGAATTGGTTTTGTAAATAAAATGGATCGACAAGGTTCTGACTTTTTAATGGTCAACAGACAGGTAAAAGAAATGTTAGGTTCTAATGCAGTTCCTATTGTTTTGCCAATTGGTGAAGAAGGCGATTTTAAAGGAGTAGTCGATTTAGTTAAGAATAGAGCTATCATTTGGCATGAAGAAAACATGGGAGCAACATTTGATGTTGTTGATATTCCTGAAGAATTAAAAGAA
>Ga0209633_10001795_pt1 | contig 21551 bp, 17 predicted proteins | sample Cruoilmetagenom1_FD_187290 | JGI IMG/M metagenome (GOLD analysis project Ga0209633, IMG submission 187290) | Oil polluted marine microbial communities from Coal Oil Point, Santa Barbara, California, USA - Sample 1 (SPAdes) (version 2) | ecosystem: Environmental > Aquatic > Marine > Oil seeps ... | reverse complement strand
AACTCACCGGTAATGATTCGGTTATAAATTCACGTTCTATATTTAAAGCATCAACTAAAATTGCAGTGATACGTTCTTTTGACACTTTGTTTACCATGTGATTTTGATGTAAATGCACTGCAAAATCTGCATGTAAACCTTCGTCTCGGTTAATTAATTCATTTGAAAAGGTAAGACCTGGTAATAAGCCTCTTTTTTTCATCCAAAAAATAGAACAAAACGCTCCTGAAAAGAATATACCTTCTACCGCAGAAAAAGCAATCAGTCTTTCGGCGAAACTCGGACTATCAACCCATTTTAATGCCCATTCGGCTTTCTTTTTTATGGCTGGAAATACCTCAATTGCTCTAAAAAGTTCATCTTTTTCTACCTCATTTTTAATATAAGTATCAATCAATAATGAATATACTTCTGAATGGATATTCTCCATCATAATTTGAAAACCATAGAAAAATTTTGCTTCGGTATATTGTACTTCAGAGATAAAATTTTCGGCTAAGTTTTCGTTTACAATACCATCTGAAGCTGCAAAAAATGCAAGAATATGTTTTATAAAATAACGTTCATCATCAGTTAGTTTTGTTTCCCAATCTATGACATCCTGATGTAGGTCAATCTCTTCAGCTGTCCAAAAACTAGCTTCTTGTTTTTTGTACCAATCCCAAATATCATGGTGTTGAATGGGAAAAATTACAAATCTATTATCATTGGGCTGTAAAATAGGCTCTACTTGCGACATTATGAATTGACTTTTTGAGAAATTAAATAGAATGGTCTTTTTGACCAAAATCGGATGAAACAAATATTCGATTTTTTACTGAAAAATAAAAACCATAATTATCCACAAAACAAGAGAAGTTTTTAACAAAAGTCAATAAAACGGAATATTTCTTAACATTAACTTAACATTTAAAATATTGATTTACAGATGTTTAAAAAAATCATTCGGTTTCTACCTGCGAAGTTTATTGAGTTTTTAATATTTCGGCGTAAAATGGAATTTGGTGTAACAAAAGTTGCGAAAAATCTGTTTGAAAAAATTTGAAGGTTTTTTCTAGAGGCCCAAACCAAATTTTTGATCCAGATGAATTAGCTTATTTTCTAATCGTTTATAGGTAATTTTTAGGTGTATAGGTTGGCCTATTTCTTTTAAAGAAAACTCGGTATAATTTGAATATGCCGATAGCATTATTTCATTGATCACATTATTCTTAATGCCAACTTGCTCTATTTTTTGAATGCTTACTTTCAAATCCTGATTTTGCAATTGATATTTGTACTTTTCTTTTCCAAAACCCCAATATTCACTTTTTTTGAGGGGGATTTGATTTCCTAACCAATTGATTGCTGTAGCGGAGTTAAAATCAATATTTTTAACTACTGTACTTTGGGCTTCTTTGGTTGCCAACGTAGTTATGAAGATATCTGCTATCAAACGCAATTCCGTGGTATTCTTTTCAGGCAAGATCCAACTATCAAAAACCAGTCCTAAGCCTTCTGATATTACTTGAGTTTCATTAAAATCAATCAAGGTTTCACTTCTGTTTCCTTTTTTAATATCAGATTCTTGCACCAATTTTTTATAGGTATTAATTTCATTATTATGTTCTTGTAGTAAATCGTTATCATTATTATCTTTAAATGAAATTACATTGCAGTTTACCTTATCGATACCCACAATTGTTTCATTATCTTTAATTATAAAGCCCAAGCGCATCCCTTTATTTTCAAAATCATTTTCACTAATTCCTTTATGTATTTCAAGCTTTATGAGTTTTACCTCTTGGGCCTGTAAAATAAAACAAAATATCAAGCTAGAAATTAATATGATACAGTCAAATTTGAATAATTTCATCTGTTTAGAATTTTATAGTTACTGAAAATGAAGAAACTAAAATTTCTGCACATTCAGGAATTCGCATAAAAAATTGAATCATTTTGTTTGGTATGAATGAAGATGTTATTTATATTCATTTCATACTAGATTATATTGCTTTAATTATTATACTTAAAATAATATTTTGCGTCAGTTGGCAAGGCTGTAACCGTGGTAATAACCATGTTTGTAAACCACTTTTGACCAGCTTGTTCAGAATATTCGTCCACTGAAATTTTTATCATATTCCAACCAGCCTTGAAGTTCAGTTCAACGGTACTGTTCCGATCAAGTATAATATCATTTTCGCCATGCGGAAACGAGAAATCATTCTGAACTATATCCGCACTTGCTGTACAAGCTTCTGAAACATAAGACCAATACAGCAAATATCCTATATCGCCATATTTGTACATAATATTGGGTGATGCCAGGTTATGGGTGGCGCGTTCTGAATTGCCTAGATATAACCTACCAATAGACTTACCTCCCTGTAATACATCAAGACCATATCCGTACCAAAAATATGGAGCATCCGGATTTGAAAATGTAACATTTTCATTAACAATTTCATGCATTTCTGGAAACAATCCTTTACTAATGACCTTATTTGCTTTTACGGTTTGCGGTAAATTCATGGTGACCACACCTTCATTATTAATACGGCCAATAACAACATAATCTTCAATTAACAAGCTAAAATCCTTGTTGCGTTTACCCTTGCCATTGTAATAAGCAATTTGTACATCACCCCTTTCCCAATTGGCAAATTTTCCGTTGGTATTGCTAGCTACTTTGTTGCGCCAATAGTACTCTTCCATATGCTTGGCTTTCTTTATAGCATTTTCTTTTTCTGTAACCGCCTCATTCTTTTTCCGATCTACTTTTTTATTAGCTTCTTGAGCTTTTATTTGCTCCATAATATCTTTTGTTTGCGGATTGTTTTTCATAAATTCCATTGCCTTTTTCTGAGCTTCTTCAATCTGTTTTTGTTGTTCAGGTGTTAATTGGGCAAAGCCAATCATACCTATAAACAAAAATAAAATTGAGATTATACATGTTAATTTTCTCATGATTTTAATTTTTAAATGTTAATATTTATGGTTTCACTGATGGGAAATATGATGGTATTATCGGCCATTGGGCCACCTTCACCAGTAAAACTTATGGTAAAATTATTATCCGATTGTTTAGCTTGTATCTCTCCCTTACGGAAAACAATATGCTTGTTTAGTTTATTTTCAAAGACTCTTGTTTCATCAAAGAATTTTAATTATTTTTTATGTTAATTATAAACGTCTAAATCAATTAATTCATAGCCCTCTTCACTATATATACTATGTCTATCGCTCATAAAATTACAATAATTCTTGCCCTCGGACCTTTTTTGTAACTGTGTTGTTTTCTCCCAAATACCAACCCATTTTGATGATCCATTTTCCAAATATCTTTCAGTATCTGTTAGTTTGTATCCTTGTTTTTCTCTGGTCTTTATTAGCTTATTAAAATTCCCCCAAGTGTTTCCCCATTTAACAAATTCACCATTTCCAGATACCCAAACTCCCGACCATTTTAATTGGCCTCTTGAACTATAAACCTCCACATCTATCAACTTCATTCCTTTGCTAGACATACTTGTAATTTTTGTTTTGAAATTTGTGGTCGAAAGATTTCTCCACATGGCATATTTTCCTGATCCTTTTTTAAATAGACCAGCCCATTTGCGTTTACCTCCATCCACATAAGTTTCAAGGTCGTATAATCTATAACCTTTACTATTCATCTCATCCCATTTTGTTTTAAAACCATTATAATCATAATTACGCCACATCGCATAACCAGAACCTGCCTTTTTAAAAACACCATCCCAAACAGTATTACCATTGCTATGCTTATATGCCTCTATATCAAAAACCTGATATCCTTGTCTTTTTAAGAAATTCCATTCTTTATTAAAATTACTTTTTGTATAGCCTCTTCGAATAATGACTTTTTTGTTTGTTTTTCTCCAGACCCCAATAAACTTTTTTTTAGAACTACCCATGTTGTCTGTACAGGTATCTTTTGGACTGTCGCTAAAATTTCTATTAACCCCCATTTTATCAACAATACGTCTTACAATATTCCATGTACTAGCATATTCTGCCGGAATCATAACAACTACAGCTATATTTCTATTTGGCATTACATACATTAATGTTCGTAAATTGCTATGAGACCCTCCATGCCATACCCGCAAGTCATAACCAGAGCCTGTACTCTCTAAACCCTGATATATTTGGTTTTTATCACTTCCCCATAACTGAGAAGTCGTCCTTAAAATGTTATCAGACATAATACCTTTGGCAAACTTTAGCAAATCTCTAACATCTGATTGCCATCCACCACCAGGTAAAACCCATTCTTTACTTGAGTCTGTTTTTTCATTGATAATACCATCCGTTTTCTTTTGAAAACCTTTAAAACTTCCATTTGAAACTCTTAGATTGGTCATCCCTAATTTTCTTTTAATGTTATAATCAACAAAAGAAGTATAACTACCTTGCTTTTTATCAACTACGGCACCCAATAAGTTGTAACCAAAAGTTGTATATAAATAATCATCCCCTGGTTTAAAATCAAGGTTTGCTTCTCTAAAAATATTGACCGATGAATTTGCATTGAACTTATCCCAGTCAGTTTTATAAGTTGAGCGAGATTTATTAGAATATTGATTTGCTTTATCGGCTACTCCACGAGTATAATGATTTATTCCACTTCGATGTTGGAGTAAATGTCTAATAGTTATAGTAGCTTTTCTACTTTTATCACCAACTTCTCTAGATCCAACCTTAGATAACCAATGTTTGTAATGCTTGTCAACTTTATCATTGATATTAATTTTACCAAACTCTTGAAGCATAAGAGCAGATGCGGCAGTTATAGGTTTTGAAATAGAAGCCCATCGCATTGGTGTTGTATTGGTAATAGGTTTTGTTCTATTTATATCTTTGTGACCATAGCCTTTTGTATAATTTATTCTACCAGCTTGGTAAACACCAACGGCCAACCCTGGAATTTCTTGTCGTACCATTTCTTCATACACCATTTTATCTATTTTTGATGCTGAAATTTGTGCATTTCCTTTTGCAATAAGAAATATCATAACAATGCTTATGAGCCCTACTAATTTTAACTTTTTCATAACTTCTATTTTAAATTCTCAAGATTTAGTGCTTTTAAATAGCTCCACAATTCATCTGGTGTCATTTTCCATGCAGTTGCTTCTACCCCAAATCGGTTATTAAATAAACATTGTAATGTAGACTTTTCATAGTTTTCTGCAGATTGATATTTTACCAACGTATGCTGGCCATCAAATGTTTGTGTACGTTCATAGCCTGATTCATTTTCTTTATCAATCTCCATATTTTGCATCATAGAAAACATGGCAATTATTGCTGAACCTTTACCTGCTCCATCTGAAATAGTTATGTTTATCTTTTTATCGGCATCTCCTTTAAATGTTAATTTAAAAGTACTAATACCCATTACACCTCCTATGTTGTATTCTGTTCGTTTTAAATCATTTAATTCTTTTGGCATCCAAGCTTTTATTTGTTCTTTAGTAACTGGCGTTAGTTCTGAAAGTTTTTCGATGTTTTTTTCTAAATCTTCAGCTCCTTTAATTATCTCGTTTACATTTTCTAAGCCATGTTTTGCTTCTTTTACTTTAGTTGTAGCTTCTTTAATTTTGTTTAACGGATTGTTTTCTTTTTTACATGCTACCACTATCAGTGATAACATAACAATTGTGATTAATTTTTTCATGTTAGTTTATTTTTTTAATACTCTAAATTTGCCTTCTGTAATTTGCATCCTCTTTTTGATTTCTTTATGTACGCCTGTAAATGAGAAAGTTGCTTTTAAATAACCTCCTTCTTCTTTAAAAGTAATTGTGCCTTCGCCATCAGTTTTTGCGGCTAACCAATCAACTTTATCTTTAGTATATACCATATTATCTGAATTACTAATACCCTTGCCAAAAGTGTAGGTTGTTGGTCCGTTATTATAATTTATATAAATCCTAATTTTTTCATTTTTGTCTTTACTTACAGCAGCTAGTGTAATTATATTTTGGGCTGAAAAATAGTGAAGGTTCTCTGTATAAAAAGATACGCCGTTTATCATTGCTTTTAAAAAGGAATTATTTTGAGCCTGTTCTATTTTATTACCATCTGAAAGTCTATTTTTTTTAGCATCGGCACAACTAACTGTTAGTGCCAAAAGCAATACAATAGTGATTCGTTTTTTCATTCTTTAATTAATGTTTCAAGATTTAACGTTTTCAAATGCTTCCACAGTTCTTCTGGCTTTATATTGGTTGCTTCTGCTTTAATTAAAAACCTGTCATTAGTATTATAACTTAGTATCGTTTTTGCTTCTTTTTCATTATACTCTATCATTACACGTGCATCGTCCATTTTCGAAGCACTTCTATAGCCCGTTTCGGTTTTATCCTTCCAGTCTCGACTTGCCATATCTAACATTAAAGTGTACATACTGGCAGCGTCATTATTGTTAGCACAATCAACAATTGTGAGGTCAATTTTTTTTGAGCCTTTTTCAAAAAGAAGATTTACATTATTAGTGGTTGGCATTCGTTCTAGCGTTTTACCAATTTCATATTCTGTTCTTTTTAAGTTGCCTATTTTTTTTGGCAGCCAATTTTCATATTGTTCTTTAGTAATAGGTACTTGTTTAGCAAGTTGATGTTTTATTTCTAACAATTCATCATTTGCCCAATAGTTGAGATACCAATTAATTGTGTTCGGTATTTTTGCTATTGATGTTTTTGTAATTGTTTTTGGTAAACTGCCTTTTTCGGTTTCATTTTTCCAGTCTTCTTTTTCAACTAAAGTTTGTAAAACCATATTCCATCCTTCTTTAAACTGAATATCATAGCTTGTAATCTCTTTAAAATCATACACATTTTCACGTTTATTATTTACAGAACATGTTGCTTTAAACTGCACATCGCTATCACTATAAAACCAAGAAACTGTACTGCCTAAAACCAACCTTGTACTTCTATTCAAACTTAAATTGTCTTGTATTGTTTTTTGCGTAGCAGGATATAAAGCACCTACTTGTTGCCCATATTTATATAGAAACAGCCCTTTTGTATCTACAGCTTTTGCTTCTTGATTGTTTTGTTCTATTGCTTTGTCATTACAAAAAGTCATACCAACAGCGTTTTTTATAGATGACATATAAAATTGAGGATCGTTAACTGTACTTATATCGCTATTCCAATTAAAATGAATACTTCCGTCAGCCATAACTTTACCTACAGTTATTGGGTTCTCTAGACCAAAAGGAACTACTTTAATTTCTAATTCGCCTTTGGTATAGTTTTCAATTTTAGGTAAAGCATTCTCTGTTTGCTGTGCTTTACAAGGCTGAGAATGAATTAAGATGAACAGAAATAATATATATATTTTAGTTTTCATATTATGGTTTTTTAGCTCTAAATATTCCTTCGGTAACTTGTATTGTCTCAGTTTGTAGTGGGTGCGAACCTATAAAATAAAATGTTCCTTCAACAAAGTCATTATTGTTTTTTAAAATGGTAATTTCTCCAAAAGAGCTATCGGCAGAAGCTCCCCAAATATCAACATCGAGTGATACGAAAGACATAAATATATTTTCATCAGAAAATGTATCAAACGTACCAACCGGATCTGGACTAGGAAAAGGAAGGGTAAGTGTGATTCTTGATCCACTATTATTAATTCCTGTAATTGTAAATATTTGTGTATTTATAGGATCAAAACTTACCAACGTGTTTTTTGGATCTGCTGAAAATTCTACACCGTCAATTTTAGCGGTTAAATAGTAATCACTTTGTACGGAGTCATCATTAGTGGAACAACTGCTTATCATTACTGCTAATAACAAGATTAGTGCGTTTTTAGTTAATGCGGTATTTATTGTTTTCATGATTGTTATTTCTAAGTTATTAATAGTATTTAAGAAAAGTAAGTTGTTTCCTTATTTAAGAAATATAGATAGGGAAACAACTTACCTAAACTTCTATGGCATAAGTTCAAATCGTAAAAAGAACCGCGTTCGCATATGCATATCTGAATTTTTAAAACTATAAGCAACATCTCCTGCCAAGGCATTATTTACATCTTTTCTTAACCACATTACATCTCCTTTTGCCCCATATGCATGATACCTGTTGTTATGTCCTGTATTAAAATAACTAGCACTAAAACTACTAGGGTCTAACAAATAAGCCAAAACTTCATCAATTTTTACATCTATATATTCATCATTTGCTATGACTCTATCCGCACTTCCTGTATATTCTTTAAGCCAAGTATGAATTCTAATTATTGCCCTTTTATCAGCATATTCTCTTGGTGTGATGTCAAACACAATTGAATTATTAATTGTTTTTTTATCACCTTCTAAAATGTGTGTTTGATTTTTCTTATTTCCAAGAATTAATATGTTTCTATTCTTCCATGTAGATGTATTTTCTTTTTCTTTTAACAGCTTATAATTCACTTTTATTTTTCGTTCGCTTTTAGTACTTTTTTTAAACTTTCCGTTGACTTTATAGTTCGCCCATTGTTGAATACCATAATCATCAGGATTACTACCATTACCAAATCCTTTATTGTCTCTACCTTGTTCACAACCAACTCTTGTTAAGGTTACTTTAAGTCTAATATTTTTTTCAGGTACGGCAATACAGTTATTGACCTTTTGATTAAAAATACTATGTAAGCCTACATTTTGATTATTTAAATTTTTTAATTGATAACTAATAGGTTTAGCATATCTAACATCTCCCGGATGGCTATTTAAATATCTTTTAATATTGGGTTTTTTCTCATCTAACATATCTTCAATAGACTGTATTGCACCTTTTGGAGAACCTCCATATAACAAGGCTTTAATCTCAAAATCTGTATTGTTACTTAGGGTTTTTATACTTGATTTAAGTTCTCCTTTGTGAACAAATTGATTTAAATTTGCCTGAACGCTTAGGTTAAATTCACTGAAATCTAATTTTGTTTTTATGATTGCGATTGCTCTTCTTCCATATGTTACTCTAGACACATACAAGTGTTCAGTATTTAGTACTTTTAAATCTTTAAATATCAAAGCTGGGGTTAGTAGATCGACATCAACGGTAAACATTTTTTGAGTAAAATCAACCATATAATAATGACTCTCTTTTTTGGTACCATAATTCATATCTAAAGATGCTGAAATGCCCGCCAAACTATTTGAATATTTACCAGATAATGAAAAACCTAACTCTTGAACAGAATGAATTTCTCTAGCTGAAAAATTAATATCAGCGGCAATAATACCACGCTGTGTTTTAATTTGGCTTATGGCATTATTAATTTGAGAAAACCTACTAGGATCTTGTATATCTTTAGAGCTACCTCCTGCAATATCAGTAGAAATAGTAATAGGGTATCTAGCACTTGAAACGGCTTCATTTCTGCCATCTAAAAAACTGGAAGCTTTTATAATTACACCTGGTAATACCCAATCAGGAGATCCTGCAAATAACCCAAAATCAGTAGATTTTGCATCAATTTTTATATTATTGGTGTAGCAATTTCCTTGAGGTTGGACTTTAGTACTATTTGTATTCTGTCCTTCAGTAAATGTATTAGAAACAACTTTTAATGTTTTTTGTCCTTGTGGACCATTAACCGATCCTCTAGTCATTTTTTTAAAGTGATCCCTCTTTTGTTTAATATATAAATCTAATGCTCTTTTTTGCTCACTTTCACTTATCCCGAATTTTTTAAAAGATGGATTATTTTTGTTTAAATTTTTAAGATCGTTTGTATTTGTTACTCCCTTATTTGTATTATTTTTTTGAATTTGATTTACCTGATTTTGAGTCTTCTTAGAAAGTTTTATCTGTGCATTTATACTTATTGATATAAATAATGCAACTATTACTATTAGTATTTTTTTCATGATTTTGAATTTAATTATTTAATAATTTCTTTGTTATCGTCGATTTGGCGTTTATGTACAACACCATAATAGAAATAATCATAATTGGCTCGGAAGTTATGCGGTCCTATTACTGTAAATGTTGCTTTGCCCATACCATCAGTATGTCCGTAAGGCAAGTCTATATAAAAACCTGTAATGCTATTACCATTTCTATCGCCTATAAAAAGTGTTGCAAATTGTGGGCGTGTATGACTTGTTTCTCTACCACCTACCGTATACATTATTACTTTTTTACCCAGATCTAACAAATAGTCTCTCCCTACATTATCTACTTTATATCTACCTGTAAGATTATTTAATGTATTACCGCGATACCATGCCCTATCATTGATGGGTAATTTTTGTGGTAGTTTACTAATAGCCGTCATCGTTTTAAAATTGAAAGTACTGTTTGCTGTTGTTAATGTTAACTTTTGCATCCTACTGCTACCGCTATTCTTAAAAAAGATGTTGTCAGACCCTTTCGCTTTGCCTTTAGGAATATAATGGTAGTTAACCTCAATGCCATTTGATTTTACGGTACCTGTCCATACTGATGAAAACCGTCTATCATACCTATCCGCAATAGCGTATATTTTATCGCCAATTTGGCGTATAGCTATAATTGAACCATCATCCGCTTTGTAATATTTACTTAATTTTAAGACTGCTTTGGTAGGCAATTTTGCCTTGTGATCTACTACTTTATCAGTAACTTTTTGCAGTTCTGATGAGTTAGGGATACCTAAGTCTGATAATTTTTGCGCATATATAGCTCCTGTAAAGAGTAGGCACATAATTAGTGTTAATCCATTTTTCATAATATTCATTTTTTTAGTTAATAATCTCCTTCTGCGGTTTGTGTATTGTCTAATTTTATAAACTCATAGTCATCTACGTTAATGGTATGTGCTTCTTCTACCAATTCTACACACGTCATGGTGGCATTGAATTTTTTCTTTTTCTTATTAATAAAGATCATTTCCATCATCAGACTATTGTCTGCACCTTTTAACCATTTTGGGTCAAAACCTTTAGGTAAGGCCTTTGAATTTGTACCACCGTAAACTCGATTGAAACTAACAGGAGCATCAAACGTAACGTACATGGTCATTTTTATCTCTTTATTTTCTATTTGAAACCCTTGGCAGGTATACCCTAAAATTTCTTTAGTGTTTAACTCTTTGTAGTTCATGTCTTTCATGAGTTGATCTTCTTCTGCTTGCTCAATCATTTCTTCTGCTGGTGATGGTACGATATGTCCAGATTTTTTTTCATTTGAATCCATAAAAATGGTGATGGTTTTTAAGGTTTCATCCATCACCATAAACATTCCGTTCATCATCATTTTTTCTTTAAACTCTGGTTTAGAACCAAAATAAGAGACCCCTGGTTTTAAATAATATGCCATATCAAAGGCGCCTTGCTTAGACTTCATTTGAAGCTTATACTTCCATTCAAAGTCATAGCTTTTGGGCAATATAGAAGGATCCATACTTTTTTTAGAGAAATCGAAATTGAAAATCTTATCCATTCCTTTTTCAGTTTCCATAGCGGCTTTCTCCTCGGCCTTTCTAAGTACTGCCTCTTTTGCTGCTTCTTCAGCTCTTTTCTTTAGTTTTTTAAAGAATTGTGCATTTGTGTGCTGTGAGTAACCCAACAACACACATAGTGTGACTACTAATAGTTTTGCCTTTTTCATTTTCGTTTTCGTTTTCGTTTTCGTTTTCGTTTTCGTTTTTTAGGGGTTTATTTAATTTTTACAAATTAACTTCGTTGGTTTGTCGGCGCTACTCGGCATATCTCAAAACTTAGTTTTGGGGCTGCGCTCACAGCTTGACAAACTCTACTCTGCGATTATTTGCTTTGCCTTCGGCTGAGGTGTTTTTGGTAAGTGGTACGCTTTCGCCCAATCCTTTTGTTTGTAACCGTTCTTGAGCAATACCGGCATTTACTAAAGCTTTTTTAACGGCTTCTGCTCTTTGTAATGATAATTCCTGATTATAAGATGATTCGCCATCACTATCTGTATGACCTTCAATAGAAAAATTAAAATCGCTATGCTTTTGCATCATTTTGACAATCTCATTAATCACCCCGTACGATGCCGGCTTAATGGAGGCTTTATTTACATCGAACAAAATACCTCTGGTAACAAACTTGCCATCTGAAAGGATTCGGTCATATAATTTTTTTCCACCTTTGGCTATGCGCACACCTTTAATCGCCATAATCTTGCCATCTGGCGCATGCTGATAGCTCTCTATACTTATCTTTTTTGGGTTCAATTTTATATTAGGAATATTCAAAACTCTATACTCGTCAACAAAAACTTTAAGTGTTCTTTTGTTAAAAGCAAGTGCTATGTGTTTCCAGCCAGAGAATTTTTCTGAAACTTCTTTTGTATCACCCTTAAAAATTTTTGCGTTTCCTTGTATTTTAATTTGAGTATCTGCACCATTTTTAAACACTTTTATGGGATAGTAATATTCTCCTTTATTTTCCTCATAATATTGTACTCCATTTGGATACAAGCGTATCCCATAATTTTGCCATGAGAAATATGTATCATTAAAATAAGCATCAAACTCTAGAGTAAAAACTTCGGGCAGATAATCATCACTATCAATTAATGGTTCTACAATGCTCCGATTGTTTAAATTGATTATGTTTTCATCGTCCAAAGAAGCATTTTCGGCATTTCCTTTGATTAAATCCCATCGTGAGGGAAACTCTCCATTTTCTTCGTTCACTAAATCATCTTCGAAAATAATTTCATCACCAGGCACAAAATTATATTTCGTCCACGGTTTAATTATTTCTGAAGTAACATCTCCTGGTACTTCATCTGAAGAATTGGGTGTGTTAGATGGGGTTGGTTTATTAGATGGATTCTTTTTTATTTTCCTTTTTCGTTTTACTATTTTTCCATCTATAATGGTATCAAAAGTTTTTTCGGTTTTTTGTGTTACCTTTTCCTCTGTTTTACGTAAAACTGTTTCTTCAGCAGTATCTTTTACCCTTTTCTTTAACTTCTTTAAGAATTGAGCCTGACTTGTTTGCAGGCCTCCTAACAAAAGGAATAACATACATAGTGTGCTGTAACGAATCCTATCTTTTTTCATAATATTTTAGTAATTTCATTTACCTTTAGTATCTTGCATTAAAAGAATGTTAACATTTATTTTTAAATTTTGAATATTCTATAATCTTAAGGCGCAATTGTTAAATACAAAATGGAGGAAAAACATATTAAATCTTTAATCCATAAAAAGCCTAAAGAGATTGAAAAACTCTACACTTCGAATAAAAATGCTTTTTTAAATTTTGGTAAGAAATATGGTTTAGGTTATGACGACCTTGTCGATATATACCAAGAAGCCTTTATTGCCTTAAGAAATCATGCATTAAATGGTAAGTTAACTAACGTAAAAAGTTCTTTAAAAACATATCTCTTTGGCATCGGGAAGTTTATGATTTTTGATTTACTAAAAGAGAAGAATAAAACCACCGCTTTAAATACAGATACACTTTCAGCCTATGCAAATATTGAACAAGTTGAACTGGAAATTGAAAATGAAGAACTTACGTTAGAACAACAACTATTAAGAACCCATTTTAAAAAATTAGGAAAAAAGTGCAAAGAAGTGTTAACCTTATTCTATTCTAGAGGACTAACTATTGATGAAATTGTTGAATTTACTGATTATACCAATGGGAGTGTGGTTAGAAGTCAAAAATCAAGATGTCTAAAAACCTTGAAAGAAATGATTAAATCTTAAGGAATGGAGAAAGAAAAGTTACTAGAAAAATATATACAAAATAGGCTTTCACAAGAAGAGAGGGCTGAATTTGATACACTACTATCAAATGATGTAGCATTTAAAAAAGAGGTTGATTTACATATTAATTTAAAAAAAGTTGCTCAACATGAAGATGATGCCGATTTTAGAAATTTAATTGCCGATTTTGAAACTGTAAAACCTCAACAAAGCAGCAATTATACAAAATGGCTAGCCGCTGCAAGCATCATTTTATTATTAGGTCTATCATACTTTTTTAATTTGAATAATACTACTAGCTCTAATGAATTATTTAACAATTACTTTGAACCTTACAGAAACGTTATTCAACCTATAGAGAGAAGTACTACGCAACAAAATGAAAAAACCATGGCTTTTATGGCCTATGAAAAAGGTGATTATGCGAAAGCTGTACAGTTATTTACAAATTTGTACAATACAACTAAAGAACCCTATTATTTATTCTATAAAGCAAATGCTTTATTGAAGTTAGAAAAAGCAGATGAAGCCTTGCCTTTATTACAAGAACATCTTAAAACAAAGGACACTTTAACAGATAAAACGCATTGGTATATGGCATTGGCTTATTTAAAGCTCAAAGATAAAGAAAATGCAAAAAAATTACTACAAAAAGTAATTACAGAAGGTAAATATAAAACCAAAGAAGCTGAAAAATTATTAAAAGAATTTGAGTGATTTTTTAGTCAAAAATAAAAATATAATTAGCCCAATAACTCCAATAAAAAACCACAATACATAATTGTTTTTTATTAATGGTAAGGTATTACCATTAATAACAATACCTGACCAATAATAAGGGTGCTGCAAGAAAGGATCGTCTGCATTTGTAGCTAAATACTTTATTTTTGCTTGCCTTAAAGCTTCTTTTTTATTTAGACCTTCACTTAAATTTTCATAAAAATTATGCATTATATCTGATGTGCTTTGATCATTAATTTTCCATAAAGTGGTCACAATAGACGGTACACCGGCATAATTAAATGCCCTTGCCAAACTCAACATTCCTTCACCTTTCTGCAGTTTACCAATGCCTGTTTGACAAGCGCTCAATGTAGCCATATCAGCATTAAACTGGTAATTGTATATGTCTTTAACATATAGTAAGTTTGAATTTGTACTGTCTCTTGAAAATGCCAGATATGAATAATCAGGGTATTCATCATTCGCCGAAGCATGTGTTGCGAAATGCAATAAATTATATGAATTCACTTCCGTTCTAAAACGATTGATAGAAGCTTCATTATTTCTAAAAATTGTAGCCTTGAAAAAATTTGCAATATTATCTGCCTCTTTGGTATTATATAACAACGGTCCCATATCTGCTCTTTGCTGACTTGCGCTTATATTATTTTGATCAAAAGACGGTGCAACCACTAATAATTGATTGTTTTTTTGTTTTTTTATGGAAAGCTGCTCCAAATACAATGTTGCAGAATTTGCATAGCTTATAGTGTGAGTATTGATAAGAAAAGAAAAAGATTTTTTGCCGGTTGTAAGCGCATCGAATGGTACATAGTACAGTACATCATCTGGTAAAATTATCAGATCTGAAGCGTTTACCCCTTGAAGCCCTGGTTCTAAAATAGCTTTGTAGACTGCATAACTGTCTTTATAAATTGACTTGTTGTTGATATCGAGTTCAGATGAGTTTCTATATACATTCTTAATGGTGTTTCTTATATTCTCATTAAATGGCAGCTTTAAAAATTCCTTTTTTTGCCCATCAATAACTACTAAAAATAAATTTTCTTCGGTACTCAAATAGCTCAAAAGCGCCTGATCATTTAGTAAGTTACGTTGCATTTCATTAAGCGATACAACATCAGGTTTATATTTCATTGCATAATATGTAGCAAAGTCTTTTTCTATAGTGTCAATATACGCATAGTAGTTATTTTTTACTGAACTCAACGTATCTGATAATGATTGGATCTCTTGAGAAGAAGCTTTGAATACCTGCTGTTCTAGATGCGAGATAGTTGCTCTAAACTCTTGTTCTTTTGTGAGAATTTCATCAGGTACACCTCCATATTTTGTAGCTTCAGCATTTCTATGTGCTTCTAATAGTGAAATACTTTTACTTTTTTCCATAAAGTAAAAAGCATCATCAATATAAATGGCATCTTTAGTTGTATTGTATAATTTATACGCTATTGAAACTGCTGTTTGAAAAGATGGGTAGGTTTCATTTATTAAAAACTGCTTATCTAATTTACTTTCAAATTCTGGCCGCAATACATCTAATGTATGAATGATGGTTTTAGAAGTACTATGCGCCATTTGTAAAAAATCAACCTCATTCGTACTACTGTATGAAGTATTTAGTGCTTCTAACTTTTCTCTTAAAATTTCTATAAATGCAGTTTTGTCATCAACATTTATTGGGTTTGGGTTTGTCACAAAATTTGTTGAATTAAACTCCTTTTCAAATTGTATTAATGCCAATTGGTAATAATGTAAACCTTCTTTTATTTTTTTTTGCGTCATATATAACTTGCCAAATTTCGCATAGGCAGTAGCAACATCTTGATGCTTTTCTTCATTGTATTTTTCTAATGCTTTATTAAGACTATTGTTATAATAAGTAATTGCCTTTTCATAATTATTAAGCCCTAAGTAACTGTCTCCATATACCAAGTCGAATTCACCTGCAAAAGGGTTTTCTCTAAAATTATAACGCGAAGCTTCATCTAATTTTTGAATTGCTGGCTCATACAAACCCTGCTCATTATAATTTTTAGAAGCTATCAAATAAGTTGATAGAATATTATTTTTATACCTAGGGTTACCTTGTTTACTTTTATAAAAAGTTAATACTTCTTCTAATATACGATTGGCTTCATTAAAGTTTTTCGTTTCTTTATATACTAGGGAAAGTAATTTTTTTGAATTGTTGCTTGGTGACTCCCAATCAGCAATTCTATCTTTACTATTATGTAATAGATCAATTTGCTTCTTAAATGTATAGGCAGCCAACTCGTACTTATTTGTATGGTGGTAAATAAGGCCTAAAAAACTATATGAACTTGACATCAGCGTAATATCCATAGCTGACCGTTTAGCTATTGGAATAGCCTCTATTTTGTTCAATAGCTCTTGAAAATACTTTTTGGAATTTGCATACTGCTTTAATTTATAGTGATAATTTCCTTTGTCATATAATAAATAATCTTTATAAAACTGAACGTCAGGAAAAGTATCTAATCGTTTATCTTCTAATAAAAACAGCTCTTCGCGTTCTATGTTTTTTTTATAATTCGCTAAATCATAATAACGCCCATTGGCATTGATCAAATACATAAAACTACTAAGCATGTATGACAAATCACTATTTTTATCAGCTAAGCGTAGCGCTTCCTCATAATAGAAATAAGCACTGTCTTTATTTATATAGTGATTCGATTGCCCTTTATTAAATGCATTTAGAACCTCTTTTTGAGAGTTTTGAGAAACAGTGTTCTGATTAGAAAAAGCTATTAAGAAAATATATAAAATACTATATTTCATAGAAAAAGTCCTTGATTATTCAAGGACTTTAAAGATATTATAAAATTCTAACTATTCTAAATATACAGGTATTTCTGAAATTATCTCACCGAACTCGCCAATATGACTCTTTAAAATCAAAGTAGCTTTTCCTTCAAATTTAGTTTCTATTTTTAAAACCAAACCAAACTCATTCTCTTCAATATCAGTTCCTTTACCAACTATTTCTTCTTTATCATTTACAAATTCTGCCTTTAAATTTTTACTATATGTAATAATTCCATTGCTTTTTGTAATGTTTATTAGTGGAACGCAGCTAAGATTAGATTCTTGCAAGCAACCTCCTGGAGGAAGGGGAATTGGCCCTTTTGGCAATTTTAGAAAGTACTTTTCAATTTCTCTTTGAACTCTTAATTCATTTTGAAGAGTTTCTAATTTTTCCACAGCAGATTCATCTCCTTGTTCTATTGCGTATAAATATTCTTGTTCTAGGATAAGAAGCTTGTTAATTTTATACAAAGTGCTAATGCGGTGGAGGTCTATTTCATACAAATACTCACTTTCTTCTTGTGCTCCTTTTGTTTCGGCTACACTAATATTCGGGCCTTTCATATTTTCTTGTTCACTACAAGAAAACATCATAATCAAACTAAGTATTAACGGAATTACATTCATTTTTTTCATTTTTAAGAGGTTCTATTTCCCTTTTGTCTATTAGTTTTTAAAAATGTTAACATTTTTCTTTTTTAAAAAATAAAATAGTAAGAATATCGCTAGCGCTATCCATACATAAGTCCAATAGTCAGTTGTTGTATTGATAGGCGAAATATCTCCAGAAACGACAAAACCCGCCCAATAGTAAGGGTGTTTTAACTGCTCATCAACCGTATTATTTAAGTAATCTAGTTTAGCCTTTTGAAGGGCTTCATTTTTAGATTTTCCTTCTTTTAAATAAGTATAAAAAGACACCATGATTTCGGCCGTTTCTTTGTCAGGCACACTCCAAAGACTTGTGACCAAGCTAGGTACTCCTGCATACGTGAACGCCTTCGATACATTGATCAATCCTTCTCCTTTTTTCAAAGTACCAGACCCGGTATTACAAGCACTCAACACAGCCAAATCAGCATTTAGGGATATATTGTAAAGCTCTGACATATATAGTTTATTGTCACTTTTATCTGGTGAAAAGCTCAAATTAGAAAATTCAAGATCAGCATTGTTTACGGTAGAATGCATCGCCAAATGCAAGATATTATAATCATTTGCCTTCTTAACAAAAGTCTCTTTACTTGCTGCTATACCACTGTAAACATCAGACTTAAATATCTCCGAAATTTGCATCGCTTCAGAAAAGGCTCCTAATAAAGCTGTACTGTCATTCCGTTGAGGATTTTCTTTAAAATAATCTTTATAGATAGGAGCAAAAATTCCTAATTTATTTCGTCTTGATTTCTTTACCTTAAGTTGCTCATTCCACAATAAAAGTGATGGTGCATAACTTACAGCATATGATTGTATCAAGTATTTACCCTTGGGGCTCAACAATACTTCCATAGGTAAGAAATTTAATATATCGTCTTGAATGAAAATTAGATCTTGTTTTTTGGCATTTTTCAGAAGGTCTTCAGGCAATAAATGATCCCAAAGATCTTGCGCTAAATTTTTATACCTTTGTGCATTCGCATTACTCAACCCTGCAATAAATGATGCTACCTTTTTATTCAATACTTCTTTAGCTCCTAGTTTAATTAGAGTTGTGGTCTCATTCGTAACCGAAAATGCATATATCTGCTTATCTGCAACAACATATTTAATGATTCGCTGGTTCTTTTTAAGTTGTTGCTTAAGCTCATTTAAATTAAAAGGTTTTTGCGTTTGGGTATAATAACCAGGGTAATTATCTCGATACCATTCTTCAAGCCGTTCTATGTTGGTTTCAACATTATACATCTTTTCCTTAAAAAGTTTTACTTTCTCTTCATTCGTTTCATTTTTCGTAAATAAAGCCTTTTTGTAAAAATAAAGTTCAGATTTAAGATCGTTTTCTCGTTCTAAAATAGAGTCTGGGATATTCAAATTCGCTCTTTGATTGTTCGTTAAAAATTTTTTCCAACTTAATTTGGATTCTGTTTGCTCTATGCTTTCCAATACCTCATCAATAGTTACATTGTCTTTTAACAATAAAGCAGTATTGAGCAATTCTTCTTTAATTTGGGCGGCTGTCTCGTATGTGTCTTGGTTGTAGGGCAAATAGCTGAAATTCTCTGAAAAAATACTAGATGCCATGGTGCTCAAGTTATGGGCTTTATTTAAATAGTCATTTCTTGAGGTTTTCTCATATGCTCTTGAATAATTTTTGGTCCCATCTAAAATCATACTTACAATACGACCATCTCCATAAGGTTTACAGTCATCACTTTTTAGATTTTGTATTGGTATAGACTGAGCTGTGTCGCGCTGTAATTTCTTAAAGACGTCTTTGTATAAAACATCCATTTGAACATGGTTATTATTCTCAGCAATAAGAACATTTGCATTTTTTGAAGATAAGAGCATTAGCACATAATCGCTTTTCATTTCTTTAGCAGTCATTGTAAAGCGTTCTAATTTCTTTCTTGCCGAAGAAAAGTCCTTTTTTCTAATGTAATAATCCAAGATATTTAACTGTACTGGTAGTGTCACTGTTGACGCTCCGTCATCTCCCGCTAATTTGAGTATTTTCTCATCCAATTCATTAGCTTCGTTAGGCTTATTATTTTTTAGCACCCTTCCCTTTAGCCGTAATGTATGCATATGATATAAATCGAGAAAATTTTTAAAATATGATAAGTTATGTGGATTATTTCGTGGATCATTTTCATCAAAATTGGCTACAAAATCTAATATTTTATCGATGTATAAAGAGGCTTTAACCGTATCTTTTTTATACAATGCGACGTCTGCGTAACTGTACCAAATAGAAAGTTGGGCTCTTCCTTTAAAAGTTTCGTTAAACCAATTTTTTAAGTCATTTTTACGTGTTTTTATTAGTGTTTCTTTTTTTAAAACATATTGTTCCGCTGTAGGGATATCGCCATGCTGCAAATACCACGTGCTCAAAGAACCATAAGCTACACTTAAATAGCTCATATCTTTATAATCTTGAATCGCCTCCCATCTCTTTATTACTTTTTTATAACTCTCTAATTCCTTTTTATAAAAGCCTATAAAACCATAGGTTAATGCTAAATGATGTTCTTGTATTGCTGCTTCGCGTGTGTATTCGCCATTTGTAGCAATGTTCATTTCAATGGCTTTTTTGTAGTATTCTATATTCTTATCATCCTGTCCTTTTCTACCATACGCATTACCTAAATCAAATATAGCTGCGGCAATAAGCTTATGTTTATCGCCTAAAGTATCTCTAAATGTTTTTTCTGCTTTTTTTGCATAAACAATCATAGAATCCATATTATTTAACCGATCCCATTGCTTATATAGATGTTTGTAAGTATACCCCTTTAGATATAAATTTTGGTCTTTAGAGTTATTTTGAAGATTAATAGATTTATTCGAATATACAATGGCAGAATCGAATTTATTTTCATACTCAAAGTATGCCGCATTAAGCGCATATTTTTTTGCTTTTAAGGTATTAAAGCGATATGAGTTCGTGTTACGAATTAAATTTAATGCATTATTATAAATTAGAATACCTTTTTTAATTTCTGTAGGATTTGAATAATCATCTAAATTAAAATAAATAGAATCTGCTACTTTCTCTAAACTACTAACCTTACTTTGAGCATATGTCAAGTTTGACATAATCAATAGACAACATACAGTAAATAAGACTTTTACTTTCATAGAGTAACCTAATCATGTTAAATTTACAAAATCTTAAATTAAGATTTTCATCCTTTAATAGTTAGTCTTCTAAAAGTAGCAAAGGTTAACATCTTATTTATTCATGCCTTCTGCCACTTTCACTAACTCAACATACCAATCTTCTCCAAATTTTCTAATCAAGGCCTCTTTTACAAATTTGTATATGGGTATTTGCAATTCTTTGCCCAAAGTACAGGCATCATCACAAATGTTCCATTTATGATAATTTACAGCAGCAAATTCTGAATACTCTTGAACGCGAACCGGGTATAAATGACATGAAACTGGTTTTTTCCAAGCTATTTCACCTTGATTGTAGGCTTCTTCTATTCCGCATAAAGCAACTCCTTTTTCGTCATAGGTAATATATGCACAACTATCATCGCTTGAAATCAAAGGCGTTTCATATTCCCCATCATGGGTAATAAAAAGCCCTTGTTCTTCTATAGCTTCAATTCCCTTTTTAGTTAAAA
>Ga0209633_10001793_pt1 | contig 21564 bp, 21 predicted proteins | sample Cruoilmetagenom1_FD_187290 | JGI IMG/M metagenome (GOLD analysis project Ga0209633, IMG submission 187290) | Oil polluted marine microbial communities from Coal Oil Point, Santa Barbara, California, USA - Sample 1 (SPAdes) (version 2) | ecosystem: Environmental > Aquatic > Marine > Oil seeps ... | reverse complement strand
CCTTGGCGAACCAGGAACCATAGCCGGAACTGCAAGACCCGTTGCTTTGGGTTTTTCTTTCAGCAACCGCTTGATTTCCCGTGCGGGTACGAGCAAAAGACAAGAGGCCATGACTGCTTCAAAGACGAGGTACGTCAGTTAGGGGTGGGGCTGGGGCTGCCATATGACATGGTGTACCGGCACCCCTTCCCCGGGCCTGGGTGTACGCATCCTGGGTGAAGTCAAAAAAGACTATGCCGATATTCTGCGCCTGGCCGACCATATCTTTATCGAGGAGCTACGCAGGCATGAGCTCTACGACAAGGTCAGTCAGGCCTTTACGGCTTTCCTGCCTGTTAAGTCTGTCGGTGTTACCGGTGATGGTCGTCGTTATCAATATGTGGTGGCGTTGCGTGCCGTAGAGACGATTGACTTCATGACTGCACGTTGGGCACATCTGCCTTATGATTTTCTCGACCATGTTTCGCGGCGTATCGTAAATGAAGTCAATGGTATTTCCCGTGTGGTCTATGATGTTACCGGCAAGCCGCCGGGTACTATTGAGTGGGAGTGAGGGGTATTGATAGGTAGTGACTGGCAACATCAAGCAATAGGGTTGGATTCTCGTGCCGAGTCAATTTGCCGGTGGGGGCTCAAACAAGAAATCACTGACACCACAACATCGTGATATTGATCAAGCTGCGCAACCAACCATTAGCCAGGAGCCTGGTCATGAAAGAGCCCAAATAGTTGCAGCCTATTGCTCGTAGGCCACTATTTATACAGTTTTCTGCTGGTGTCTGATAACCTCGGCTAAATACCTCATCGCAAGGATGCAATTATGTTGCAGCTGTTGGCTGGCACGGATGCCGGCAAGGGGTTGGTTCGTTTCGAGCGTCATCGGCCGGAACAAACGCTTCTCTATAAGCTTGTCGAGCAATACTATCCTGATTTCGAGATGCAGTGGGCATCCGAAGGCAGGGCGTTGCCGGACTACGTTCGCCAGGAGTTCGATGAGTATCTAACTGGTCGTGATTTCTAATCATACCAAGCTTATTTTGACTAATTTTACGCATATTTTTCCGCTTTTTTGGTCAAAAAAATAGTGATAGACCGTAAAGTCGACAAATGAGGCAAGCTGGCATTTTTCCGTAAGGCGAAAGCGCACAGAATCGGCCCTTGAGCAGCAAAATTCTGTGAGCAGCCCTTTGCTTGCCCCAGATGCTTCAAGTCCGACAGGCTCCTGACTTTCAGGATAATTGAAATTTCTTACAAATCAATAAAATATAGTCAATAAACTACAATAGTATTATTATTTAACTGATTGAATACAAAAGAAACAGGTAATTATTTGTCTGCCTTGTAAACAAGGCAAACCTACTGGTTTACACTTCTGAACAACATTCCGGGGCATGGCTTAGGGTTGGGAAAATGCAACCATAAGAGGTTCTCCGCGCGGCCTATTCTTCAACATTAATCGTCCATGGCGGCTCCAAGAACGCATAAAAAAACCCGCGCCATTTGGCGCGGGCAACTTGCTTCATTTTACTTCGCCGTTTCAATCTTGGTGATAGTCAGCACACCCTTGATTCTTTTTGCCACAAAATTAACTTTGTCACCCGGCTTTACTTGTTCCAGCATAGCGGGATCCTTAACTTTAAACATCATGGTCATACTTGGCATATTCAGGTTAGCGAGAGGGCCGTGCTTAATGGTAATCTTCTTGCTCGCTTTGTCCACCTTGCGAATCACCCCTTGCGACATGCCTGAAGCAGCCATATTGCCTGCGCCCTTCATGCCGTTTTTTTTCATGTTCATAGGGGCTGCATCCATATTCATGCTGCCTGGTGCCATGCCTTCATGACTCATCGCGCGTGGTTGCATCGGTTTATGCTCATCCGCGTTAACAACGAGAGGCAGTGCAAGTAATAAGGTAAGTGTAAGTAAATGAATCTTTTTCATGCTTTATTCCTTTGGGTTGGGTTGGGTTATTTTACGTCGTAATTCTGATACACGCTACCTTGAGCATTATCGTGAATCAGCAAGACTTGATAAGGATCGCTGCGTGAGCCTTCCATCCTTGGCGAACCAGGAACCATAGCCGGAACTGCAAGACCCGTTGCTTTGGGTTTTTCTTTCAGCAACCGCTTGATTTCCCGTGCGGGTACGAGCAAAAGACAAGACCTGATAATCATCTAGCGAGTTCCTCAAATTGGCGATATCGTTAAGTTTTAGAAGCTAAACGAACCTATAAGAGGAACTCACAATGAGACTATATTGCGGAATTGATTTACATTCAAATAATAGTGTTGTCGTTATATTAGATGAGACAGATAAAATGGTTTATCAGAAAAAGCTAAATAATGACCTGGCAACGATCTTAGAGCAGCTTTTTGTATATAAGGATAAAATTACAGCGATTGCCATTGAATCAACCTTTAACTGGTATTGGTTAGTTGATGGTTTGATCGATGCTGGCTATACAGTCAAACTGGTCAATACAGCGGCAGTTCAAACGTATAGTGGATTGAAGTATACTGATGATAAAGATGATGCCCGCTGGTTAGCGCATTTATTACGTTTAGAGATTTTACCGACCGGATTTATCTATCCAAAAGAAGAGCGCGCTGTTCGGGACCTTCTTAGAAAACGCAGCCAGTTAGTTCGATAAAGTACTACAAACATATTAAGTCTACAAAATATACTGGCACGAAATACAGCCCAGTCGTTATCCCGCTATAAGATTAAAAACTTAATGATGAACAAGCCGAGAAGCTGTTAGATGATCCTAATATTACTCTATCTTTAAAGTGTAATCTCAATGTAATAAGGTGTCTGCAAAGTACCATCAATGAAATAGAAACAACCGTTTTACGGCAAGTAAGGATTCGAGACAAATTCAAACAATTGCTCACAGTTTCAGGCATTGGTGAAATATTAGGACTCACTATTATGCTGGAAAGTGGTGATATGAGTCGTTTTCCAAAGGTAGGTAATTTTTCATCCTATTGTCGATGCGTAAAAAGTAAACGGTTTAGCAACGGCAAAAAGAAAAGAGAAGGAAATCGCAAGAATGGCAATAAATATTTAGCCTGGGCGTTTATAGAGGCGGCTAATTTTGCTATACGGTATAACGATAAGGTCAAATCATTTTATCAAAAAAAGAAATCAAAAACTAACGGTATTATTGCCACTAAAGCCGTTGCTAATAAATTAGCAAGAGCGTGCTATCACATATTAAAAAATCAGGTGCCATTTGATGTAGAAAGAGCTTTCACCTGATAAATGAATAAGGTTGAATGAGAAAACCAGTAATGGGGTTGGCTAATAACCATTAGACCTGATTCGTTACTCATTCGACCTTTCAAACAACGGTTGTTGTAAAAGGTAAAAATAAATGTGCCTCAACGCTAAGCCAATTGGGGTCTGGCGCTGAGAAATCAGTAGCTACAAACCTGTTAAGCGCTTATGGCGCTATATGTCTGGATATGCGTTGGGAACTAAAGATTTTCTGGGGTGATAATAATTACCTGGGGCAAAATATTTTTGCCTAGATCCAAATGGCTGACTGGTGCAGATTTATTCTGACATCATGCATGAAATTTTAGGCGTACAACTATTTTTTATCATTTTAACAACAAATCAATTTTTTGCGGATAAATGTCGTAAAAATAACTGTTGCCTATTGACTGGAAACTGCTAATGGCTGACCCCATAACTCCAAACCCCGAGTCAACCTGACGTGATTTGATTTACATGGATGTAATGAATGTCGTGGGCGCATGGATGCGCAGGAACGACCACGGTGTATTCGCCCCGAACAGCAAACACCGAGTATGGGTGACACCAGCCAGGCGGGACAAGAGCAGTTAGAAAGTCGCAGACGAGCAGGAAGAGAAAACATCCGCGCAACGCCATGTGGCAATGACGTGGGCGCAACGGCTCAAGCGGGTATTCAACATTGATGTGGAAACCTGCCGGGTCTGCGGTGGCACCGCCAAGGTGATTGCCTGTATCGAAGATCCTGTGGTCATAGCCAAAGCACTCGCTGTGCTCGCAGGGCAGGCTCTCAAGACGATACTGGCCCATATAGAGGCGCAAGCGCCGAAGCCGGGCGAGTCCGTGTTAACCGAGAGTCGCGCACTGCCACAGGCCAGTCTGTTCAGCTAATTCACCGGAATGTCTCTGTGTACCCCTATGTTGCAGCCAAGTGCTGACTCGACAGGGTATTGGTTGGTCTGGGGGTTAGTATTGACAGGGAAATGGGTGAAAGAAGCCGGATTTTCAGGGGGGGGCCGCGGTGATTTGGGGAAGATTTCAGCGTGATCGGGGTGAAAAAAGGGTGAAACGGTGTTTCAACGGCAGTGGTTGTAGTGGGAAGGGGTTTTTATTCTTCCTATACTCCTATAAGATGCATTTCGAATGCAACTTTAGTCGAAATTAATCATCTCCGAGGTGGGAGTAACGCTATGCAACAAATTTTCACGAAAGCCATGGCACGTAACATATTCTTGGGCGGGGCAGTTTTTTTCCTCATCATATATCTGCTACTTACCTATGATACCTGGCAAAAAATTCCTGAACGTGACCATGCCAACCTCATGACTGCATCCGTGATACACGGTAAATACCTCGTTGACACCAACGACTGTATAGGGTGTCACACAATAAATGGCGAGGGTTCCTACTACGCACCAGAACTTGGAAACGTATACAAACGCAGAGGTCCTGCCTTTATTCGAGTCTGGATACCAGCCCAACCTACAGGGGCGCCCGGTCGCCGGCAAATGCCTCATTTCAATTTCAGCCAGAAGCAATTAACCGACATTATTGCCTACCTGAAATGGCTATCGAACATAGACACAAATAACTGGCCGCCAAACAACCAGGGTTAACTTAACGAACACGCCCCAACAAATTAGGGAGGGAACATGAAATATCAATCACAAAAGGTGGCAATGCCTTATTTCGTTGCCGCACTAGTCCTGTTTCTTGGTCAGATTGTTTTTGGTCTCATAGGTGGCTTGCAATACGTCGATGGTACGTTTTTATCAACTGTACTACCGTTTAATGTCGTCCATATGAGTCATACCAATCTATTAATAATATGGCTACTTATGGCATTTATGGGGGCGGCCTACTATATCGTCCCAGAGGAAGCACAAACTGAACTCTACAGCCCGAAACTCGCAATCATTACATTTTGGGTATTTCTTATAGCAGCGGTACTTACCCTGCTTGGCTATCTGTTTGTGCCCTACTCTGAACTGGCACGAGTGACAGGAAATGCTCTCTTACCGACCATGGGAAGGGGATACCTTGAGCAGCCGCTGCCAACAAAGGTTGGGATAGTACTAGTTGCCCTCTCCCTGCTATTCAATCTCACCATGACTCTCATAAAAGGCAGAAAAACCTCTCTTAATTATCTACTTATAGGTAGTCTCTGGGGGCTGGCTCTACTCTTCCTACCCGCGTTTTATTTCCCTAATGACACGGTAAAGGCAAGCTACTCGTGGTGGTGGATCGTACACGGCTGGGTTGAAGGTGACTGGGAACTCATCCTGGGCGCTTTACTGGGTTTCATACTTATAAAAATGACCGGCGTTGACAGGGAGATTATCGAAAAATGGTTATATATCATTATTGCGCTCACGTTGATAAGTGGAATAATTGGAATTGGCCATCATTACTACTATATAGGTGCACCTGAGTATTGGATTTGGCTAGGTTCAATATTCTCGGCCATGGAACCACTGCCTTTTTTTCTTCTCATATTTTTTGCTTTCAAGATATTCAGTCAACGCCGACGGGAGCATCCCAATAAGGCAGCGGCATTATGGGCAAAAGGAACGCCGGTAATGGCCCTGCTCGGCGCAGGGATATGGGGATTCATGATTACCCTCGCACCTGTTCAATATTACACCCACGGGACTAATTTCACTGCAGCCCACGGTCATTTAGCATTTTTTGGAGCCTATGCAATGGTCTCTCTGGCGATAATCTCATATGCAATGCCACAATTACGTGGCCGCGAAGCCAACAGCATGAAGGCACAGCACTGGGAGATGGCCGGCTTCTGGTTGATGGTTGTCGGCATGATCTCAATAACACTGGCGTTAACGGGGGCAGGCATCGTCACTGTATTTTTACAGCGTGCTGCAGAAAACCCGCTAAGCTTCATGCAAACAGACCATAAGGCCAGAGTCTTCTTCTGGTTAAGAGAATATTCAGGCATCGTATTCTCAATGGGGTTACTCGCTTACCTCACAAGCTTTTTCATCCCCGGAGAGTATGAGTATAGCGAAGAGACCAAAAAAGCCTTAAATAATTAACCTGCAACGGCGGGGTGTTAACCCCGCCAAAACACGGTTATGTCAAACAATTTTCCAGACAGCACAACACAGCAGATAGCCGAGCAACCTCTGCCTGGCGATCTCGCCATATGGATATTCATAGCGGCCGAGCTTGGCATATTCGCGATACTTTTTGCCGCCTACGCAATAACGCGAAACACTCATCTGGAGTTATTTAATGCCGCACAAGCACGTCTAGACAAGACATACGGGTATATAAACACAATCCTTCTCCTAACCAGTAGTTACTGTGTTGCCAGGGCAAACCGTTATATAAAAGAAGGAAAAATCACCTTATGCACCCGATACCTCATCTACGCAATCATACTTGGCGCATCATTTCTTATCGTAAAAATAGCCGAATTTCATAATGATTCCCTGAACGGCATCACGATATCTTCTAACCTATTTGATATGTTCTATATATCATTGACATTCTTTCATTTCATGCACGTCATCATGGGAATGTTCATACTAACCGTTGTCACTTATAAGTCTTACAGACATAAATACAGCCAAACCGATCACACAGGCATAGAAACTGGCGGCGCCTACTGGCACATGGTTGATCTTGTCTGGATCATACTTTTCTCTCTCGTATATGTATTGCACTAGGAATGACGAACATGTCGCCTACTAAATCCATACATATAAAACCATGCACGAGCGCATGGCTAATGTTAGTTGTACTCAGCACAGCCTCTTACGTATTGGGTTACAATAAAACTGGTACAGCCTTCATCACATCCATTCTTATCATAACGTTAATAAAAGGCCAACTTATCATACGTTACTACATGGGTATTCGCCGGGTAAGACTGCTATGGCAGTTCATTATTGGCACATATCTTGTCGTAATCGGCTCCATTATCGGACTTGCATATTTCGCACATTAACGAAGGAACCCATTATGCCGATCACAAACATTGAGCAACCAATCAAAACATCGCACACCACACCCACATACATTGCGAACAGCAACGAAACAGAAATATTCAAGATGGCATACACAAACCATCTTCCTATACTTATAAAGGGGCCTACTGGCTGCGGTAAAACCAGGTTCGTAGAACACATGGCCAGCACACTAAACATACCCTTGTACACTGTCTCATGTCACGATGATCTCGCAGCATCGGACCTCATTGGCCGGCACCTCATCGGAACCGATGGAACCTATTGGATGGATGGACCATTGACACAAGCCGTACGAAATGGCGGCATCTGCTATCTAGACGAAATTGTAGAAGCTAGAAAGGATACGACCGTTGTTCTCCACTCACTTTCTGACGATAGAAGAATTTTGCCTATAGACAGAACAGGAGAGACACTGAAAGCCCCTCCTGAGTTTATGCTTGTGGTTTCATATAACCCAGGTTATCAAAATTTGTTCAAAGGATTAAAACCCAGTACACGCCAGCGTTTTATATCGCTTTGCTTTGATTTTCCAACGGCAGAGCGCGAAATCGACATCGTAACTAATGAGTCGAACATAGAACCTGAAATTGCAAAACGTCTAGTCACATTGGTCAACGCATTCAGATCTACGGCAAACCATGATATAGACGAAGCGCCTGGAACCCGCCTCATTGTTGATGCCGCAAAGCTCATATCAAGTGGTTGTAACGAAATTGACGCTTGTCGTCACGCAATAGTTGAATGCCTGTCCGATGACAACGAAATCAATACCGCCCTAATGCAAGTCGTACATGCGGTATTTGGCGACAAATAAAACCATAAACATTTTCACAATCATATTTGAATTGAGACACATAAACTATGGAAGAACGTATAGGCATACTCTGGCACAGACTCGCAGGGCATCTGGCTAACAAATCATTTAGTAATGCCACAGTAGAGCTTTCATCCATATCGCATAACCTGGCCATAATTTTCCGTGCAATGGGTGGCGATCATGCCATAAAGCTCCAAGCTGGCGAGAAAATAAAACATGGATCCAGGCGCACAATAATTCAAAGATTAGCGGGGACTCAACTTAAAGCAGAGACAGCATGGGTTGACAATGAGGCGTTACGCCTTCCTCAACTGTTAAATATATACCCGGATAAGCGCCTGAATCGCAACCTGTATACATGGATTACGGTTCTCTGTGCGCACAATCTCACTAATAGTGAAAACTGGTTCCAGAAAAATCAGGCAATGACGCTTCAAGTTATTCACAGATTTCCTGGTTTAGAAAAACTCTACCAAGAACTGGTGGAAGCAGAAATTTTGCGAAGACCCCAACTGAACAGACTAGTCCGGGATGAAGCCACACAAGAACGTGCAATTAGAAATGCGCTGAGACAACCAGGAAGCGAAGCCGTACTTCCTCACGCAAGCAGACCGCCAATCCCTGTGCCTTTATGGGTACGATCTTCTACAAACCCGACAACACCATCATCTACCTCTGCACAAAACCAACAAACTTCAACGCAAAATCAAAACCCGACACAGAACGATACACGCAGACGCACCGCCGAACATGCGGAGCTTCCCGCGCGGGGTAATCCCATGCTACTGTTTCGCCCAGAAACTATTTTAAGTTTAACCGAATTCGCAAAAACAGAACACGAAACAAGCGAGAACGACAGCGACTCACTATGCCAATTTGCCGACGATCTCGACATTATTAGCATTGCACGCGACGATAATAACATAGCAAAAAAATTACGGATGGATCTTGACATGGCACATGCTGACAACGATGACGCCGTGCTACAGGATGGAAAGCTATTGCCAGAATGGAATTATATAACTGGAGAGTTGACGCCAGACCAATGTCGCACCAAACTGGTCCCGGTTATGACAAATGAGGCCGCGAACGGTGAAATCCCAGAACATCTAAAGCGCACTTTACGTAAACTAAAAAACTCATTCAGCATGTTAAATCCGCATCGCATCCAACTTAAGTCTCAACCCTATGGCAACGACATTGATATCGATGAATATATAAAATTTCATAGCGCAAGGAACACTACGAATCCATGTCTATATCTTGATTACAGAAAACGTGAACGCGATATTTCAAGTCTCCTGCTTTCCGATATATCCCTTTCTACAGAGGCATGGATCGGTAACAAAAAACGCGTCATAGATATTATACGTGAAAGCATGCACATATTTTCATCATCGCTAGCTGAAAGCAATGACCCTTTTTCACTATATGGATTCAATTCAAAACACCGTACAGATGTGCGTTTGTACGAAATAAAATCTTTCAATGAACGATATACCGAAACTATACAACGACGCATAAACTCAATTGAACCTGCTGCCTACACGCGCATGGGGGCAGCAATCCGTCATGCCACGGAAATTTTATCTCAACAGCCATCACGTGATCGTTTACTTATATTACTTACTGACGGAAAACCTAATGACGCCGATCACTATGAAGGTCGCTATGGCATTGAAGATACACGAATGTCATTGATTGAAGCGAAAAAACAAGGCATGCACGTATTTTGTGTCACCATAGATCAAGAAGCTCATGAATATATGCCATACATTTTTGGCAAAAATAATTTTACTGTTATCAGAAATCCAGCCGAGCTTCCAACGCGTCTCACACTTTTGTACCGTCAAATAACTCAACGATAGAATGCACAAACATGAGAGTTTAATTCCGAGTCATCTTGCTATTGACAGAGATTAATGCGAATCTGAACTAACTCTAATATATTGCAATTTGTACGCGATATGAATTACGTCGTTCCTTGTGCAATAATCTCTTTTCAAATTTACATATACATTATACCCACTATCAATACTCCTCAATACAGTACCAGATACTGTGCATGGCATTATTGTTGCGCAACGATTTAACCGAATCGTTGACACCAAGGCACTTTCGACACGTTCTAAGGTGCTGCATGGAAAGCGGATAGGTATATCTATCGCAGACGCCGGTAATCACTGGTGTTTTCTTATTGACGAATTTGATTTGCATTCTGTTGGTGTAAATTCAAAACCATGTGATGTACACATACGCGGTTCGCTTTTCGGTTTTTTGCGATTAGCCATGCGCTGCTGTTTCTCGATGGTGTCTATGTGGAACACGAAGGTTCCACAGCCCGATTTCGCTGGATTAAGGCACCGACGGACAACGAGCTTGCACAACTCATCCATACCATTGCGACCGGTTCGGAAAAGGGCGTTTATCCTTCTTATACTCTAAAGATGAATTGAACAGCTTGCGACAGGTCGTAAACTAGGTGCTCGAATACCGTAATCCATATCGCTAAGATAAAGGCACCGGGAAAAAGGAACAGCATTACGGTAAAAATAGGAGTCAGCAAGTCTTTGACATGGAAAACAATCCAGCCGTGAATCCCATTCAGCAGCATCGCTGTGAACCAGGCTCCAAACGGTATAACGAGGAATAGTAGGACACCCTCGAGGGCGAACCAAGCACGCACCGGCCCCCATCCTTTCTTATCCATCAACCGTTGTAGCGCTATTTTCGGAGTTATTATCACCGCCGGTTTATTAATGAATAACCACAAGATGGTTACCACATGGTATGCGAGCGCACCCAAAACGCCGATTCCGGTGATGTTTCTATAGAAGAGCGGCGGCAAGGGGCCGTCCATGAACGGCTTAACAATACCGTAGCCGATGAAATGTAGGCTGTCGATCAGTGGTGAGACAAACTGGTTGGCCCAGGCCAGCGAGTGGGGGCCCGCCGCCGCCATGAGCGAATATGCGGCTAGAAGCCCAGCAGTGGCCATTATGATTAGCTTGTGCGGAAGCCGTGGCTTCGTGACTTTCTCGTCGTGTATTCTTTCTAGCGCCTTATTCCACATATTCCCTTTTCTGGCCCGTATCGCTTTCAAAGCGAGGCATCCGTTGACTCCGCCGCTGACGCAGCGGCGTTCAAGGTGAACGAATAGTTGCCGCCGGTGAGGCGGAACCCCAGCTTGCGCAGGAAGCGGTCCATGTTTACGCCGGTGCTGAGTTCGTGGGCGCCGCGGTTTTCCGCCCATTTACGGAAGGCGGTGAGCAGCCGCAGGCCCGCGCCGCCCATGCGTTTTTCCGCCAGCACGTCGTAGTGAATCACGATATACTCCGTTTTGGGTGTGACACCCCTTCGCGGCTCTTGCGTACCGATTGCAGGCTATAACCCAGTTCATGAAGCAAACAGCCCCACTGTTGTCGAACTCACCCGCCATCCGGCTTATACCAGAGCACCGGTTAGCTTTGCTCTACTCTTGTATGTCCATCTCAACGGTGAGCACGGATCGCCTCACGTCACGCACAGGGTCAACCAGCTTTTCCAATGCCTCTTTCACGCCTGGCTGGTCGCTTTCAAAGCGCGGGCGTCCCGCACCTGGACGACGCATCCACTCGCTGCTGTCAACACCGGCCTCAATTTTGCGCCGACCCGCTCGGATGATAATACGCGATAGACCGGTCGCAGAGGAAACAACAGAATCTCCTCCATAACCGATGGCGCGCGACTCTGCGGCCGCCCATAGCCGCTGCCCACGTTCGTTGAGCACGGCGTTAACCGCGCAACGTATTTCTCAACGAGGGTCGCCTCAAGTTCAAGGTCACGTTTCATGCCGACATTAGAGCATAGACCGATGAACTTGGATAGTTTATTTTCATCTGCCTCCTTAGCAAACGAAAAATCCGCCAACGGTTTTTTGGCCCCGCTGGCGGCTTCCAAGTAATAATGGTGCTTGTCTTACGGGCGAATGTAGGAATAGCCTTGCTCTTGCAACTCGACAGGCTTACGTGGACACCCATCTCAATGTTTTCAGGAAAATGACGATATAACAACATGTTATTCCATTTTCTTACAATGGGTGTCCTGTTAATCCGATTCGGGTATACAATCAAGTGCGTCAATGAAACCATCCATATCAATTCTCTTTGTTGCAACGTGACATGTTGCTTGTTCCAATAGTTTGTCAAGAACTTCTACACTTGGCATTGGTCTCCACACCTGAAGTGTCATTTCAGGAACAGCTTGTCTGATTTCACCTGGGGGTGGGTATTGCTGGCCTGCTAATAGAACCCACATTGTCTTTGCTAGGGCATACACATCAGCTGATGCACCATCAGCCTGGTCTGGGGAGTCTAGCATCTCAGGTGCATGGAAGTGCAATGGACCTAGCCGCTTATGCGCTACCGTTAACGAAGTGCTGTCTGGAAAGGATGCAATGCCGAAGTCTCCCAATACCCAGCGGTTATTCCAAAAGAAGATATTGTCAGGTTTGATATCCCGATGGGATATTCCTTTTTTGTGAAGACTGCTCAGTGTCACTGCCAGTGATTTAATACCAGCTACAATGCTCTTTGGGGTTGAGTCCGCATCAATGGCACTAAGGATTGGGATGGCAACTGGAAGAGTTAGCCAGTAGTACTGCGCAGCCTTATGAGTCAGCTGCTGTGTTCTAGCGATGATGGGTAAAATTCCTGAATTCGTTCCCAGCATTTCAAGTAATTCAATTTCACTACTAAATCTCTCAAGCGAGTACGGGGAAGGTTTGCGAAGAATCTTCATTGCCTCGACTGAACCAGTCGGGTTTCGAACGGACCATACCTTCGAGTGTCCGCCTGACCCAAGTGCCTCGAGGAGAACGTATCCATCTATACTCAAGCCCGCATGCAACGTACCTAAGGGCTTGTCGTCCGGGAGTGAACCCCAGAACTCTCGTAATGCGCTTAGTGTTTTGCGTGACATGCGAATGTCACGCAGGAAAGCAGCTATGCTACCATGCAAACCAATTGCGACATCCAATTCCGCAAGTGCTCGTGTTCTCCCAACCATCTGCCCCCACGCCTCAATCTGACGATTTCGTGCAGATCCACTGCTCACACTTCCGGCGTTGTAGTGTTCATTTATGATCTCAATCGCTTGAGTTAAGCTCCAATGACGTTTGATGTGCAGCATGGTGGCTTCCTTTTTGCACGACTATTATGCTTGACTATTATCTTTATAGTTTCGATGATAAGGCGTAAGAACTTCAAGCCACTTCACTAAAACGGCTTACGTGGACACCCATCTTAATGTTTTCAGGGAAATGACGATATAACAACATGTTATCCCATTTTCTTACAATGGGTGTCCTGTTAATCCGCCCTGGGTTTATCAGTGCGAAGTACTTGTCACCTGTAGACGAAGATTATGTCACCCAGGCTTGCGGCAAGGGGTGCCGTCGAGGGATTGGGCGCTTACCACTGCCAGCAACCTGAACAAACCACATCTCTAAGTGGTGCAATTGTTTTAGTCATATTATTTTATTAACCACTATATTTTTACCAGCGTTTATTGATTATAAAATGAGGTATAAAGAGTACTACTCTTTAAGATCCTGGCTCCCCTGGTTTTCATCCGTGTTGTTTAATGGGAGATGGATAGTGAAGGTTGTGCCCTGACCTACTGTGCTCTTTACATCGATAACCCCACCATGTTTTTTTATAATTCCATATGAGATAGATAATCCCAGGCCGGTGCCTTCACCAACCGGCTTGGTCGTAAAGAAGGGGTTAAAAAGTATATCGATATTCTCCGGGGGAATGCCGCAGCCAGTATCTGAAATAGTAATTACGATGGTCTCTTCCTGGAGATAGGTCTTTATATGAATCTCTCCCTGGTCAACAATGGAGTGCGCTGCATTAACAATGATACTCATAAATGCCTGGTTGAGTTGTCCTGGGAAACAATATAGAAGAGGCAAATCACCCAGGTCTTTTTTGAGTTTGCACTTGCATTTAAGTTCATTCCAGACAATCTTGAGAGTGGACTCGATACAGTCATTAATGTTGGCCTCACTTATCGTGCCCTCATCAACCCTTGCGAAACTTTTCAGGTTCGCAACAATATCACGGATACGCCCCATGCCATCTGCGGATTCTACGAGCAATGTCTGCAGATCATCCAGTATAAATTCTATATCGTCATCCTCATATACCTTTTTAATTCTGTTTAGCATAAGGGACGTCGTCTCAGAGTTACCTGCTTCGATTGTATCGATGAGTATGTTGTGTTGTTCGAGTAAGCGTTTAACGGCATCCAGATAGTTACTTAGGGTATTAATATTGCTGAGAACAAAGCCGACGGGGTTGTTGATTTCGTGAGCGACACCTGCAGCAAATAGACCGAGTGATGCCATTTTTTCTGATTGTACAATCTGGGTTTGTGCCTCTTTTAGTCGTTGTAGTGTGTCCTCAAGCTCCTGGAACTGGTTTTTAAGTTCGTGTTCAGCCTGTTGACGTTCCAGCAGTACCCCAAGCTGTAATGCGGCTGTTTCAATGATTGTGACCAGGCTAGGTAAATGAGCTCGGCTGTCAGCAATGAAAAGAGTAGGTAATGCGACGGTCTTATCGTAGCGTTGAACAGGGACAGCGAATACGCCAACGATTTTTTCATGCGCGACTCCAGTCATTGACTGAAGCCAGTGATCTTCAGGGTTACCCTTATAGAATGAGGCTTTCTGGCTTTTGAAAACCTCTTCAACAAACTGTGTTAGTGCTGCATCTGCCTGGTTCTGATCCGTTAATTCAGAAAATACACTCTGTTTTGTCTTTTTACTGTAAGAGAATTGCTTTGCTTTCAGTATTTGCTCGTCATTATCTGGGAAATAGACATATCCTGCAGAGGTGCCACACATTTTACAGGCAGCACACAGGAAACGATCAAGACACTCTTCGAGAGTGACCTCTTTCTTCGAAAAGTGGACTAAGGAGAAGAACAGGTCGCTTTCTGCTTCCTGGCGGCGTGCTGATTCTTCCAGATCTCGGTATGCCCGTAGCGCAGAGTGCATTAATGTATAGAACTTATCGGCGGTAAGTTCTGATTTATCCTTGAAGTCATTAATGTCGTACTGGGTAATAATTTGATTTTCAGGGGCCAGGCCTGCCTGGCCTGTTCGTAAAACAATACGGACAAGCTGATTATCAAGCTCTTCGCGTATGTATTGTACGACCTCAAGACCTGCATGATCGGTCTCCATGACAACATCGAGCAATACTAAGGCTGTATCTGGATGTTCTTTGATGAGGGCTTTCCCCTCTTTGGCCGAATAGGCATCCATCAATTCTATGGAGCGCTCGGCAAAGGAGAAATTCGACAATACAAGTTGTGTAATGCGATGAACCTCTTCATCGTCATCAACGATCAACACTTTCCAGGCAGCGCTACTTTTGCCAACCGGTCTGGGCTTTGGTGCATCTGCAAATGTTAATTTATCACCAGCGTTATTCATGAATGGGTCTCAGTATTTAAATGAATTTAATATTCAACTGCCCAGTGGCTTAGCCACTCTGGTTAAATCATTAATAACATAATAATTTTATGGGAAATTGTTACTAATGGTAGTCCCTTCTATTTTTCGACCAATGGCCTTAAAACCTTAATATTTGCTACGGTTGCATTACTGCCCGCACCCCCGGCCTGAGCAAACGCTGCTCTAGCGGATCGTCGCGCAACACTACCCGCTGTTCGTAGCGCATATGGCCGGGCCAGGCGTTGCCGGAGTACGTGCAGCGGGAGTTTGAGGTTTACCAGCATTCCTTGTATCTCTACAAGAAGTTTCTCCCGTATGAGGCTAATATCTAATTTTCTATCATGGTCGGAACAAGATGTAGATAAACACGCTTCATCCATGCAGCATTTTCGGTACAATGAAGGACAAGATGAAAGGAAAATCAGACCTGGAAAAATGCCTTTAGATCAACCGCTTGTATGGTTTGGCATGGTCTGATATGTTTATAGGCTAGGTGCCGATGGAGGGGACGAGTTCATTCCGTTCGGCGCCAGGCTCGATGTCGATAACGATCACGGAAGGCATTGGGCTTTCAACACCCTGAAATTTTGATACGTCATCACATGACGGCGCAGGCCCTAAACCGGTACGCACTTCAGAGTTGAATCCGCATCGTAATTGATTGCCTCAAGAATTATGGATAATGGTATTTTTCATGCTATCGACACTTATGACCACCGGAAAACCCGCGCCACTACTGGACTTTTGCGGGCTATTTACAATCGAGTGGGAATAAAATCGAGGGCCCAGGACTTATTCTGTTTGTATGTCAACTGATACCCCGAACAGTGAACAAATGGAACGAGAGGCGTTAGATCAGTTCTGGATGCAGCATGCACTGGCGCTGGCCAGACGTGCTGAGGCTGAAGGTGAGGTTCCCGTAGGCGCGGTCATCATTAAAGATGAACAGATTGTCAGTGAGGGCTGGAACCGTCCCATCGGCTCAAATGATCCGACGGCACACGCCGAGATCATGGCCCTGCGTACAGCGGCAGCAAAACTCCACAACTATCGCCTCCTGAACACCACGTTATATGTCACGCTGGAACCCTGTAGTATGTGTGCCGGTGCCATCATACATGCGCGGGTCAAACGGCTTGTTTATGCCGCCAGGGATCCAAAAGGCGGCGCGGCGGGGAGTGTATTTTCAATTCTGCCCGGCGAGCGACTCAATCATCAGGTAGAGATCAGTGCAGGTGTGTTGGCTGAAGAATGTAGTGGCCTGCTGTCATCTTTTTTTCAGTCACGCCGACAGCAGCAAAAGGCAGACTAATCAGAGTGCATCAGAGTTGAGGGCGAGCAGATGTTTCTGCTTGTATTGAAGGTTACTGGTCATTTGCCAGTTGAGGATGGAATAGTAACTGCGAATGTTCTCAACATAGCGAACTGGCTCCCTACCTCGTGCATAGCCATAACGCGTTTGCTTGTACCATTTACGATGACGAAGTAGTGGCAGGTTATCCTTTACCTCAATCCATTTATCCGGGTTGCCACCGCGCAGTGCCGTGATCATACGGGCATCCTGTAAATGACCATAGCCCACATTATAGGCGGCCAGGGCCAGCCAGGTGCGATCGGGTTCATCAATGTGTTTCGGCAACTTATTAATGAGTCTACGCAGATAGCGACTCCCACCATCAATACTCTGCTCGGCATTGGTGCGCTGTAAGACCCCCAGATACTCCGCGGTTGCCTTGGTTAACATCATAATACCGCGTACCCCTGTAGGTGATACCGCGCGGGGATTCCAGTGCGATTCCTGATAAGCCGTCGCAGCTAATAGACGCCAGTCCAGGTTATAACGCTCCGCAGCAGCTTCAAATAATGAATGATAACGTGGCAGGCGTTCTCGCACCTGACTAATGAAACGCGTGGTTCCAGCGTAGTCGTAATTTCGCAGATGCGAGTAGTGACGGCGGATAATCCGTTTGAGTTCGCCACTCTTTTTGAGTTCATTGAGAAAATCATTTGCCGCGTTGTAAAGTGACAGGTCATCGCCTTTGTACATAGCCCAGGCGAGATCCTGCTTGCCGGATACATCAAAAGCGACGCGTAGTGAAGGGTGATAAAGTCGATTGACGATGACCTCATTGGAATCGGCGATGGTGTAATCAACCACTTGTTCAGCGACCAGATTGAGGAGCTCGGTGCTCCCTATGTCCTTATCCTCAATCCAGCTCAGATTATTTACCTGTGAAGACAATTCCTTAAGCCGTTCAGCATGACTGCTATTGGCGAGCACCTCAAGATGACCATTGCCGAGGTCGCTAAGGGACTTGGGACGTGCATTGCGCTGATTGTAGACAAGTTGCTGCCTGATTTGCTGGTAGGGGACCGTAAAACGAACTCGCTGCTGTCGCTTCTCCGTGACGGTGAGACCGGCAGCGGCAATTTGAGCATCGCCATTTTGCACCCCGTCGAGCAGGTCATTGAGGTTTTCTTTTACCTTAATAACCAGGTCGACACCCAAATAGTCAGCAAAGCGTTTTGTCAGCTCATACTCAAGCCCTGATGGACCCTGCGGGCCTTGATAGTAGGTGGTTGAGGCATTACGGGTCAGGACAATGAGCTTGCCGCTGTGGAGCACCTGTTGGAGCAAGGAACGATGTGGGATACAGGCGTTTAGCGCGAGAATGGCCACGATAGTCGATACAGCAATACCAGCCAGTAAACGCATTTTTGATACCCGGAATTTTGTGACTCTGTTCACAATATCGGCCTTCACTGACTAAACTCTAGTCTATATTTTCTATTGGGTGATAAGCTAAAAGGTTTATAAAAATTATGTGTTTGAATATTATAACACACTAATATTATTTGTTCCTTAATAAAGTATAATAAAAACAATAGGTTAAAAAATACATCATGCAATCTGTAGAATAAATAGTCAGTTGTGTCTCTTTCTTCCCAGCAAAAAACGGTATGGACAAATTCGAAGCTACGCAGGGTGGCCAGAGTTGCAAAATGGGTTTGCGCTAATCTGTGGGGTGGTTTAACCTTGCGGCCCTGTCAAACCTAGGTACTAGGTGCCAGGAAATAAGGTTTTATTTTGGAGAAGTGTCCGAGCGGTTGAAGGAGCACGCCTGGAAAGTGTGTATACGTTTATCGCGTATCGAGGGTTCGAATCCCTCCTTCTCCGCCAGTCATTAACACAAAGGGCCTTTTTCGAGACCCTTTATGTTTGTAAAGGATCTAGGTACGGGTTTCGAGGGCCAGGGGGCGCAATACATACCCCTGAACCAGTTACATGTTAGAGGTTTTCCTCGCAACTAGAACCTAAAACCTGTCAGTTAATGGCGACCTGCATTGGTCCCCTCGCGACAATAAACCGTGAATCCGGTCAGGCCTGGAAGGGAGCAGCCGCAGCGGTGGACTTGGGCGCCGGGGTGTGGCTGGTGCGGGTTGCCACCTTTTTAATCAAGTAACGAGTATCGAGGTAAAAGCGACGAGGACTGACCCTCGTCACTCGTGCCTCGGACCTTGTTCCTTCGGTATTATTATATTGATGCACTCCCCAGCATGAGCCGGTAGAATGACTGTTCACAACCCTGGATAGTCCGAATCAGCAATCATATGAGTTATCAGGCACTTGCAAGAAAATGGCGACCACGTAACTTTGCCGAAATGGTCGGGCAGGGTCACGTCCTGCGGGCGCTGGTCAATGCGCTGGATAACGATCGGGTCCATCATGCCTTTCTATTCACCGGTACACGGGGTGTTGGCAAGACAACGCTTGCCCGTATTCTGGCCAAGTCACTGAACTGTGAGCAAGGTGTTGGCTCGACTCCGTGTGGGCAGTGTAATGCCTGTCAGGAAATCGATGCCGGGCGATTTATTGACCTGATTGAGGTCGATGCGGCTTCACGCACCAAGGTCGAAGATACACGCGAGCTGCTTGATAATGTACAGTACGCCCCGACGCGTGGACGCTATAAGGTCTACTTGATCGATGAAGTACACATGCTTTCCGGTCACAGTTTCAATGCCTTATTAAAGACCCTGGAGGAACCACCGCCCCATGTAAAATTTTTACTGGCGACCACTGACCCGCAGAAGTTACCGGTGACAATATTATCCCGCTGTTTGCAGTTTAACCTGCGCCGTCTGGGTATCGAACAGATTCAGCAACACCTGGAAAAAATTCTCGGCGCCGAAGGGATTGGATTTGAAGTTGCCGCGCTGGCTGAAATGGCGCGCGCCGCCGATGGCAGTATGCGCGATGCCTTAAGTTTAATGGACCAGGCAATTGCCTTTACCGGTGGTCAGGTCAATGAGAGTGATGTGCGCTCAATGCTGGGCACTATCGAACGACGCGAAGTCTATGATGTGCTCGATGCCATTGCCTCCGGCGAGAATGGCACAGTACTTGAGCAGATCAGAAGCCTTGCCGAGAAGTCGCCGGATTATCTTGAGGTGATCGTCGAGATGCTTTCAAGCCTGCATTACATTGCCATGTTGCAGCAATGGCCGGATGCCTTTGATGCCAGCATGGGTGATCAGACCAGACTGCTTAATCTGGTGGGCCGGTTAACACCGGAAGATGTGCAGTTGTATTATCAGATAGCCTTGCACGGGCGGCGTGACCTGCCGTTTGCACCGGACCCGCGCACGGGTCTGGAGATGACCGTTTTACGCATGTTGGCATTTCGGCCCGCCGGTGAGGGTAAGCAGATTGAAGTCAGCGTTAAAAATGTAGCCGCGGCGGCGACGCCACCAGCAACTCGCGGGCGTCCTCTCGCAAACACACCTGCCGTAGCCAAGCCCGAATCACCCGTGGAAAAAGCGCCCGTCCTCGCAGAGCCTGTTGCACCGCCAGTCGTCTCAGAACCGGTGTCTTCAGTGTTGGATGACTGGCATCAACTCATGGGGCGCCTACCAACCAGTGGCGTGGTCAAACAGTTGGCGATGAACTGTAGCCTGATGAGCAAACAGGCAGATCGCTGGCTATTGGCCTTAGATCCAAATCACAAGCACTTATTAACATCGGAGCGTCAAGACCGCTTACAAGAAGATGTCTGTGAAACGACGGCTCAGCAGATAAGGTTGCAAATTGAAATCCAGCCCCCGCAAACAGAAACACCTGCGGCGCGACTCCTGCGCGAGGTGGCAGAGCGACAGGCACAGGCACAAACGGCAATCACGAGCGATGATGGGGTAAAGAATTTGATGGAGACTTTTGGCGCACAGATAAAACCAGAGTCTATTCAGCCACAGTAGAATTTTTTAAAGAAATTTTTGTAAGGAGCATTGTATGAAAGGTATAGGTAATATGATGAAGCAGGCCCAGCAAATGCAGGCCAATATGGAAAAAATGCAGGCAGAGGTTGCCAATATGGAAATTACCGGACAGTCCGGTGGCGGCATGGTATCCGTGGTTATGACGGGCAAGCATGATATTAAACGTGTCAATATTGATGACAGCCTGATGGGTGATGACAAGGAAATGCTCGAAGACCTTATCGCAGCGGCGGTGAATGACGCCGTACGCCAGGTGGAAAAAGTGACCCAGGAGCGTTTCTCGGGTATGACGGCTGGCATGAACCTGCCGGCCGGATTCAAGATGCCATTCTAGTTAAGCGCAATGTCTGCAAGCCCGCTTGTTGAACAACTCATCGAGGCGCTTCGCTGTCTGCCGGGTGTCGGACAAAAGAGCGCCCAGCGTATGGCCTTTCATTTGTTGCAGCGTGATCGCAAGGGTGCGGCACACTTATCACAGGTATTGCAGACGGCAGTCGAACAAGTCGGGCATTGTCAGCAATGCCGTACCTTAACAGAAGACACGCTGTGTCACCTTTGTGTAAGTTCACGCCGAGATCAAAGTAAGCTTTGTATTGTCGAGTCCCCCGTTGATGTGCAAATGATCGAACATGCGGCGGATTATGACGGGATCTACTTTGTTTTAATGGGGCACCTTTCGCCGCTGGATGGGCTTGGTCCAAATGAGATTGGCCTGG
>Ga0209633_10001791_pt1 | contig 21579 bp, 24 predicted proteins | sample Cruoilmetagenom1_FD_187290 | JGI IMG/M metagenome (GOLD analysis project Ga0209633, IMG submission 187290) | Oil polluted marine microbial communities from Coal Oil Point, Santa Barbara, California, USA - Sample 1 (SPAdes) (version 2) | ecosystem: Environmental > Aquatic > Marine > Oil seeps ... | reverse complement strand
GGCGGTCACTAACTCGACCGTTGAGCCTGGAGGAACAACCACTTTCCTTACCTCCTGGACGTGCTGGCAAAAAAGAGTGACCGCTTAAGCCTGCTCTTACAAATATCTTAAGCTAAATAAGCCTGATTAAGTGAGCCTAACCGCCTATCCTGAACACCTTTGTCCCGCACACCGGGCAGGTCCCCTGAGTAGCAGGCCTCCCGTTCTTCAAAGTTACCTTCTTAGGGTCCTTTATCTCCCTTTTGGCCCTGCACTTAACACAATATGCTTCCATCTCTCCTCCTTTCTTTTGCTTATGAGGATAAACCTAAAGGCGTAGAGCTGTCAAGAGCGTCCGAAGGCTGCAAAAAATATTTGACCAGCATACCAGGCCCAGGTACAATGGATTTCGGAAGTAAAACATCCTGCTCTCCGAGTTGCTCTGCCTAAAGAGTAATCCATGGCGGGCAACCGGTAAAGCGGAGCTTTCGAGGGTGTAAATAGAAATGTTTACGCCTCCCGAGTTCGGAAAGGAGAGGGGGAAGCGGCTTTGGGGTTTGCTTTTTGCCTGCCTTTCCGTTTTGGAGGCAGGCATTTTTATTGGAAGGAGGATAAGGTGAGGAGAAAAGATATATTTAGAGCACTATCCTTTTTAGTTGCCGCAGGTCTTACTCTCTTTCCCCAGAGCTTGAGTGCCGGAACAGATGAGCTACTCATTTATTGCGGTGCGGGCATGAAGAGCCCCATGGAGGAGATAGGTGAGCTATTCGAGGACGAGTACGACGTAGAGGTAAGCTACATTTTCGGCGGTTCAGGGATGCTTCTAGGTCAGATAGAATCAGAGGAGGAGGGAGATGCCTACATGCCAGGAGGGATGCACTACTTTGAACAGGCAAAGGATGAGGAGTTTATTGAGTATGAAGAATATGTTGCCTACCATACCCCGGTTATAGCCGTTCAGGAAGGAAATCCCAAAGATATAGAGTCACTGGATGACCTGTCCGGGGAGGATGTAGAACTAGCCCTGGGAGACCCGGAGAAGTGCGCCATTGGTAGAGTAACCGAGGAAATACTGGACAACGCCGATATTGCTGATGAAGTATACGAAAACACTGAAATCTATACTGTAACCAATACTGAGCTGGTAGAGTTAATCAGTGAAGAAGAAGTAGATGCAGTAATAGTGTGGCAATCTTCTCTATTCGATCGTGAAGATGAAACCGATATGGTGGAGATATCAGAAGATGTAAACGAGATAGATATTATCCCCATAGGCACCTTAACTTTCTCTGAAGATGAAGCGTTAGCCAAAAAGTTTGTAGACTTTGTTGCCTCAGATTTCGGGAAGGGAATCTTTGAGGATTATGGCTTCACTGTCTATTAGAGAATAAGGAAAGGAGGAGTAGATGAGGAGGCTTAAACTATCTGCGCTCACTATACTGATCAGTCTAGGCTTATTGACAGCCCCGGTCTTCTCCCAGGAGGATGTTGCATTTGAAGGGCGAGATACCACTTATGAACCGAGGCCACCCTACATCGTGACTGGAGTTGGTCCGGTAGATGATGAGCCATGCTGGTATTGCCCGGAGGTGGATGCCCCCTATGCACCCACCTTTGAGGTTCTGGATACTGATGCGGCCAAGGGAAGATACTACATGATGACTAAGACCATTACGTTAAAAGATTTGGTGAAGTTTCACGGGCATGACTGCGAAGGGCTATTCCACGCTGCCGGCATGTGCAAGCTGGCCCTGGATGAGCTTTTTCCGGATGGCATCTACGACCGAACTGACATGAGGGGTATGGCGGGGAAATCACCATGTTTCAGCGATACGGTCATGTATCTCACCGGGGGCAGGGTCAGATACGGCACATTTGACATGGATCCACGGTTAGGACATAGCATCATCATACAGAGAATTTCCACCGGTGAAGCAGTGATGGCATCCTGGAGGCCGGGGGTGAATTGCGTTCCTATCAGCAAGACCAATCCAGAACCTTACGAGGTATGGAGTGCCTATCCTCAGCCTAAAACACCTGTAGGAAAGCATATCACCTGGGAGCCCGAGGTGGATGCGGATAGATTGGTTGAGTTAAAGACCAGGCTCTGGGGAGGAAAGTACGAGATCAGCCCTCAAGAGCTTACCGAACTTAGATGGCTACAGATACAGCACGTGGAAGAGATATTGACCCATCCGCTTAAAGAGAGCTATCAGGTAAAGCATCTTCCCGACTTTGAGTGGGAGACACCGGGCTACGATAGCATAATCAGAAGAAATGACATCATGTTCAAGAACTACCCGCAGATGTATAGCCCTTCTGCGGCAACGGAAGAAGAATGGCTTAGACAGAAGGCACCTGATAAGCATAGAGCGATGATGAAGAGTAAGAGAGAGGAATGGCTTCGTGATAAGCATAGAGCGATGATGAAGAGTAAGAGGTGAGAAGATTTAAATCAGCCCAAATATTTGCCGGTGTACTGCTGGTCTCTGCTTTAGTAATAGCCCCGGGAATTTCTGCCGGGGCAAATCCTTCTTATTCGGATCCCGAAGCTAGCTCAGTATTAAGAATTGCCACGGGAAGCCCTTACGAGCTGGGGCTCATGGATGCGTTAATCGAGCCGTTCGAGGAGAAATACGGTTGCCGGGTTGAGGTGACCAGGGCAGGAAGTGGTGCATCCCTGAACCTGGGCAGGAAGGGTGATGTCGACCTTGTGCTGGTACATGCCCCTGAAGAGGAGAGGAAATTTGTGGCCGATGGATACGGGCTCAATAGAACATATATAATGTACAACGATTTTGTGATTGTCGGACCTAAAGATGATCCAGCGGGTATAAGGGGGACGACAGATGCGGCAAAGGCATATACCAGGATTGCCCTGGCCGAATCGCTTTTTTTCTCCCGAGGGGACAATTCCGGGACGCACCGAAAGGAGATGTCAATTTGGGAAGAGGCGAGCATAACGCCGACAGGGGATTGGTATAAGGTAACAAACGATTTTATGGGCGCCACCCTGAAAAGCGCCAGTAATAATCAAGGGTACTTCATGACCGATAGGAGCACTTACATTAAAGTGAAGGGCAACACTGACCTGGAAATTCTGTGTGAAGGCAATCCCGGATTGGTTAACCGCTACTCTGCTATTGCCGTAAATCCGAAAAAACACCCCGGCGTAAACTATGACCTGGCAAAGACATTCATAAGATACATTATTTCTCCAGAAGGGCAAGCCATAATCAGGGACTTCGGGAAGGGAGAATATGGCGAGCCGCTATACTACCCGGCAATATCAGAAGGAGTAACCTTCACCGGGCTGTTTGAAAGGGAAGTGGTTTTATCGGTAGATTATCTGAGAGAGCTGGGGAAGCGGGAGGCGCCGGTGATGATGGTGGGTTATCATAAAGGATACATAGGGCCATTTACCTACACCGGGGTGCCCTTAAAGAAGGCTATGCTGGCAGCAGGCTATACCGGAACCAGGGGCGTACAGACCAGCCCTGAAGATATTATCATCGTTACCGGCGAGGATGGCTATAGCGTAGCTCTATCCTGGGGGGAGGTGATGAACCAAATATCGGGGATGGATATAATCCTGGCTTATGAGAAGGATGGTAAGTCTCTGCCCTCCTATGAAGGGCCCGTAAGGCTGATAGTGCCCGGGGACTACTATTGTAACCGGTATGTTAAGGGAGTGGTGAAGGTAGAAGCGGTGGCACTGCACCCTAACCTACATTAGAATGTTAGCTAGAGTTAACTGCAAAAATAACTGCACTTATGTCTCCCTCTCCCATCAAGGGAGAGGGAGCAGTCCTCTCCCCCCTTGCGGGGGAGAGCTAGAGAGAGGGGGGGAATAAAGGCCCTTTGATGACAGGCCCGCTTATTTTCGTCCTTTGTAGTGCCAATGGCAATCTCAAGATACGATGGGATGGATTGCGGAGCAAGAGTTTATCCTGAGCTGACAGAAGGCGAAGGGCTCGCAATGACAGGGGAAGTTGTATGATGAGTTATGCAGTTAACTTATAGTTTGAAAGGAGGTAAAAAATGGAAGTAAGCGCGCGTAATAAACTCACGGGTACGGTCAAGGACTTAAGGCTGGGGCAAGTTATGGCCGAGGTCACCCTTCAGGTGGGAGAGAATGAAATAACTGCCCTCATAACCAGGACGTCGGCTGAGCGTTTGGGACTGAAGGTAGGAGATAAAGCCTTTGCCCTGATCAAGGCTACCGAGGTCATGGTCGGTAAGTAGCCAGGCCAGAGAAACCATACACTGAAGAAAGTTAACAGGAGGGGATATGACTAAAGCGCTCTGGAGAAGACCAGAGGGTATGAGTGTAGTGTTTATCCTGCTCAGCGGCCTTATTTTAGTATTCATCTTTGCTCCTTTGCTGAAGACGGTGACCTCCTCAGGCCCGGGAACGTTATGGGGTACGCTTCTTGAACAGGATGTATACACCTCCATCTTGCTTACCATCTATGCCGCTTTCATAGCCACTCTGGTAGGGCTTTTCCTGGGGGTTCCTCTGGCCTACATTCTGGCCCGGCGGTCATTCTGGGGAAAAGGGTTTCTGGAGGGCCTCATCGATATTCCTATCGTCATCCCTCATTCCGCCGCCGGCATTGCCCTTCTGTTTGTCTTCGGACAGCAATTTCTATTTGGCAGGATATTCCACGGTTTGGGCGTTGATTTCGTCAACACGGTGGCGGGGGTGGTCATCGCCATGATGTTTGTCAGCCTTCCCTTCCTCATAGACTCGGCCAAGGATGGTTTCCGGGGGGTGGATGTCAGGTTGGAGAAGGTGGCCAGAACGTTGGGCGCTTCAGCCTGGCAATCATTCCTCCGAGTTTCCCTCCCCCTGGCCTGGAGGAATATATTCTCCGGCTCGGTGATGATGTGGGCCCGGGGAATGTCAGAGTTCGGAGCGGTGCTCATCCTTGCCTATCATGTCCCCTTCATGGGACATTACCCGGTGGCTGATTCCATCCTGGTGGCTGATAGATTTGCTTCCTTCGGTCTGGACTCTGCTCGACCGGTGACAGTGCTGGTGATCCTGATCTCGCTCATCACCTTCATCACCTTGAGAACCATAGCCTGTAGAGGGGTAAGGACATGATCAAAATAAGAGCTCTCAAGGTCAACCTGGGTGATTTCTGGCTTGAGGATATTAACCTTGACATTGAGGAAGGTGAGTATTTCATCATTCTGGGGCCTACGGGAGCGGGTAAGACTGTCCTTTTAGAAGCTCTGGCCGGTCTTTATCCTATCTCCCAGGGGGAGATCTGGAGCGATGGGAGAGAAATTAGCCATCTTTATCCCGAGAAGAGGGGGATGGGCATAGTGTATCAGGACCAGGCCCTTTTCCCCCATCTTTCCGTAAAGGATAACATTGCCTTTGGGCTTAAATTTATGAGCTATCCCCGGGAAAAGGTGAGGGAAAGAGTGGATGACATGGTAGGACTGCTTAAAATTTCCCATCTTGTGGAAAGGAATCCCTCTACCTTAAGCGGAGGAGAAAGGCAAAAGGTAGCCCTGGCTCGGGCCTTGGCCACTGACCCCCGGGTGCTCTTGCTGGATGAGCCTTTGAGCGCCCTGGATCCTGAAACCAAGGAAGGATTACAGGGGGAACTCCGGGAACTGCACCATCGGGTAAAAGTGACGGTGATCCATGTAACTCATGATTTTGAGGAGGCCGTAGCTTTAGGAAACCGGGTGGCAGTGTTGAATGAGGGCCAGATAGTTCAGGTAGGGACGCCGGATGAGGTGTTGCGAAGGCCGAAGTCTGAGTTTGTGGCCCACTTTGCCCTATCCAGGAATATACTCAGCGGCAGAGCCGGAGACGGGGAAGATGGCTATACCATGGTCGATGTCGGCGGCATAGAAATCAGGGCGATAACCGAGCTCAGGGATGAGGTGCACCTTTCTCTTCGCCCGGAGGATATCCTCATCTCCCGGCAGCCCCTTCACTCCAGCGCCCGGAACTCCCTTTCTGGTGTGGTAGCCGACATCATCCCCCGGGGGGCGGTTATCTATGTCACGGTGAGCCTGCCGCTCGAGCTTACCTGCCTCATCACCCGGCAGTCCCTGGAGGACCTTGAGCTCAGGAGAGGAATGAAGGTCTGGGTCACATTTAAGGCGGGAGCAGTCCATGTCTTCTGAGAGGAGCTATATCATGAGAAAAAAGATAGGTTTGATCATTGCCGCAGCCTTAACCATAACCTCGATGTTGGCCAGCCTGGAGGGGGGGGTGGCGAAAGGGAAGCTCGTCGTCTATCATGCCGGAAGCCTGAGCGTTCCCTTTGAGGAGCTTTCAGATGCTTTTGAAGACACTCACCCTGGTGTAGAAGTACTTTGTGAGTCAGGGGGGTCAGCTATGATGATAAGCAAGTCCATAACTTTGGAGAGAGCGGGTGAGAATCCCCCCGATATAATCGCCTCTGCCGACTATGCCCTTATCCCGGGCAGGCTTTATGAAGATGGATATGCCGACTTTTACATCGCCTTTGCCCGAAATGAAATGGTCCTTTGCTACCGCGACCATGCCCCCTTTTCTGGATCAATAGCAAGCGGTGAGCGGACGTGGTATGATGTCCTGCGAAATGAACGTGTAACCTGCGGACACAGTAACCCTGACCTTGATCCTTGCGGTTACCGGACGCTCATGCTAATCCAGCTAGCTCAAAAATACTACTTTGGTGAAGCAGCTAATTTTGGCCTGACTCCTGATCCTGAGGCTCAGGAGTTATATGATGCTCTCATCCCTGGAGATGGGCATAAGCGGGGTAGATATGGCAGCGGCGGTGAGGCAGTAAGTCGGAAGTCGGTGGACCTTATCAGCACCCTTCAATCTGGCGACCTGGATTACGCCTTTGAGTACCGCTCGGTAGCCACGCAGCACGGGCTGAACTTCATTGAGCTTCACCCCGCCATCAATCTTTCCCAGATAGGCATAATGGGAGACACTGCCCTGACCTATGAGGATTTCTATGGTTCATCCGGGGTGGAGATCGAGAAGAAACCTGGTCTATACGTGGCTGAGAATGGCAAGCCCATTGTGTATGGCATAACCATCCCTGAGAATGCTCCCCATAAACATTTAGCTTCGGAGTTCATCCTTCTTCTCCTCGAAGATCAAGGAAGAGAGATTATGGAGGCAAATGGGCAGCTCAACGTCATTCCTCCTGTATGTGACCACCCCGAAAACCTCCCTCCCCAGCTTAAGGAGGCCATCTATGGTTGACCCCTTTGGGCGGCGCATAGATTATCTTCGGGTCTCGGTAACTGACCGGTGTAATCTGCGCTGTATTTACTGCCTGCCCCTTGAGGGTATTCATCTTATGCCCCGAGATGATATTTTATCTTATGAACATATTTGCGCTATCGTTCAGGCAGGAGTTGAGCTGGGCATAACCAGGGTGAGAATTACCGGAGGTGAGCCTCTGGTGAGAAAAGGTTTGCCCCGGCTTTTGGAAATGCTCTCCGGGATAGGGGGGATTGAAGATATTTCCTTGACCACCAACGGCACGCTACTTAAGAACTGTGCCCGCGAGCTTAAGAGAGCAGGCCTTAACCGGGTTAATGTAAGCCTGGATAGTCTTAAGGCAGATAGGTTCCGCCGCATCACCCGCTTTGGAGAACTTGAGGATGTCCGACAAGGCATTGAGGAGGCCAAAGGGGCTGGCCTTCACCCGGTGAAAATAAACACCGTGGTCATGAAGGGGATAAATGATGATGAGGTTTGGGACTTTGCTTCCTTAACGCATAAGGAGGGGTGGCATGTTCGGTTTATAGAGCTTATGCCCTTTACCGACGCAGCAGGGTTTGTGGCCGAAAGCGAGGTCAGGCAGCACATCGAGCAGATGAGTAGCCTTAAGCCCTGTGCTTGTGTACTTGGAAATGGCCCCGCCCGGTACTACCGCCTGTCGGAGGCAAAGGGGACCATAGGCTTTGTGAGCCCCCTAACTGACCCCCATTTTTGTTCAACGTGCAACCGCCTGCGCCTCACCGCGATGGGAAAGCTTCGCCCCTGTCTTATGGCCGATGACGAGATTGACTTAAAAGGGGTGCTTCATTCAACGGAGGAGATAAAGCGCTCAATATTAAAGGCCATCTCCCAAAAGCCTGAGCGTCACCCCAGCTTACCTTTGAAAAGAAACATGGTCCAGATTGGAGGCTAGTTATGGGAGAAAGGCATGTTTCCATGGTAGATATCACCCCTAAGAAGGAAACCGAGCGTGAGGCAGTGGCATGCGCACGGATTCGCATGAGACCGGAGACGCTCAAGCTCATAAAAGGGGGGGAAATAGCCAAGGGGGATGTGCTCACCACCGCTCAGATAGCCGGCATCATGGCGGCAAAAAAAACCCCTTATCTTTTACCCCTTTGCCATCAGCTCTTGCTCACCAATGTCAAAGTTGAGTTCAGTCTCCCCGATGATGGTGACTTCATCGAGATCACCACCGCGGCCAAGGGTACAGGAAGGACGGGGATGGAAATGGAGGCACTGGTAGCGGCGGCCATATCCGCTCTCACCGTCTACGATATGTGTAAGGGGGTGGATAAAGATATGACCATCGAGGAGATTTATCTAATGGGGAAGGGTGGGGGAAGAAGTGGAGTGTATATTGCTCCTCAAAGTAAGGCCAGACTGGTTGCCATCTGCTTAAGCCAGGAAAAGGGGACCACAAAGGAACCGGTTGCCCAGGGGTGGCTTGAGGAGGAAAAGGGGCTTTCCGGCGATGCCCATGCTGGAGGCCTTCGCGAGGTCAGCCTTCTGGCCATAGAAAGCATCCAGAAGATGCGCGGCCAGGGTATAAAGCTAAACCCCGGGGACTCGGCGGAGAACCTGGTGACCTCAGGGATAGACCTTGTGAGTTTGCCCCTGGGCACAAAGCTACATATAGGAAAGGAGGCTGTGGTTGAGGTAAGTCAGATAGGTAAGGAAACCCACCCCGGAGATTTTAAGCTCCTGCCTCAGGAAGGGATATTCGCCCGCGTGATCCAGGGAGGTTTGATAAGGGTAGGTGATGACGTGAGCATAAGTAAGCCATGATCAGCGTTGAAGAAGCCCTGGAGAAGATCTTAAGCCACATCCAGGAGCTAGAAGAGGAGGAAAGACCCGTCCTGGAATCTCTGGGCCAGGTCTTATCTCAGGATATCTATTCCTATCTTAATATTCCTCCCCATGATAACTCCGCCATGGATGGCTACGCCGTAAGATTTGAAGACACGGTCAATTTTCCATGTCTGGAGGTCATCGGAGAGGTGGCTTGTGGGAGCTTTCCCACCTGCAAGGTTGAGTCAGGAAAGGCCATCCGTATCATGACCGGGGCGCCCCTACCTTACGGGGCAGATGTGGTAGTGCCCTTTGAGGATACTGATGAGGAAGAGCAGGGGAAAGTAAAACCATCCCGGATAACCATCAAAGGCAAGGTGGAGGAAGGGGAGAACATCCGTCGCAGAGGGGAGGACATCCAAAAAGGGGTGCTCGTCCTTCCCCGAGGAACGCTCATCTATCCTCCTGAGATAGGTGTGCTTGCCTCCCTGGGCCTTTCCCGGGCGCTGGTGGTTCGCCGCCCGGTGGTCTCCATTGTAGCCACCGGGGATGAGCTTACGGAGGCCGGCCAACCCCTTTCACCGGGCAAGATTTACGACGCCAATACTTACACCGTGGCTGCCCAGGTGCGATGCTATGGCGGGATCCCTCGCATATTGGGCATAGGTCATGATCTTCCTTCTTCGTTAAATCAGAAAATAGATGAGGGGATTAAGGATTCAGACCTGCTCATCACTTCAGGAGGGGTATCGGTGGGGGACTATGATATAGTGAAGGATATCCTGGCCCACCGGGGGAAGGTTGAGTTCTGGACGGTGCGCATGAAACCTGGAAAGCCGCTGGCGTTTGGGGTGATGCAGGGTGTGCCTCACCTTGGCCTGCCCGGAAATCCCGTAAGTTCCATGGTGGTAAGCGAGCTTTTCGTTCGTCCTGCCATTTTTAAGCTGATGGGAAAGGATATTTCTCCCCGGCCGGCAATTCAGGCGGTGATGGAGGATGACATACTGAACACCGATAACCGGCGCATATTTGCCCGGGTAGTGGTCAGGAAATTGGATGGTCAATACCATGCTCATCTTACCGGCCCTCAGGGCTCAGGGATATTGACTTCCATGGTCCACGCTTCGGGCCTGGCCATCATACCTGAGAATGTGGACAGGGTGAAAAAGGGGGACATGGTTTGGGTGCAATTACTGGATTGGAGGACTTAGATGCGAGTTATCTCCTTTGTGGGAAGGTCGGGGGTGGGAAAAACCACCCTCATCGAACATCTTATAGCTGAGCTGGGAAGCAGGGGATATAAGGTGGCCACGGTAAAACATGTCGTGGATGGCATGGATATGGATAAACCGGGTAAGGATAGCTGGAGGTTGGCTAGAGCAGGAAGCGATGTGGTGGTCGTGGGCTCTGAGGATAAACTTTTCCTGGTCAAAAAAATAGACCATGAGCCAAATTTTGCGGAAATTTTACCCTTCATACTGGGGGTAGACCTGGTTCTGGTGGAAGGGTTCAAAAAATGGAAGATTCCCAAGATCGAGGTTCATCCCCAGGGAGAGGACCTGCTCTGCCCCCTGGAGGAGCTATCCGCCATTGTAAGCGATGAGCCTCTTGAGGTGCGTATCCCCTGCTTTTCGCCACCTGAGACGAAGGTTATTGCCGACTTCATCCTGCAAAGCCTGGTGGCGCCAGACCTTGAAGTGTGTCTTCTGGTCAATGATGAGCCCATTCCCCTGAATCCCTTTGTCCAGGAGATTATCTCCAAAGTGACGCTGGCCATGGCTTCCACGCTTAAACTTGAGGGGATGAAGGAGGTAGAAAGGTTGAACATATTGATTAAAAAGGGATGATGAAGGTAGGAATACTGACGGTAAGCGATAGGAGTTCACAAGGTGAATATAAAGATCAAAGTGGCGAGGTTGTCCGCGAGGTTTTATCTAGGCTTGGGGTGCGGGTGGTCGTGTACGACGTCATCTCTGATGATAAGGACCTCATATCCCAGAGGCTTATGGAGTGGGCAGACGAGGGCGATTGTGATGTGATCATCACCGCGGGAGGCACTGGCCTTGGCCCTCGAGATGTGACCCCTGAAGCAACCCTCTCGGTAGTGGATAGACTGGCTCCGGGGTTTACAGAGGCGATGAGAGCAGAAAGCTTAAGCCGAACCCCTCATGCCATGCTCAGCCGGGCAGTGGCGGGGATTCGGGGGGACTGTCTGATCATCAACCTGCCTGGAAGTCCTGGTGCTGTACGTGAGTGCCTGGAGGTGATATTGGAGACCCTTCCCCACGCGGTGGAGATGCTTAAAGGGGGAGGCCACAGCCTATGAAACTCTAATGTCCAAGCCCTAAATCCTGAACAATATCTAAATCCAAATGGCCAGAAACTCATTTTGCCTTTCCCATAACCGCTCTCTTTGGCTTCCTTGTGGCAAATCTTGATCCTCATTGTAAAATCCTTATAGAGAAGAGGTATATCTTTGGCGGCTAACGCTGCGGTAACCGGTAGGGAAAAGCGTCAGCTTTTTTCAGGTTGGTCTTGAGCCGCTTATTCGCGCTTTTCTATTCAATCAGCTTACGTATTGAAACAGGCAATTGGTCTGACAAATAAGGATAATCTTCTATCAAACGAATAATGTCAGCCAAATCCTTCTGTCGTTTGCTCTTTCGCCGTTGCTCGTCTGAATATGCCCAGGTTTTACCTCGTACTACATCTTCAACACTTGCAACTTTCATCTCATATCCCAAAACAGAGTGAGTTATCGCCCTGGTAATGAAATCCTGATATCTTGGATCGATCTGAAGCTGTATTCTTAAGTCAGATTTGTCGCTACTTAGGTTTACGCTGTGTGCAAAACGCTCAATTCTAAAGTGGGCTCCAACGGCCTTGAGGATTGCTTCAATGTCATCTGTAGCTATTACAATATCAAGATCAAGACTTACGACAGGCTCGGAATAGGCATTTACGGCAAGGCCTCCAATCACACAATAGTCCACACTGGCCGACGATAGTGCATCAAGGAAGATCTGAATAATGTCTTCACTGCCGTTAGATACAGCTTTTAAGAATTCCTTTTTGGTCATTTCACTCTCTTAGTCCTGGTGTTCTTTCAACGCATTCTATTCTGATACCATCTGGGTCACGCCACTCGCACCATTTATAGTTCCGATGCTGGAACATCTCAAATTCTCCGGTTTCATAGCCAGAGATGCCAAATTCTTTTAATGCTGAGACGACATGATCCAAATTGTCAACCTCAAAAGAGAGATGCTGCCTGCTTAAAAAGTCTGTCGAAACACCTCGAACTTCACTAATGAAAAGGTGAATGTTTGGTGACTCCGCCATCAATGTTTTTGGATCATCAGACCTCGGTGTGCATGTAAAATCAAAAACCCGTTCATAGTAAGATTTTGATCGCGAGATGGATGTCACCAACAAGCAAATGTGATCTATTGAATTGGGACAAATCATTTTATTAGTATCATTCAAGCCACATAACGCATAAGCTCACCTGCCGGGATGGAGCGTAGCGGAATCCCGGTCAGGTGTAGCCGTTTGTTCGGCTTTCGCACTTTTTTTCCGGCATATGAGTCGGGAGCCAAGAGTAGCCTGCCCTTTTCGTATATCAGCAAAAATGGAACCAACGTCAAAATCAAATTGTGCAGCAAGTTTCTCGCGTATACGTCTTACTTCCAATACGATTGGGCCTTCCCTCATGACACTACCCTCCCATTGGTTCTTCAGGAGTGTAAATTGTTGTATTGCACACAACCGAAACCTTACGAATTATCTGAGCATTTGCCAAGTGCTTGCAGTTCCATGTCAATAGATAGTCGATATCATTGACCGCATTGACTGCAATGTGGGCCGCATCTCGAACAGCATGTTGAGGAATAGCGCCGCTGGATATGATAGCTTTTGTCAACAATTCGGGCTCTTCAGTTATTTCAAGGACAGGGAAAACACCGATTATCTCCATCCTGATATCCCTTCCCGTTTTTCCTTAGCAAATCCAAACAACTTTATACAGCCTAACGCCCGATTTCAGCCGCCGCACGGCGCTTGCAGTATACCTCCGATCAAAATGAGACACAACTTTAGCCGCTGAACCTAGAACGAATGAGCTAGCTAGTGCTCGATTGCGTAAGTTAGTGATAGTATTTCTGAGCTGTGAACCTTTGACTTCTCTCTTACGCCAAACAAAGGGCCCTGCATTCGGACCATAGGCCGTGACGAAGTCATGGATGGCCCTGGCCAGCTCTTCGGTGCTCTTAAAACTTGCTCCTCGCAATGCTTTGCGAGTCATAATCCCAAACCATATTTCTACCTGGTTTAGTCAACTGGCCGATGTGGGAGTGAAATGAAAGAAGACATTGGGATGTGCAGCGAGCCAGGCATTGTTTCGTTTATGGATACAGTAATTGTCCAGGATCACATGCACTTCTCTGCCTGCCGGAACCTCCGCCATGACCTTGTCCATGAATTCCAGAAACTCCGCTCGTCGTTTCAGTTTTGTGGTCTGTGTTAGCATTGCACCAGTGGCTACTTCCAAAGCAGCAAATAGATTCAGAATTCCATGTCGTCCGTAGGTACTTTTGAATTCCCGAACAATCTTCCCGCTGTCCGTTTCCACATAACCGGTGGATCGTTCCAAGGCCTGAATGCTTGGCTTCTCGTCCACCGAGACCACCAGAGCGTTTTCGGGTGGATTCAAATAAAGACCAATGATATCCGCCGCTTTGGCAGCAAACTCGGGATCAGTGCTCACGCACCAACTTCGCTGCCGACTCAGGCAGATCCCTTCTTTGCGCAAAACCCGCCATTGCGAAACTCCCCGGTATATTTCGACGGCTTCCCAGACCGAGGAAGACCCCTCAAGCCTTCGACGCCCTTCGCTTCAAATCTGCGTCGCCAATCAATCACCGTATTGGGGCGTACTTTCAATTATTGGGCGATCTTCTTGATCGGTTCTCCCCGAAGACACCGCTGGATGATTTTCGCTCGCTCCACCAGTCTCGACTCCATGATCCTGAAGGGAATTATGACCAACCATGTTATCATATACGAGAGTAGAGTATGGCGGGGAGATTTCCGCCGATTGTTGGAGGCATGAGTGTCAGAAAAAGGACTCAAGGGGTGAGTCAATGAAGGAAGAGATCAACTGGGAACCATGGAATGAGTATATGGATGAAACAAAAGGCCATCGTAAAGTCTGTGGCGTAGACCTGATAGAACTAGCCGAGGAGTATGGTACACCGTTATATGTTTTGTTCGGAGCCATCATAGAGAAGAATTACAGAAGATACCAGACCCTGGAAGAAAAATATAAGAATCATCTCCTCTCCTACGCAGTGAAGGCTAACACTACGTTTGCCTTGATCAAGCTTTTATCCGGATATGGTGCTGGGGCAGAGGTAGCATCAGAATATGAGCTTGAATTCGTGCTGGATGCCGGAGTGCCCCCAGAAAAGATAAGAGCCAACGGAAACTGTAAGAGCAGGTACTTTTTGGAAGAGTGCATTCAAAAGGGAATAGTCATAAATGCAGACCCAGAGGAGGAGCTATACACCATAAACAACATTGCCCAAAGGTTGGAGAAAAGGGCTAAGGTCAACCTTCGCCTGGCTGGCTTTCCCTTTAACAACATTACTGCCCCCAACATCTTTACTTCTGGTAAGTGGAGCAAGTTTGGAACGGACCTTGAGAGAGCCAGGGATATCTTCCGCAGGGTCGGGGACTTAAACTGTCTGAATCTGCAGGGGTTAATGGTGCATCTGGGATCACAAATCGCGGATACAAATGCCTACTCTAAAGCCTTAAGTATAATCGTGGAATTGGCTAAGGATGCCAGGAATGCTGGCCTTGAGATTAAGGAGATTGACCTTGGGGGAGGCTTTGGAATCTCCTATCTGGGGAAGGAGGAGTGGGAGAAGACAAAAGCAAGGATTAAGGAGGAGCAGGATTTTACCTGGCGAGATGCACCCCTGGGATATGAATATGACCTGGGGTCGAAGAAACTGGTTTGGGGGGGAGAGGAATTTTATTCCCCCCTCACTCCAGATTTATGCATTAAGGCTTTATTTGATGGGGCCCTCAGGCAAGAGTTGGAAGATATGGGGTCTCCCCTGCTTGTTCTGGAGCCGGGGAGAGGGATGGTAGGGAATGCCGGGTTGACCATATTCAGGATATGTCATGTGGGGACGATACCGGGCGGGCAAAACATTATCCATGTCGATGGTGGGGCCAACTGCAGCTCTCAAAATATAATCATGCCTGAGTTTCTTCACCGAATAGAGATAATAAATGAGGTAAGAAGGGAGGGATCCTTTGATGCTTTCATCGCCGGTAACCTTTGCTATACTGGAGACCTCCTCTCCAGAATAAAAACTACTGTCAAAGGAAAGCCTGAGCAGGGAGACCTTATAGCTTTCTACGATACCGGGGCCTATGAGGATTTCTTGAGCTCCAATGCCAATTCTTTCCCCAGACCAGCTAAAGCGATGGTCACCAAAGATGGAAAGCACAGGCTGCTGGTAAGACGTGAAGAGTATGCTGATATCTTCCATAGGGATGTGGACTGGGGCAGTTGTTTATCTTGAATGTAGTCTAAGGTGTAGTTTTTAGAAATTCGTCAGTTTTGCCCTTGAGGAACCCACTTAGAAGCCATATCCCGATTAAGTTGGGAGTCATCGCTAAAGCTAATGCTATGTCTCCTAAAGTCCACATCATTTCTAGCCCGGAGACGGCCCCTATGAAGAGGATGGATGTAAATATTACGGAATAGACTAAAGCTATTTTAGAATACCACCGGGCGAAATTTGAGGGGCTTCCTATCACCTGTTTAGTGAGAAAAAGGAGGCACTGTCTTGCGTAGAAGGAGTTGGCAAGTGCAGTGGAAAAGGCCAGCAAGATCACAACTACCATTACCATCACCTCTCCAGTATGCCCCAAAGCTTGGGCAAAGGCCATTTGAGTAAGCCCAGCCCCTGTCTCTCCAGTAAGGTGAACTTTTGTAGATACTATGGCTAAACCAGTAATGGAGCACACTACTATGGTATCTATGAAGGGCCCTAGCATTGAAACCATTCCCTGTTTAACCGCGTTTTCAGTTCTAGCTGCAGAATGAGCCATGGGAGCAGTTCCCAACCCAGCTTCGTTAGAGAATAGTCCCCTGGCAGCACCAAACTTTATAGCCTGGGCAAAGGTCGCTCCAGCAAACCCACCTGCTGCTGCACTCCCCGTAAATGCGTCGCTAAAAATCGTTGTCCAGGCTCCCGGTACCTCCCTCCAGAAGAGAGCCAAAACTCCCAGTCCCAGGGTAAGGTAGAGCATGCCCATGGAAGGTACTAAGCGTACAGTGACCTCACCAACCCTCCTTATCCCTCCGATAATGATTACGAAGATTAAAAGCGACAAGAAGAGGCCTGAAGCCCAAAGTGGGATACCAAATGCTGTTTCACAGGCATCTGCTGCTGAGTTTGACTGAACCATCCCCCCGCACACAGTACACTCTATCAAGGCGAAAATCGCGAAGATGATTGCCAACCACCTCTGCCCTGCTCCCCTCTCCAAGAAAGCAAAGGGACCACCGATCTTTGTTCCATCGGGGAGGTCTTCCCTGAAGTGAACCCCCAGGGTGCACTCGGCATATTTAGTCCCCATCCCCAGTAGTGCTACGATCCACATCCAGAACAGTGCTCCTGGGCCTCCTAAATGTATAGCGGTAGCCACCCCTGCTACGTTACCAACGCCTACGGTACTAGAAAGACTGGTAAAAAGAGCCCTCAGGGGAGAGATATCACCCTCCCCCACCCCTACCCTCCCACTTCTCCCAAAGGTAGACTTTATCGAATACCAAAATTTTTTAAATTGAATACCCTTGAGTAAAAATAGTAGGAAAACTCCTGTCCCTAGCAGGAGTACTATCGCAGGTAGTCCCCAAATGATATCTCTAATCGTTACCAGGGTCTCTTCTATAATGTATCCTCCCGAGCAAAAAAACTTGGTAAGGCCCCTATATGAGTTTGGTACAGAACATCAAAGTGCAAAAGTGAGAGCTTAAGGAAACTCACAATATAAGAGGATATATATTGGTGGAAAGCATATCACAAGGAGCAAGAGTTGACCATGGCAGACCTGGCATTATCCCTGGAGAAGTATATAGCTATTTGTTGAAATGGTAAAAGGCAAAAACTACTATCCCAACAAAGTACGACGCAAGCCACCCTTTTATCTCTATTAGGGTGAATAGGAAGGGTGAACAAGGAGGATGGTGAATAATAAGGAGGCAAAGGGAAGAATTATACCTGAATCCGTGAAGTCAAACCTAACTACTCCGCCTATAACATGAAGCTAGCGAATGTGCGCTTGGACTGAACCCCTAAAACTAGACACTTTCGAGCCCGCCAGTGTGGTCGGCTGCAACGAGTTGTTGGATGGTCTACGATCGCTGCGTGTGGTTTTGGAAACAATTTCTCACAAAGTCTATAGCCTCTGGAGTCTTCCTCCAATGTTGTCCATGGTCAAGCCAATAGTGATATGCCTCGTCTGCACCGCCAATCGTAATGCAGTCTGAATAGAACTTTTTCGGTCGTCTGTGACGATTCTTGGTAAGTTCTTTTGCCACGAGGGGCAGGAAGTCGATTGCCTCACAAAGGGCTAACTCAGCATCTGCCTGCCGCCCTTGCTGATACAAAGCGAGTGCACGACCATAGAGCACATCTGCCATTATGTCATGGGGATACCGTTCGGAAATCTCCAATACCTCCCATGGCCGTTTGAGGTGAAAGTTACAGTTGATGGCAGGTCCTCGTATGCCCTGATTGTCACTGGGATTGAGTGCTAAGATGTTAGTGAAAATGGAAAGAGCGCTTTCGATGTCTCCCCGTTCGAAGAAATCAACCCCGAGGCCATGGTATGCTCGGAGAAAGGGGCGGTTGTCAAAAATGGACCAAGGCAAAAGGTCTCGCCCTATGGAAAAGCTTCTCGGGAGAGCGCTGAGACCGAGTTGGACAGCCTGCTGCCACATCTGAAAGGCCTCCGGATAGCGGCCAGTTTCATCAAGCAACATTGCGAGATGGTGGTATACATCAATGAACTCAGGATAGTCCCTGAGCAGATGACGATATCTTTCCTCTGCTTGCACCAAATCGTCCTCTTCCCAGAGTTCTATAGCTTCGTGTAATTGTTCGGTAATCTCAAAAGTCAGTCTGGGGAACTTGAAGGTCCACTCACCTTCTCCGACTTGGTGCAAGACAATCGTCTTTTCTGGTAGATTGCTTTGGCCGTCTTCGTGCATCCCAAGTACTACTCCACTGACACAGTCATATGCTTAAGCGCTGGCCATCCAGCGCCCGAGTTCAGCCGCCGCACGACGCTTGTAGAGTACTTCTAATCGAAATGAGACGCAAGTTTAGCCGCTGAACCTGGAAGCGGTGAGCCAGACAGTGCGGTCGGCTGCAATGAGTTGTTGGGAGGCCAGCACCGATCTCACTTTCCCTTTTGGAATAGTTGCATCATTAGTAACACATCACCATTGACTTTGCACTTCTGTTCGATGAACATCTGTTGGCCATCGGCCTTTCCAGTCATGATATCCATCCACACCTCGAAGGGAGTATCAATAGTGATATCAGGGTTCTCACTGATTCCTGATTTTGCCTCGATAGTTCCCTTCGCAATGGTGAAATAGCATCGGTCCTCCACTTCACCAGAAAAGTTGAACTGTAATATCACCTTCCGGCGGCGGGCCGGTAGATTTCGGCCACGAGTGTTGCGTCTTTGTGGATTGTACGGTTCACACAGCCTGAGAGTGCGTCAAACTCTGATTCTTCGGGGAATCCGCACACGGAAAGCCATATGGCTGCTGGGAGCTTGTGGCGCAAGGGGTGGAATGTTTTCCCGTCGCATTGCTCGAAGAAGGGCTGTACCGCTGGGAGCGTACGCTCCCTAAAGGTGCTCATGGCCGCATTCATAGTATGAAAGTAAAGAGGTGTAGCATAGACAACCAGGTCGGATTCCAGCCATTTGGGATACAGTTTGTTGGTCATGTCGTCCTTGATGATGCACTGGCCAGGGGTCTTGGTCCAACAGGCGAAACAGCCGATACAATTCTTGATGGTTTTTTCACGAAGGTACACGATCTCGATCTCGGCGCCGGCATCTCGCATGCCTTCGACCAGGTGATTCAGCATCAGTTCGGTCTTGCTTTGCCCCCCACGCCGGGCACTAGAGTTGATTGCCAGTATTCTCATGTTGTCCTCCCTTTGTTTGCATTGGACTGATTGGCTAACATATCTACACGAGCATTCAAGAGTCCTCCCAGCGACCAAGCTCACCTGCCGCTATGAAGCGTCAGCGGAATAGCACTCAGGTGCAGCGCTTCGTTATTCTTTTGAGACGACGGAGTCCAGGTAGCTCTCGTCAAATCCATGCTCCCTATACCCATTCCGAATATATTCAAGATATTGAGGCTCCGGAAACCCTCCACACGTTAGTTTATCAGGGTGAGCAATATACACTTGCGCCATCATCACTTCACCAGAATCTGCATGAAACTGTATGCTTACTCGCAAGTAATGATTGGGAACGCCTTCGCATTCATCCAATTCTTCGATTTGGTGCCTAGAGAGTTTACACGCAACTGCCGGGCATTGGTTCTCCAATCCAGTGTAAGCAATATTAGCATATACAGCCTGCCTTCCAGACGCTTGTTTATTAAACGTTAAACTGAAACCATCCAGGAAGCCTCTTTTGCAAGAATCGATTTTACCAACCCGTTTACGGAGTCGGTTAAGACTTATGTTTGACCCATACGAAAGAATCCACTGATCATTATTTTCCTCCTCGAGGAGATGTCGACGATAATCCCCGTGGGAAATCATGATCTGCTCGCTTGCCTCATAATTATAAAAGTAGGTACGTGCATCAATTTTCTGGCCGTCAGCAAGACGGCGCACCAAAGTATCCTTGCGTATGAAGAGTGAAGAGGACGGATCTAAAGAATAGTAGCCTTCAATCCGATCCAGAGTAGCTAAGGTCCCCTCCGTGATGCCATATAATTCGCCCACCGTCGTCCTCTCGCCTTGTTTTATTCCTGGATAGGCTCCCAAATCATAAAGGCCTGCCTGAGTCATGGCAGGGCCAAGATATGAACTTTCCGCCAAGATAGAAGCCCTTTCCATCCCCTTCAGAAGCGTTCCATAGACAAAGATTTTAATGCTCACTCTGTCGTACCCTTAAAGGCTAACACCCAGGTTCAGCCGCCGCACGGTGTTTTGCAGAATAACGCCAATCAAAAGGACACACAAGTTTAGCTGCTGAATCTGGAACAATCGAGCTAGCTAATGCGGTCGGCTGCAATGAATTACTAGGTAGCATCAAATTTCGAGAAAACAACGCACCCTTTTTTCATATACAGTCCTGTTGTCAGGAGAGAAGGTCCACAATAATCCCTCGCTTCATAGGTATGTTTTGCTCCTCTGCTCTTTCATGCTTTCTTCGGTGGCCTTTTCCATTTCCAGCTTAAAGTCCCAGCCTGCCGACAAGTCGTTTATCCTCAGAGCATCATCGGGGCAGTTAGCCACGCATCTCAAACAGGCAATGCATTTCTCCCTATCAGCTTGGCCTGTTTCGGCGTCCATGGCCCCTGTGGGACATAATTCCTCACAGATCATACACATACTGCAGACTTCGCCATTTCTGGTCGGGAGTTGCGTAAGGGTTCTAAACCTGAAGGTCTCAATCTGATCAAGCTGCTCTTCACTGTATTCGGTCTTTTCCGACTCACCCAGCATTTCTGGATCCTCGCCAGTGAATCGCCTGTATGTTTTTACGACATATTCTTTTGCCAGTTCGAAATCGGATGCATCAGGCCGGCCCTCCATTGCCTTCCAGCCACCGAGGTTGAAAGTATGAGAGGCCAAAAACTCCGCTGATGAAACCATGGCAAAGTTCTGTTCCTCCAATATTTGCCTGGTGGAATAATGGGCCGGATGAACGCCGAACCCTCCATAGGTAAAAAACGTGGAGCATTTCTTGCCCTGACCATCCAAAGTCTGCAGCCATTCCCTCACTATTCTCGGAGCTCGCCGCGAGTGAATCGGCGCTCCAAATACTACCGCCTGATAAGATTCTAGATCAATCTTTTTCTGTCTGTCCGGCCAAGAGGTGATGTCATATTCGTCCACCTCCACACCCAACTCTATGAAACTCTCTTTGATCACTTTTGCCATTTTGGCTGTGTTCCCGGTGGCTGAAAAATATACCACTAACACTTTCATCGGATTCTCCTCTCTCCTTTTCAGGGACATTAGATTATTGGTTCAGCAGATATCTAACCATTTGATTTTCCTCGTTCTTGAGATCCCGGTGCCGAAGGCATGCATCTTGTTCAGACCATCCGGCTTAAGTCGAGCCAGCTAACGGCCAAGACAGCTAGTGCAGTTGGCTGCAACGAGTTGTTGGGCTGTCTTCGACTCTGGGAGCGCTTACCAGCGCCGTCTCTTCGGGCCGCCAGTATCGCCGCGAGGCTGCGCTTCGTTGACCTTGAGCGC
>Ga0209633_10001790_pt1 | contig 21582 bp, 13 predicted proteins | sample Cruoilmetagenom1_FD_187290 | JGI IMG/M metagenome (GOLD analysis project Ga0209633, IMG submission 187290) | Oil polluted marine microbial communities from Coal Oil Point, Santa Barbara, California, USA - Sample 1 (SPAdes) (version 2) | ecosystem: Environmental > Aquatic > Marine > Oil seeps ... | reverse complement strand
GAACATCTAAGTTAACGCGGTAATTATCGCCAAGCATTTCGCCGCCGTCTAGATTGAATTGCGCGCCAAGAGAGTATTTCCACTCAGACGGTAATTCAAATTCTGGATCAATAGCGTTAACTGGACCACGGCCAGCTGCATTGGCCACAGCATCTAATGCTTGCCCAGGAATGTCAGTGAATGGTTGACCTCCATTTGGATAAATGAAGTCAGTTAGGTTTGGATTATCAATGTCTGCGAGAAGACCAAAGCAGCGGTCACGACCGCGGCTCGAATCGCGGCAACGGAACTCAAACTGGGTTACACCGTTGTTTGAATAATTGTTTGAAATCCAAACATTTGGGTTGCCGCCTGAAAACAGACCAACACCACCATGTACTTTGATGTTGTCATTAACATTATAGTTAAATCCAAAGCGAGGTTGCCATAAATCTTTTCCATCCAAATTTGAATCATTCCGGATACCATGTTGGTCAAAGAAATTTTGGTTAAATGTAGGCGTGTCATTGCTATAATTGATGTCGTAACGCAGGCCAAATGTAAGTGATAGTTTGTCATCCACTTCCCATTGGTCTTGCAGATAGAACGCTCTTTGAGAGAACCCAAATTTAGCCGCTGCATCATCAGCATTGTTTGTGCCCGCCGCGCTTTCATAACGGTACTCGTCAAAGCGTCCAGCGCGGAAATCGGCAATGCTATTAAATACGGTTTCACCGCGCGCTTCTTGAACGAACAAGTTAAACACATCAAAAGCTTCATTTTCAACACCGAGAGTGAACAAATGGTCATTAAGGCGATAATCTGCTTTCGCCTTAAATGTTGTTAACGTGTAGTTTAGTTTATTCGCATGGCGGCTATCGTCCGCACCAAGATAGACTGTTGTATTATTGCGACTACCAACATTCCGGATTTGAACTTCGCCAAAACCGAGACCAGCAACTGGAATTTGGCGATTATCAAGATCAAGGTGAGAAATGCTCAGCTCAGTCGACAAATTTTCTGTCCAATCAGAGTATAAAACACCAGCATACGATTGTAGCTTCGCACCACGTTCATAGAAGTGATTTCCATCGGCAAGGCGTGTGCTACCACTATCAGACGGGCTAATGTTAAAGCCATCATTATAGTTATATGTGAATGAAGCTCGGTGCATTTCATTCATATTCCAGTCAATCTTAACCAAAAGCTTTTCGTCAGAATTATCTGCGGTAGCTGGAAGTCCCCCTGATACGTAACCGTATTGGTTGGTCGCAATATCAATGATTTCATTGTATTCTGCAGCAGACACATTCGTATTTTCAAATGTATTGTCGCCAAATAGGTTTGAGCCTTTTAGTTTTTCATAAGCAACAAAGGCAAATAATTTATCTTCGACTAGAGGAACACCAAAATTGACACCATAACGGTACTCTTTGAAGCCATCATTATTTACGATTCTGCCGTCGGCTTCTCCGCCTTTTAAGCCAGATGTCGTATAATCAACAAATGCGCTACCATAAATTTCGTTCTTACCAGATTTAGTAACAGCATTTAGGTTACAGGCTGTAAAACCGCCATATTCAACATCCATTGGCGCAAGTTCAACAGAAACCTGTTCAATAGCGTCAAATGAAAACGGGATGCGTTCTGTTGGGAAACCGTTGCGGTTAAGACCAAAGTTATCGTTCATGCGAACGCCATCAACGGTGAGCGAGTTAAAGCGCGGGTTAGCCCCTGCGCACTGAACTGCATCATTATCGCCTTCATCAACGTAAACACGTGGATCTTGGCGGATGACGTCTTTAAGGTCGCGATTAATTGTAGGCGCAGTCTCAAGATCAGCTAAGTTAAACGTTGAGCTCGGCCCAACAGCTACATCAGCAAGAACTGTGCGTTGCCCAACAACAATGATTTCATCGGTTGCAGCGGCAAGTGCAGAGAGATTAAAATTAAAGTCTGATGTAGAGCCCAAATTAAGACTAACACCTTCAACGCGCTCACCTTGATACCCACTGCCCGTAACAGATAAATTGTAGAGGCCGCTAACATTAAGGCCGCGAAGTGTGAATTGACCTTGTGAATTTGTTGTCACTGTCCGCGCAAACCCAGTGTCTGTGTTGACAATAGCGATCGTTGCGCCAGCAATAGGCGCGCCAGCGTCAGTACTAACATTGCCGCGGATATCTGATGTTGTAGACTGCGCATGTGCAGTTGTAGACATTGCCATCGTTAGAGCAAGGCTTGAAGCGCCGAGCAATCCAGCGAGGACTGTAGATTTAGAAAACTTGTTCATTTGTGAACCCCTGTTAAAAAATAAATAATGCATAGGCATTTAGCGCCTGCATATGGCACTAATGTGCCGCCATCATTACAGAATTGCAACGTATTTGCGACAGTTTTATTAACGAAAGTTTAACTATTTGCACACTGTGATATTTGTGCCATTATTTATCCACAGCTTTAGGATATAAAGGGGCTATTATGACCGAAATTACACGCCGTAGCGCGCTTATTAGCAGCCTTGCGCTTGCAGGAACAGGAGCGGCGGGATGCGCAAAATCTATCACTTACACAGTAGACTATCGTCATGGCGTGGCCAGCGGTGACCCTACAACGGCGAAAATTATCCTTTGGACCCGAATCACGACAGATCATACGGGCCCCGTTGTCGGTAAATGGCAAGTTTCAGAAAGCAGTACATTTAAAAAGCTCGCTTCAAAGGGAAAATTCACGACCGATGCGGCCCGCGATTACACGGTAAAAGTAGATGCAAGGCGCCTGAAACCTGGCCGCCAATATTACTACAGATTTCTGGTCGGTGATATGGTCTCCCCTGTTGGGAAGGCCAAGACCTTACCTAGCGGCAATATCGACAAAGCCCGCTTTGCCGTTGTGTCATGCTCAAACTTTCCCTTTGGATATTTTAATGTTTATAGCGAGATCGCAAAGCACAATCATTTTGACGCGGTCATACATCTTGGTGATTATTTTTATGAGTATGGCCGTAAAGGCTATGGCGGTAAAGTCGGGGCAAAGCTTGAACGCCAACACGAACCAGCCCATGAAGTCATAACCCTATCTGATTATCGCACAAGACACGCACAATATAAGGCCGACTCTCAAACACAAGAAGCCCATGCCGCGCACCCGTTTATTTGCGTATGGGATGATCATGAAACTGCGAATGATAGCTGGAAAGCAGGGGCGCAAAATCATAATGAGGATGAAGGCAGTTGGGACGCACGCCGCGATGCCGCCATGCAAGCCTATTATGAATGGATGCCTGTACGTGACCCTGCGCCGGGCGCAGCCCGCGAAGCAATGTTTCGCACCTATTCATTCGGAAATTTGCTCACATTAACGTCTATTGAAACGAGATTGACAGCGCGAAGCCAACCGCTTGATTATGCTGATCACCTTGAAAACTTTCAAACACGCGAAGGTGTCGGGCATTTCATGAAAAATATATTGGGCGACCCAGCACGCGAGCTGCTGGGCGGAGCGCAGATGGACTACATTAAAACGGCTCTGAAAACTTCCAAAGATAAAAATCAACCTTGGCGCCTAATTGCCAACCAAGTGATCATGGCACGTCAAAACATGCCTGACTTATCAGACTATGCTGGACGCGATTTCATCAATGACATCGAAAAGGTGTTCCCGAAAATCCATGATTATATTGCTTTCTCACCCCTTGGCCTGCCCTCTAACCTTGATGCTTGGGATGGATACCCTGCCGCGCGCGCACGGTTTTATGCTATGGCCCGTGCTCAAGGTGCGTCTGATTTACTGGTTTTAACGGGCGACACCCACGTCTCATGGGCAAACAAGCTCATCGATAACGATGAAAACCCTATGGGTGTCGAGCTTGGCGTTACGGGAACAACTTCACCAGGATTTGAGGCTTACTTTAAAGACGCCACCCAAGACTATACAGCCCGCATTCGGGCCAAAAACCCTGACATTGTCTGGAACCAAGCAGCCGAAAGAGGTTATATAGATTTGCAATTAACTCATAGCGAAGGCCGCGCGGATTTTATCGGCGTATCCACTGTCTATAGTCAGAATTACGAAACCTTCACGGCAAAAAGCTTTATGCTAGAAAAGTCTGGCGATACGCTAAAGCTAAAAGACGCCTAACGCATTTTTGGGGTTACAACACCGAACTCAACCATGCTCTCAGCCATAGACAGGGTCATGTCTTTGAGAGAGCGCGGCTCTATGCCAAGCTCTATACGCAGGCGCTCATTGCTGCACGCGGTTTTAACGCCAAGGCCACTTTTAATCATGCGCACGGTTTTATCAAACATGCCTAATATATGCACCATGAAATTTGGTAGCTTTTTCGTCGGCGTTTTATAGCCTGCTTCATGCAGGATTTTTGACGTATCGAGCATCCAGGCATACTCACCAATACACAAATAACGGCGGCCTGCTGCTTCTGGCATCATCATAGCATTATAGTGAGCATCTGCCACGTCGCGTACATCTATGCATGAAAATCCAATCGCTGGGCATGCTGGAACGGAGCCATCAAGCAGCTTGGTTATAAGCTCTCCTGACGTAGAGTAAGTTTTATCAAGCAGCGGGCCTAGGACGGCGCCCGGATTAATCACGGACAGCTCCATGCCGCCTGCTTCTTTTGTTTCTACGAAACCCCAAGCGGCTTTCTCGGCAATAGTTTTACTTTTCACATAAGCGCTTACGTTGCCTTCTATGTTTGTCCAATCATCTTCGGTGTGGACATAATCCGGCTCCCTTTTATGACCATATGCAACAGCCGCCATTGAAGACGTCAACACCACCCTTTTGACGCCAGCATTTGCTGCGGCGCGCAAAGCTCGTAGCGCACCTTCGCGGGCTGGTTTGATCAGTTCATCTTCATTATCCGGATCAGTGTTGGGAAAGGGCGAAGCCACATGCTGCACGAACGCGCACCCCTTCATGGCCTCGTCCCATCCTGCATCAGAGTCCAAATTTAATGTCACGAACGACAAATCATCGACAGGCGCTTTGGTCGCGATAGCCGCGCGTACTTCGTCCACTCTACCAGGCGTTCGCAATGACCCGCGCACGGCATAACCTTCATTCAAAAGCCGCACGATACAATGCTTGGCGATAAAGCCGCTCGCGCCTGTGACCAAGACTATTTTCTTTTTGGCTGCCACGATAAAATCCCCTGTTATTATTATGAAAATACCTTTTGACATTTTATTGCTATTTTGTCAATATGTCTATCAAGATGATGAACTTTAACACAAATACGAAAACAGGCCGCATACTAGGCGCTGCACTTGGCTGTTTCAAGCAATACGGTTTCAAGCGAACTAGCATGGAAGATATCGCCAAAGCGGCGGACATCTCACGCCCAGCCATCTATAATTTGTTCAAAAACAAAACCGATGTGTTCCGCTCATTATCCGATAAATTTCATAGTAAAACGCTCGGCAGCGCACAGGCCGCTCTTGTCGGAGCGGCTCCTTTGCAGCAGCGCATAACAGCTGCGGTGACGGCGCGCATGGGCCCGCTTTATACCCTTGCTCATGACAGCCTGCATGGACCAGAACTTTTCGATGTCAATCAAAGTACATCTGCTGATATTAACGCGAAGGCCGACGATACTTTTTTACGAATGTTGACGAGCGGGCTGCAAGAAGGTTTTGATACAAACGAGATTTCTGGTGGGCCTGACGCACTGGCTGCGCGGGAACTTGCGCAATTTATTATAGCCAATGCCATTGGCCTAAAGTCATTTGCCTTTAGCGCGCAGGACTATGAAACGCTATTAAGCAAATCCGTCAATACGTTATTCCAGGGGCTTGTATCCAAATAAATCACTGGAAAACCGCTAAGCTTTGGCCTTATGGTGAGTTATGAGAAACACACCAACCCGCCTAAACGGTAAATACACATCGATCGAAGCTTGGGATACCCCGACAGGTGCATCTATATGTGTTTATCACCGCAAAGCTAAAGGGAATGCCAAAGGTATAGTACACATCAATCACGGGCTAGCAGATCACGCGGGGCGCTATGCGCGCTTTGCAGAAGCACTTAGCGCAGCTGGGTTTCATGTGTACGCACATGACCACCGGGGCCACGGCGCGACCACGGCCCCTGACGCAGCACAAGGCGTATTCGCAGCTAGCGATGGCTGGGGTCAGGTTTTGGCTGATATCAAATATGTTAATGGCGAGGTAAAAGCCAAGCACCCCAAACTGCCACTAATCATGTTTGGACATTCTATGGGCGCAATGCTGACTTACAATTACCTACTGCGCTGGCCTGGTACTATCGACGCCACCGCCGTATGGAATGCCGCTATGAGCAAATCACCTTTAACGGGGCTTCTAAAGTTTGTGCTTGCTATGGAGAAACTCTTCAAGGGCCGCACTGCGCCCAGCATTGTCTCAAAACTAACCTTTGATACGTTCAACAAAGGTTTCAAGCCCAACGTCACCAGCGCGGACTGGCTATCCAAAGACGTGGCCGAATGTCAGGCATATGAAAACGACCCTGATGGCGGTTGGCGGCCTTCCGTGTCCATGTGGCAAGACGTACGCAAAGGTATTGTGTATGGCGCAAGCGACAAAGGACTGAAAAATGTCCGTAAAACCATGCCCATCTACATCATGGGCGGTGACGCTGACCCATCCGTAGAAAAAGGCAAAGCCACATTGGACCTTGAAAAACGCCTAAAAGCCGCTGGCCTCACCAATGTCAAAATGACCCTACGCAAAAATGGACGCCACGAAGCTCTAAACGAACCACAAGCCGAGCGTGACGCCATAATGGGCGCGTTTATAGAGTGGGCGAACAGCGCGGTCTAAAATTTCTTCCCCGCAAAACGAAAAAGGGCAGCCACTGGGGCTACCCTTTCCTCCCCCTATCGATGAGAAGCTAACGCTTAACGCGCAGTGTCACACCATAAGTTGGTGGGTTAACCGGGTAGCCATTAAAGCTACCAGGCTGACCGACTGAATCAAACACGCCTTGCAATGTGCTTTCATCGGTAAGATTACGGCCCCAGACTGATAAATCCCAGCCCTGCTCTACGTTTGAAATGCCGGCGCTGGCCGCAAGAAAATATGAATCGTCCTGCTCGGCAATTATTTCAAGAGCGGCTTTAGGATTATAGCTGGACCGGTAGTTAAGTTCACCGCGTACAAATCCTTCAAAGTTTTCACCAATCGGCTGGCGATACGTGCCCGACGTAGCAATTGTTAGATCAGATACACCTGGTAATTTACGCCCAGAAAAATCCTGAAATCCGTTGGTAAAACACGAGCCTGAATTAGGATCTCCGCGCTCTGCAACAGAGCAAGGGCCCCTATCGAATTTATCATATTTATGGTCAAGATATGTTGCGCCAAATGTCCAAGTAAATTGGTCAATAGGCTTGGCAAGAATATCAATTTCTGCGCCGCGGACACTAACATCACCAGCATTATTGACATCGAATGATGCGCCATTAAAAATCTCAGACTGGTAGTTTTTCAATGATTGATCAAATACTGCTAGAGAAAGGCGCATACGGTTATCAAATAGACGGGTTTTCAAACCTAACTCGTAAGCATCAATGTCTTCATTGGTAAAACTACGTCCGCCCGCGCGAGATCCGTTCGACAGGTTAAATCCGCCAGCTTTGAAACCACGGTTATAAGAGGCATAGAAATTGGTGTTATCATTAAAGTCATAAGACAAAACGATATTACCAGAAATATTATCCTCACTTATGCTGTCATTAAATTCCAAATTTTCCGTTGTGAAAAACTGGAATGCTCTAAGGCCACCAATAACGGCAGGGGCAACTTGCCCACGCACTGTTGGCGTAATCGCGCCAATAATCACAGGAATTGGCGCGCCAAATAGCGGGCTATTTGGGTCGGCCTGAATACCTGGCGCAGCGGCAGCGGCACGTTGGGCCGTAATTCCATCAATTAAAAGTCCAGTTTCAAAGGACACATTAATAAGGTCATTGGCAGGGGCACCTGGCGTCGGAGGTACAAATACAAATTGGGAATACATGTCCGTCGTAATGTCAGCGTCTACGTCCTTATCTTCTTTTGTGTACCGTAGACCGCCAGTTACAGTCAGTTGGTCATTAACATGCCAATCCACCTTACCAAAGGCAGCGTAACTTAAGGAATCTTGGGAGAAATCACCATTAAGGCCTGTACCAGTACCCAAGAGTGACCCTGGAGCCACGCCGCGAGTTTGGCCCAAAACACCTTCAAAACCTGTAATCAGACCACCAGTTGCCAAATCGGCGAACTGCCGCAATGCTGGTCCAAAATTTGTTGTGTTTTGATGGGTTTTATCCTGTGTGAACAAATATCCGCCAAGCAGCCAATCAACATTACTATCGCCATTTGATGTTAATCTAATCTCTTGTGTGAATGTATCAAATCTATCCGTTAATTGGCGCTGTCTCAAAGCTTGAACATCAACAAAATCAGCGTCGATATTGCCAATCTCATCAAAGTGACGATAGGCTGTTATAGACGTCAGGTCGAAACTATCAAACTCCACATTGATTTCCGCTGAAAGCCCGCTGGTCTCGTTAACCGTGTTAACCAGATTATCAAATGCAATCTGGCGCCTAAATGGGTCTGCTGGTAAAATATTGGCACCAAGAGCAGTAAAAGCAGCCGCGTTTTGTGGTGCATTAAACACGAATGGGGCCGCGCAACATTCTTCGTCGGTTTCGTTATAATCCGCAATAATGCGCACAGAAACATCATCACGCGGCTCAGCCAATAACTGAGCGCGTAATCCAAAACGGTCACGATTGTTTACGCTCTCGCCAGTGGCTACATTATCCAAAAAACCATCGCGTGTATTGCGGGTTCCTGATAGGCGAAACGCCAAACTCTCGCTATCACCGATAGGGCCTGTTACTGAGCCTTTAAAAATACGGGAATTATAATTACCTAAAGTGACCTCAGCATCTAACCCAGGCTCATATTGTGGCTTCTTCGTGATCACGCTGATAACGCCCGCAGGTGTATTTTTTCCATAAATAGAAGATTGAGGCCCGCGCAACACCTCAACGCGCTCAACCGCAATGAAATCATTTAATGCTGAACCTGCGCGTGAGCGGTAAACACCATCAACAAATACGCCTACCGAAGGTTCCAAGCCTGCATTAAAGCCTGAAGTGCCGATACCTCGAATGGTTATGATGGCCGCAGATGGGTTGGCAAATTGAGGTACTGTCAATGAAGGCACTAAAGACTGTAAATCTTTTACATCACGCATTTGCGCTTCATTTAGGCTTTCCGCTGTCACGGCGCTCATAGCGATAGGTGTGTCTTGCAATGTAGATGTACGTTTCGTTGCTGTGACGACAATTTCGTCAACTTGCGCACTTGCCGTACCTGAGATTGATAAACTCGCGATGAGTGCAGTCGTGGCCAGAAGGCCAATTTTATGTTTGATCATGAAGTCCCCTTAACAGTTTCATTTTTCACTTAGCGCCAGAAATTATTTATTTTTGCATGGCAAGTATGCACTTTTCACACAATCTCCACAGTCTGACAATAATTGTCACACCAAAAGCTCTAAGAAATACGCCAGTGTGACAAAAACATCACGGCAAACATCCATAATATGAGCCATTTTCTCTTACTGAGCGTTATCACATTTATGTGCATTTTCTTACATTTTTACATTCACCCCTTTCCTTATTTCTCAATGGGCGTATGGGTGATTTGAACGAAAGATTACGATTATGGCCATACAATCCATCAACCCCACAACGGGTGAGACCATCCAGATATATGAGGCATTGAGCGCAGCGGAAATTGAAGCAGCGTTAGTGGCGGCGGACGCCGCTTTTAAAAATTGGCGCGCCGTTGATTTACAAGAGCGTGTAGCACTTGTTCACCGCCTTGCCGATAAGCTTGAAAACACTGGGAAACAATCCGCCCACACTATGGCTTTGGAGATGGGGAAAACGCTCATCGCAGGCGAAGCCGAAATAGATAAGTGCATAAAGTATTGCCGGTATACAGCTGATAAAGCTAATGATTACCTCGCAGATGTAATCGTAAAAACCGAATATAAAAAATCGTTTACGCGGCCCTTACCGCTGGGAACCATCCTACTAGTCATGCCGTGGAACTTCCCATTTTGGCAGGTGATTCGCGTGGCAGTGGCAACCATACTCGCGGGCAATACCTGCCTACTAAAACATGCGTCTAACGTCCCCGCCAGTGCCCTTGCACTAGAAGACATTTTCACGCAGGCAGGCTTCCCCAAAGGCGTGTTTCAAACCTTGCTGATTGGCTCCTCTCAAGTGGCAAATATACTTGAAGATGACCGCGTACATGGCGCGTCTTTGACAGGCTCGGAGCGCGCGGGCTCAGCCGTCGCCGCTACTTGCGGAAAGATGATTAAACCCTGCGTTTTGGAACTGGGTGGCGCGGACCCATTTATTGTTATGCCCAGTGCGGACCTTGCCGCCGCTATCGACCATGCCATTACGGGCCGGATGCGCAATAACGGCCAGTCCTGCATCGCCGCCAAGCGCCTAATCGTCCACGCCGATATTTATGACGACTTTCGCGCAGGCTTCATGGCCAAGGTTAACGAGATAAAACTAGGCGACCCGATGGACAAAGCTACGGATATGGGGCCTTTGTCGTCAAAGCGTGCGCTTACAGACGCGGAAACCCCGCTCATGGCCGCCATCGATACGGGCGCAGTCACTACCCCCGGCGACCAAGCCCTTCCCGCCAAGGGCTATTATATGCGTCCTGGCATTATCGAAGGCGTCACTAAAGATATGCCCCTTTACGGACAAGAAATTTTCGCGCCCGTCGCCATGCTTTTCAAAGTAGGCTCTCTGGGTGAAGCCATTGCCCTTGCCAATGATAGCCCGCTGGGCTTGTCTTCCGTATTGTTTTCTCAAAGCGAAGCCGAGCATGAACAGGCCATTATGCAGCTCGAAGCCGGTTCTACCTATATCAACCGTTATGCCAGCTCTGACATTCGTATGCCCTTTGGCGGTACAAAACGCTCCGGCTTTGGCCGCGAAATGGCGAAAGAAGGCATGCTGGCTTTCACCAACCTCAAAACCGTAATTATTGCAAACTAACACTTGCCCAAAATTCCTATTGGCGTAGATATTGGAAAGCAAAAGCAAGGAACGTAGGCATTAATAGCCGCCATCGCTCCGTGCCAAGCGCGCTCAGCGCGTGAACGGTCGATTTGCACAGCAAATCGAAAAACAAATAGCGCGTAGCGCGACAGGGATATAAAATGGCTGATAAATACGCGACATTTAACTGGGAAGACCCGCTGAACCTCAATGACAATCTCTCGGAAGAAGAGATCATGGTCATGGATAGCGCAAAGAGCTATTGCCAAGACAAACTGATGCCGCGGATATTAGAGGCAAACCGCAATGAAATTTGCGAGCGCGAAATCTTTAGCGAGATGGGAGCGCTCGGCCTGCTCGGCGTTACTATTGATGGTTATGACTGCGCGGGCATGAATTACGTAACTTACGGCCTTGTGGCCCGCGAAGTGGAACGTGTTGATAGCGGCTACCGCTCCATGATGAGCGTGCAATCATCATTGGTCATGCACCCGATTTATACTTTTGGCACTGAAGATCAAAAGCAAAAATATCTCCCTAAACTAGCAAGCGGCGAATATGTCGGCTGTTTTGGCCTGACCGAACCAGACGCCGGCTCCGACCCGTCTTCCATGAAAACCCGCGCCAAGTCAGTTGATGGCGGCTATGTGCTAAACGGCGCGAAAATGTGGATCACCAACTCCCCAATCGCAGATGTATTTGTGGTCTGGGCCAAGGATGACGCAGGCGACATTCGCGGCTTTGTGCTGGAAAAAGGCATGGAAGGCCTAACCGCCCCCAAAATCGAAGGCAAATTTAGCCTGCGGGCCTCAATAACTGGCGAAATCGTCATGCAAGACGTGTTCGTCCCCGAAGAAAACAAATTCCCTGATGTGAAAGGCCTACGCGGGCCATTTTCGTGCCTGAACAAAGCCCGCTTTGGCATTGCCTGGGGCAGCATGGGCGCGGCAGAATTTTGCTGGCACGCCGCGCGGCAATACACGCTCGACCGTAAACAGTTTGGAAAACCACTTGCGCAAACACAGCTCATTCAGAAAAAACTGGCCGATATGCAAACCGAAATCACGCTCGGGCTACACGCCGCCCTACAAGTTGGCCGCCTGATGGACGCGGGCACGCTGGGCATCGAAGCTATCTCGCTGATCAAACGCAATAACTGCGGCAAAGCGCTGGACATCGCCCGCACTGCCCGCGATATGCATGGCGGCAATGGCGTAAGCGACGAGTTCCACGTCATCCGCCACGCTATGAACCTTGAAGCTGTGAATACATACGAAGGAACCCACGACGTTCACGCACTGATATTAGGCCGTGCGATTACGGGCCTGCAGGCGTTTTTCTAGAAACCAAAATGCATATTCCCAAAGGCATGAGCCTCTTTGTTATCGATTTGAAATATACACTATCCTTGGAGCAAGTGGACCCGCTCATTGAAGCTCATATTGAATTCCTTGATAAACATTATGCAAAAGGGCTTTTTTTGGTTTCTGGTGCGAAAGTACCGCGCGATGGCGGCGTTATCCTCGCTGTTTCAAAATCGAAATCTACAATCTTACAATTGATAAAAGACGACCCATTTTACACTAACAATGCAGCCAAATACACAATCACAGAGTTTATGCCGAGCAAAACAGCAAACTCGGCATAACCTTGCACATATGTAATTCTATAGACAAATCGGCTTCCCTCGCTATTGTTTGGACAAGCAAGAACACATCACGCTTCTAAAGCAAGGAATATCCATGGCGCGCACACAATTAAGCTACCGCCTCACCGCAAGACTTATGAATTTTGAGCGCAAACTGGCGGGGTTAGAGCGTAAGACGGCCAAGCTAGACGGTCTTGATATGGTGTATTATGAAAACAAAACGCCGCGAGATAAACCCACCTTAATTCTTATTCATGGTTACACTGCCGATAAAACTTTGTGGCACCGCTTCGCTAAAATGCTGGCAAAAGATTATCATATTATTGCGCCCGATATGGCGGGTCACGGCGAAACGCTTTACGACCCAAATGCAAATTACAGCATCCCTACGCAAACGGCGTGGCTAGCCAAATTGCTTACCCATCTAAACATCAAGAAAGCTCATCTGGCGGGCAATTCCATGGGCGGGTTTATTGCCGCTGATTTCGCCATCAAGCACCCGAAAATCACACAAAGCGCCGTACTCCTAGACCCTGCTGGTATTCCCTCACCCGAGCAAAGTGATATAGCCCGTGCCTATGAGCAAGGCCGCAATATGTTTTTGCCAGGAACATTGTCCGAGTTTCGTGAGTTCTTTGATATGGCAATGACAAAACCGCCTTACACACCAAAATTTATTGTCAACGCAATTGGTACGGCCCATATCGCCCGCCGCGACGTTTATGCGCATATATTTCGTGACTTTTTTGACAAAGACAGTCTAGAAAATAAATTAGGCAGTATCAAAGTTCCCGTCTTATTAATCTGGGGCAAACAAGACAAAATTTTGCATGTTAGTGCCGTGCCCATTTGGGAAGCAGGCCTAAGCAATTGCCAGACTATTATCTGGGATGATCTTGGCCATGTCCCAAATTTCGAAGCCCCAAAACGCACAAAAACCGCACTGCACAAATTCATCTCCAGTATCGCGTAATACGCAACATCGCTAACAAACTTCTTGTTTTTCTGCTTATGGGACAGGCTCGCATGTTACCTTACTGGAGCAAAGGCAATCAATGCTAAGCAGACTTTGGGGCTTGCTTTGGTTTTGATTTGGCCTTCAGCGTCTTGCTCGTTTTATTTACTTTTGCGGGCCGCTTAGGCACTTCAATTTCTTGATTTTTGACATGTAGGTCGAGCTGCGGGAAGGCGATTTCAATACCAACTTCACGCAGCGCCGCATCAGCCGCCATGTGAATTTCATGGCTCACAACAAAACGCTGGACAAAATCACGCAGGAATACACGAATTTCGAAATCCAAGCTACTATCACCAAAGCCTAAGAACAGCACGGATGGTTCTGGCTGGCCAAGAACATTTGGGTTGGCTTTGATAGTTTCGAGCAACGTCTTATGAGCAAGAGCCGTATCAGAGCCATAGGCAATACCTACATTGATAATCATGCGAGTAACAGAATTTGATAGTGTCCAATTGGTCACGCGCTGAGAGATTAAGTCCTGATTAGGAATGAGAATTTCTTTGTTATCAAGGTCGAGCAATGTTGTGGCGCGGATTTGTATACGGGTAACAGTGCCGTCAATGTCACCAATAGAAATGTAATCACCAATACGCACAGGCCTTTCAAACAAGATAATAAGGCCAGAAATGAAGTTCGCAAAAATCGCCTGTAAGCCAAAACCAATACCAACAGAAAAGGCCGCAACAATCCACTGTAATTGAGACCACTGGGTGCCCAGCTTATCAAAAGCGATCAACACACCGACCATAAAGATAAAATAGCCGAGAACAGTGACAATAGCAAAACGAGAGCTTTGCGCCATGTTCAAACGTTTGAGGACAAAAATTTCGAGGAAACCCGGTAAGTTGCGCGCCGCCAACCATGTTATCATGCCAATGCCAAGCGCTTGTATTAGATTCCAAAGTGTAATGGGCACACGGACGAATTTTTTCACCATCTCCCCATCTGGGCCTAATGCACTGGTCATCTCCATTTTGTCATAGCCCCACAAATTAACCTCATTGAAAATAGATAGAGCGGGGAATAGTGAACTCCATACCGCCCACAGAGAAAAGGCGGTAACAATGAAGACCATGATATTGACTAATTGACTCGACTGGCGGTTGATCGTCTCAATATCGATACTCTCATAATCAAGTTTGGGCACAGGAATTTCGCCGCGCTCCTCTGCAGCAACTTTCTCTAACCTAACCTTCAAGGCTTGGTCACGGCGCGCTCTGGCTTGATCAAGGGCTAGGCGGCGCTGGGCGATAACAACTGTGCGGCGTAAAAATCCGTGAATGACATAGGCCGCAATGAGAATGCAAAACGAAATGAAGAAACGAGTCATGAGCAAACGCGCCGTTTCATAATAGCCAAAAGCCGCAACAATACTGGTTACCACAGGGAACAAGATTGCCAACGCAAAAAACCATTTTTCGTTGCGCAGGTAAATACCCTCTGCGCCGCCCGCATACATTTTCATAACCTGTGAGCGCGACCAAGCTAATTTAATCGAAAACACCGCTATACTTATGGAACCGATTAAAAACCCTAGCACGCCAAAGGCTGGGACCCCTGCATCATAATCGAGTAAATTTTGGGACAGCCCCATAATGAAAAGACTAACGATTTGAGTCGCAAGAAGCCATGGAATATGCTTGACAATGCGCCCACGCAATTCTTTATCAACGCGAAAATGGATGTCAAATAATGCGTTTTTATGGTTCCAAGCGCGCAATATAGACAAGATAAAAACTACACCTGAGAGGACAAACAATGTACGCACGATAGAATAGACAAAGCTGGATGCATTGTCGGCCCCAAGCAATAATAGCCCAGCAGAAAAAGGTATGAGTGCCCAAGGTAACGCATACAATACCCCATCTAAGATCGCGGTGGGTGTTAAGATAAAACTATCTTTTTGAACCCGTCCAACGCGTCCAGGCATAGATTCCATAACTGGTTTTAGCCGCGCACGTAAAATTCGCGCCACATAAATAAACGCTGCGGCAAGGGAAAGAAATAATACAAAAGAACTGCGCAACCCCTGTAGTAATGCTTGCCCAGCCGCGCCAATATTTGTGGGGGTAAATGTTTTCGCAAACCCCTTCACCACACTGCCAGGCCATTTAAGTCCAATCGGCTCAGTGCTCGGCAGCCACAAGAGCCGGCCATCAAGCAATGCACATAATGCTTTTACATCGCTTAGCAGCTTTGACTGCAGGGCGTTGACCTCTTTGAGCTTCCCCGCTTTGAGGGACGCATAAGACGCAAGGTCGCTAAGCGTAGCGCGCCTTGCTTCGTGAAGGCTACGCATGGACAATTCGTCATCGGCACTCAGCGGCTGCGACGCCTCGCTCTTCCCATCAAAGACGAGTTTTTCTCTCTCGATACTAAGTGGGGCCGCATTAAATAAATCAAGCGCCTCCTCGTTTGTGATGCTTTGAAACAAGGCTTCTTCAAACTCAATATCGCGCGCTTTAATCTGGGATTCTATCTCAGCAATGCGCGGCTGCTTACGGCGGAGCTTTCTTAGATGTTCCCCATAATTTCGGTTAACGCGCCCCGTCCCGATAATTTGATCAGAAACTTTACGGTCAACGCTAACCTGCTCACTTTGAATTCTAATTTGCGCTTCTAGCGCAGGAAGCCCCTCTTCAAATTTCGATATTTTCAAGAGATCTTCAAGGTATTTTACGTTCTCACGTGCGTAGTTTTGCACGAGCGGGTGTGCATCCTTGAGGCTATTCACTTCTCGCTGCGCATTCTCAAGGCGTAGTTCTACGCTGGACGAGCGCGCCGCCTCAACGGCATTTTGTAGCGCTTGAATGATTTTTTTATCATGCTGGTTTTGAATGCCAGCCGCAGTAATACGCCGCGATAAAATTTGCTGTTGCGCAGGTAGACTCGCCAATTCTTGTTCGAGCATAAACTTACGGTCTTGCAGGCTGTATATGACGACAAGATCGCGTGTGTAATTAGCGCGCATTAATGGACTGGCATCCTTCACATTTAATTTCGTGAATGCATCGGTCAGTTCCGCCAGCTTAATTTGCGTTTCGGAAATTTCATTACGCACAGCGTCAGGGCGGCCCTCGAGAGCCTTTCCGTCTAGGGCCATTTGCTGAATGGTATTATCCGTCACAATGACGGCAGAGAGCTTCGTACTTAGTTCTTGTTCCAACTCCATCAAAGACAATTCATTATAGTCTTGCGGAAGCTCCCCAGTGAGCGTTTCCATCTTCTGACGGCTCTCGTTAATCAACAGATCCAGGATATCAATTTGCCCCGCCGCGTCTTCAGCAGTTTTTCTATAAAATTCGGCCTTGGCTTTATCTGCAACGCTCGTCTCGAGGCTTTTAAGCGCGCCCTCATAAACGCCCACAATTTGCGTTTTCTCAGTTGTTGGCAAATCTGCGTCCGTAGAAATTAGTGCCATTTCGCCGCGTATGGTAGCTTCGGTGATTTGCGGTAGCAAACTTTCTTGCTGGTCTGGAGCGTCTGTTTGCGCATTGGCTAGCTGTGCGCCTTGTAGGGTGGCGCAAAATGTAATCAGTAAGCTGACAAATATGCGCGAAATCGATTTGCGAAAGAACATTTATTTTGCCCAAAACGTGTTAGTGTGCTATCATTGTAGCACGGCAGTACAATTATTCTAAAGCCCTAATACTAAAGGGAGTTTTAATTTTCCCAAATCAACTCGACATTTTTGCTTGGCAAATTCTACGCGCCCGTTCATATTCACTTTTTTGCATATACAATGGAGACCCTCATGCGCGAAGCTGTCATCGTATCTACCGCCAGAACCCCTATCGGCAAAGCTTATAGAGGCGCGTTTAACAACACGCCCTCTCCAACCCTCGCGGGCCACTGTATTGACGAAGCGGTCAAGCGCGCCGGCATTGAAGGCGGCGAAGTGGATGATGTGATTATGGGCTGCGCCATGCAGCAAGGCGTGCAGGTCACTATTGGGCGCAATGCCGTGCTGGCCTCCTCCCTGCCTGTGACCGTGGCAGCGCAAAGCGTTGACCGTCAATGCTCGTCGGGCATGATGGCCATTGGCATCGCGGCTAAGCAAATCATTTGTGATGGGCACCAGATCACCATTGGTGGCGGCGTCGAAAGTATCTCTATGGTACAGACCGCCGAAATGCGGGTCGCGCCTGATATGAATGTTCTAAAGAACCATCCCAAAGCCTATATTCAAATGATCGATACAGCCGAAATCGTCGCCAAAAAATATGGCGTCACCCGCGAAGCTATGGATGAATACGCCGCCAGTTCGCAAGACCGCACCCACGCCGCCCAAGAGGCTGGTAAGTTCGATGATGAAATCGTACCGCTCACAGCCACAATGAAAATTCAAAATAAAGAGACGGGCGAAATTTCCGAGGCTGAACACACGCTGGAAAAAGACCAAGGCAACCGCCCCGGCACTACGGCAGAAGGCCTGTCAGGTCTGAAACCCGTACGCGGCCCCGACTTCACCATCACCGCTGGCAATGCGAGCCAGCTATCAGACGGTGCGAGCGTTAGCGTTTTGATGGAAGGCAAAGAAGCGGAAAAACGCGGGCTGGAACCTCTGGGCATCTATCGCGGCATGGCTGTAGCCGGCCTAGAGCCAGACGAAATGGGCATTGGCCCAATCTATGCCGTTCCAAAATTACTAAAAGCCAATGGCCTGACCATGGACGATATCGGCCTGTGGGAGCTTAACGAAGCCTTCGCCGTGCAAGTTCTCTATTGCCGTGACACGCTGGGCATCCCAGACGAGATTATGAATGTAAATGGCGGTGCTATCAGTATCGGTCACCCCTACGGCATGAGCGGCGCCCGCATGGTCGCGCATAGCCTAATCGAAGGCAAACGCCGCGGCGCAAAATACGTCGTCAGTACAATGTGCGTAGGCGGCGGCATGGGCGCGGCGGGATTGTTTGAGGTGGCATAATCCTTAACTCAGGCTAGACATAACTTTCCAATACAACTATAAGGACACTTACAAATTAATGAGGATTACTGAATGTCGCTAATCACTGAAATCGAAACGGCGCGCCAAAAAATTATTACTGATGACTACCCTATGTCGCTTGGCGAGTTAACTAATATATTTAAAGAAAATGAATTGAAAATCGCTCCAAGTTTTCAACGGTTATTTAGATGGAGCAATGCTCAGAAATCTGCATTCTTTGAATCATTGCTTATAGGTATTCCCATCCCACCAATTTTTGTTTTTGAACTTGATGATGGCACTTGGGAACTAATTGATGGCCTGCAAAGAACGTCGACACTAATGGAATTTCAAGGACTGCTATGCGATGACGATGGCAATTTATTGCCACCATCAGTACTATCTAGCACGGAGTACTTACCCTCGTTAAAAGGTTGCGTGTGGGATCACGAGTTAGCAAATGATTTTACAGAAGACCAAGATATGGGCTCTGAACTAAGAATTGCTATAAAACGGGCAAAAATAGGCATCCAAATATTAAAAAAAGGAAGCGAAGAGCGTAGCAAATACGATTTATTCCAAAGGCTGAATGGTAACGGATCCCTATTGTCACCTCAAGAATTTCGAACCTGTGTTATGGTCATGTTAAATGAAGATAAATATAATCAATGCAACACAACCGCTAATGACGCAAAATTACTTGAATTGCTCAGCCTCTCACCTAAAAAACTGGACAAACAAGAAAACCTTGATTTCGTATGCAGATTTTTAGCACATTATACCTCTGATATTCCGAAGCAATATGATGTCGACGAATTTATTACTCATGAGGTGAAAGAGCTTTTTATTAATAACTCTCAAGTCAAGGAATTCCTTCAAGTTTGCGTTGATACAGCGGAGTTTCTACACGATGAAGTAGATTCAAACGCACTACGTAGATATGACGGTTCCCAATTCTCTGGTCGTGTAGGAAAGGTAGGGTTTGAGTGTATTTTTATGGGTGTTGCCAAAAATATGGAAGCTATAAAGAAACTGACGATACCCAAACAGTTTATAATGGATAAAATACTAAGTGTTTGGACCGGCGAGTTAGTGGAAAAAGTGTTGGGTGCAAGCATGAACGGAAACACACGAATTAGCCAAACCATCCCTTTTGGTCGCAATCATTTCAACCCTCACAAATAATGGTCGATAGAACCGCTGAAGAATTACAAAACTCTCTACATAATGAACGCAAATGGCGGCGCCTAGAGATTAGCACTACGAAAAGCCGTGCCTTAACAGCGGGTATTAGCGATGAAAGTGCCATTTGCAGAGCATTTTGGCTTTTACAATATGCTCATTGGGAGGGCTTTGTTAAAGCAGCCGTAGAAAGGTACCTTTGCTTTGTTGCTATGCGAAATTTAAAATTTTCTGAATTACAAAATGGCTTTCGTTTGCTGCCGAACTCTCCATTATATTCTGCTATACACCAAATTCAAAAAAAAGACCAAGATAAACTGGCGGCTCTTTCTAAAATAATGATGCTCGGGGAACAACGCTTAACCAAGAGACACGTTGAAATATCCACAAAAAGTAATCTTCGTTGGGATGTTTTGAAAAATTTATCAGATATTTGCTGTGTTGATTTACACTCTTTTGTGGATACTGCCTATTTAAATATAATACTTGCTGATAGACGAAATGAAATTGCGCATGGTCAGTGGTTGAAAATTAGCAAAAATGATGTTCAAGACGTTAGGGATACCTGCGCAAACTGGATGGATCAAATACTAAATAATCTTGTAAACGCGGCAGCCGTTGAGGGTTACAAGTGCAACCCACTAACATAACTAATTAAGTCAAAACCTTATCCGCACCCACATATTTCAGTCCCAGCGCTTCGCCAACAGCAGCATAGGTCAATTTACCTTCCGCCACGTTGAGGCCTTCTTTCAAATGCTCGTTATCAAGCAATGCCTGCTTCCAGCCTTTGCGGGCGATGGCCATAGCATGGGTTAGGGTTACGGCGTTGAGGGCGTATGTTGAGGTACGTGCTACAGCGCCAGGCATGTTGGCGACACAATAGTGGACGATATCGTCGATAATGTATGTGGGCTTGGCGTGCGTAGTGGCTTTGGAGGTTTCAAAACAGCCGCCTTGGTCAATGGCCACGTCGACAAGCACTGCGCCGGGCTGCATGGTTTTGAGCATAGCGCGGGTCACGAGTTTGGGCGCGGCGGCGCCCGGTACAAGCACAGCGCCGACAACTAGGTCGGCGGTTTTGACGAGCTCCGCGAGAACAGCAGGGGTTGAACGCACGACTTTGGCGGATGCCTTGAAGTAATTTGATAGATCTTCCATTACATCTGGGTCACGGTCAAGGATAGTAACATCGGCCTGCATACCAACGGCCATTTGCGCGGCGTTAAATCCAACCACGCCGCCGCCAATAACGACGACTTTGGCGGGCGCTACGCCCGGCACGCCGCCGAGAAGAACGCCACGTCCACCGTGAGATTTCTCAAGCGCCGTTGCGCCCGCTTGAATAGACAAACGCCCCGCCACTTGGCTCATGGGTTTGAGCAATGGTAGCTCGCCACCATCACTGGTTACTGTCTCATAGGCAATGCCAATACACCCGGATTTCAACAGCGCCTTTGTCTGTTTTGGATCGGGCGCGAGGTGAAGATATGTATAAAGAATTTGACCTTTGCGGAGCATTTTGCACTCTACGGGCTGGGGCTCTTTAACCTTCACAATCATATCGGCACGCTTGAAAATGCCGGCTGCTGTCTTGGAAACACTCGCTCCCGCTGCGCGGTAATCTGCGTCTGTAGATCCTATGCCAATACCCGCATTGGTTTCGACCACGACTTTGTTGCCAGCCGCGATAAGTTCGGCAACACTTTGGGAGTTAGCCC
>Ga0209633_10001789_pt1 | contig 21583 bp, 27 predicted proteins | sample Cruoilmetagenom1_FD_187290 | JGI IMG/M metagenome (GOLD analysis project Ga0209633, IMG submission 187290) | Oil polluted marine microbial communities from Coal Oil Point, Santa Barbara, California, USA - Sample 1 (SPAdes) (version 2) | ecosystem: Environmental > Aquatic > Marine > Oil seeps ... | reverse complement strand
TTTGATACGCTATCCATTGAGCCGGAGATATTGATAATTGCCGAGCCGGCAACTGTAATATCCTCGGACTGCTTCTTGCTGGCAGACGACAACTGATTTGCTATCTGCTCGGTTTCCTGAACCGATACGGACAACTGGGATGAGGTATCATTGATCGTCTTGACAAGCCCGCGCAACGACTCAACCGTTACATTAATGGAGTCTGAAATTGCACCGGTAAAATCTTCAGAAACAGTAGTGGCCACGGTCAGATCACCTTCAGCAAGGTCGCCGATCTCATCCAGCAGACGCATGATTGCCTCCTGGTTACTGGCATTCTCCGCTTCCACAAGCTGACTGCGCTGACGTTGACTGACCAGGGTTTCGTATGCCATCCATAACAGGATGAAAAGTGCGACTGCTCCAAGGAAATAAGCCAGCTCGTTAGATACGATACGACCTTCCTGTCCATCCACAAGCACTTGCTTCAGGTTCTCGGCCGCCACAAACAAGGCTTCACTCTGGCCGGTAATTTCTGTAGCCGCTGCCTGTACGCCAACCAGTTCCTCGGCATTTTCGACGATGGAGCCAACGTTGTCACTGACACGACTGAACAACAATGCAATATTCTGAATCTTTGACTGCAGGGTTTTCCCCTTCAACTGCTGGATACCGCCGGTCCCGCGCATAAACCCGTCCAGAACCCGACCGAATTCCCTGGTATCTGCTGCAAATGCCACCGCTGCGGACTCTGTTCCTTCACCTGTCATCACCGCATTAAGGCTGTTCACAATACGTTGACCAAGAACAGCTTGCTGACTTGCAAGCCTGACCAGACTGGCACTGGCACCACTTTTCATCAGTTCATTTACGATGCCCTGCGTATGCTCCATCAACTGCGGCATAACCTCACTCATAAGGCTGGTTGCCTCGGTCATTGCCATAATCAAGAACTGGCCTTCCAGCACTTCATCAATATTGTAGCGAAAACCGCTCCAGCGATTGTCCAGGTTGATCAACGCCATACTCTCGGGTGTTTCACTCTCTCCGGAACTGTCCCCGTAATCAGCCATCTGCTCATCCAGGATTGCCGTAAACTCGTCCTTGGACCCTTCCATCTTGTTGAATGCGTCCGCATCACCGGTAGTGGCAGCCAGCGCATACTTGGCCACACGCTGGGACAAGACCAGTTGCTCACCGAGATCAGCCAGTCTTGCCTGATCCTGCGAGGCCTGATTGCCAACATTAATGAAAGTCCAGGCCATTGCACAGATTGCACACAACATAAAGAAAGTAAGACTCTTCACCTTGTTACTGGCACCCAATTTTTTCACATCAAACATCGTTTTCATGGTCTATCTCCTGACCCCTCAGTCCACATTGCAAAATTAATATCTAATAATGACCGTCTTCCAGAATCTGATCAGACAGCTGCCTGTAAAAATTGCTGTGAATCAGCCAGCGCGAACAAGCTGAACACACCCCATGTCTGCTCATTTCGACGATAGCCATAAGCTATATATTGTTGCAGCAACGCATCCACCTCAATCCCGTCTTCTGTATATTCTTCATCCATAAAATGTTTAAGCCCCATCACCTCATCGACAACCAGCCCGGTATAGAGCCCTTCATAATCAATGACCAGTACGCGGGTCTTATCCGTCACTTGAGCCAGTTCATTTCCCAGATAGCCGTTTAGATCAATTACCGGCAGCAAGTTACCGCGTATATTGGCCATACCGCGTACCCATGGCTGCGTCAGAGGGACCGTAGAAAGTACCGGGTAATCCAGAATTTCAACGACCTGGTCCATCGGCACAAGCAGGCTGTTGCCATCAAGCCGAAATGCAATACCGGACCATTCATTTGACACATCGGCCTTGCTTGGTAATCCAACCGCACACCCGCGGCAGGATTCCTCAATGTCCTTTAGAATAGCTACCGGATTTATAATGTTCATATCTCCCATTACCGGTTACGCAGCAAGCGTCTCATTGATAAGCGAAAGTAACGTGCTTTCCTTGACCGGTTTCGTCACATAATCACGCGCTCCCTGGCGCATTCCCCATACCCGGTCAACCTGCTGATCCTTGCGCGTCACAATAATGACCGGTATACCTGAAGTATCGGGATCTGACGTAAGTTCGCGTGTAGCCTGAAAACCATTCAGACCCGGCATCACCACATCCATAAGAATCAAATCCGGATGCTCGCGCCTTGCAACCTCGATACCCTCATCGGCATCTGACGCAGTCAGTGTGTTGAAACCATTTTTCTCAAGCATCTTCTTTAACAGATGCGTGTCTGTCGGTGAGTCATCAACAATCATTATCTGTGTCATCTGCATTGCCTCGTGGAATATTCTGCTAAAGCGCTCGTGATGCTTTTACTAGCCTGCCTTTGCCGTGTGCTGATCAATTACTGACAATAACTCTTCGCGGGTAAACGGCTTGGTAATGTAGTTATCCGAACCAACAACACGCCCCCGGGCGCGATCAAACAAGCCATCCTTGCTGGAAAGCATAACGACCGGTGTGTGCCTGAACACCCGGTGATGCTTGATCAGCGCACAGGTTTGGTATCCGTCCAGACGTGGCATCATGATGTCCAGCAAAATCAGATCGGGCTGATGATCAGCAATCATGCTGAGTGCTTCAAAACCGTCAGTCGCCAAAATGACTTCAAAACCCTCTTTCTTCAACAGGCTTTCCGCGGTACGACGGATGGTCTTGCTGTCGTCAATGACCATGACCTTGAAGACCTTACTGGTGCCTTCACCGGCTACAATGGCCTCGCTCGCTGACTCGCTTATCTCATCTGCTGATATACTGCTCTGCATCGTCGCACCTATATATTTGATTTATTTAACTATGACTCGTCTCACACATGCGCCACGATGCCTGCAACCCGGCCATCGTTACCCCATGGCGCAAATTAATTTAGTATTGCTAATCTGCTACACCGGGTTATCGTCATTCGGTCACCAAACTTGATGTTGCCCCACCATACAAATGACGAGCATCACCGCATATCGAAAAACAGGAAAACTATGACTACAAAACTAGGCGTTGTTATGGACCCGATCGGGGAAATCAACTTCCACAAGGACAGCACACTGGCGATGCTGCTGGCTGCCAGCAAGCGTGGCTGGGATCTGTATTACATGGAACAGGGAGACCTGTTCCTTGAGGACGGCCGCTGCCATGCCAGGCTGGCACAACTGGATATCCGTGCTGATGAAAACGACTGGTTCTCATTGTCAGACACACACACCGCCCCCCTGGACAAGCTGGATGTAATCCTGATGCGCAAGGATCCGCCCGTGGACATGGAGTTTATCTATACCACTTTCCTGCTGGAACGTGCCGCAGCACATGGCACTCTTGTTGTAAACAAACCGGCAGCCATCCGTAATGCCAACGAAAAGCTCTATACCGCATGGTTCCCCCAATGCGGTCCGCCAACACGGGTAAGTCGTGACATACGGATACTGAAAAGTTTCCTGGCCGAACACGGTGATATTATCGTCAAGCCACTGGATGGCATGGGCGGAATGTCAGTATTCCGAATACAGCAGGATGACCCGAACCTGAATGTCATTCTGGAAACCATCACCGGAAACGGCACGATCAGCACCATGGCACAGCGCTATATCCCGGAGATTACCGAGGGTGACAAGCGCATACTTATGATTAACGGGGAACCGTTTCCGCAAGCGCTGGCAAGGATTCCGGCAAGCGGCGAAACCCGTGGCAACCTGGCTGCAGGCGCCAAAGGAGCAGGCATTGACCTCAGTGATCGTGACCTCTGGATATGCACACAGGTAGGTCCGGCATTACGTGCACAGGGTCTGCTCTTTGTCGGGCTTGACATCATCGGCGATTACCTGACCGAAATTAATGTTACCAGCCCAACCTGTATTCGCGAGCTCGACAAGTTGTATAATGCAGACATCGCCGGCCAGTTAATGGATGTCATCGATACTCAACTGCAGGCATAACCATGTATCGCGCACTGCTGTTTAGCCTCCTCCTGCCAGTTATCTTCCTCACCGGCTGCAGCAATACCGGGACTGTCTTTAAGGACCGGTTCTTCGCCTTTGGGACACTCATTGAAGTCAGCATTTACGGCGTTGATCCGGCACTGGCAACACGGGCCAGCGCACAAATTGAACAGGACTTCCTTACCATGCATAGCAACTGGCATGCATGGCAACCAGGCGCCTTGTCCACTACCAATGAACAACTGACTACCATGCAGCCATTTACGCCGGATCCGTCTGTCCTGCCCCTGTTGCAGGAAGCCGGCCGCCTGTCACAACTCAGCAATGGCCTTTTCAATCCCGCCATAGGCAATCTTATTGCACTCTGGGGATTTCACGACAATGCCCTGCCTGCTGGCACCCTGCCGGACACAGCCGCCATCACAACACTGGTAGAACAGGCGCCAGACGCCAATGATGTTACCCTTACCGGCACACAGCTTGTCAATCACAATCCGGCTGTCAGCTACGACCTCGGTGCATTTGCCAAAGGCTATGCGATAGATCGCGCCATCGAGCGCCTGCGTGAATTCGGCATTCAGAATGCCATCATCAATGCCGGTGGTGACCTGCGTGCCATTGGACAACACGGTGACCGCCCATGGCGTATCGGCATTCGCCACCCGCGACAAAATACCATCCTTGCCAGCCTTGAGATTGACGGAGATACCAGCGTGTTTACTTCGGGTGACTATGAACGTTTCTTTGAGGTTGATGGCAAACGTTACCACCACATAATCGATCCACGCAGCGGCTATCCGGCCGATAAAACTACCTCGGTTACCGTCATTCATGACAACGCAGCCACAGCTGACGCTGCCACCACCGCACTGTTCGTTGCAGGCCCCGATGACTGGGTGGAGATTGCGCGTAACATGCACATCGGGCTCGTGATGTTAATAAGTGCCGATGATATTATTTACATGAGCCCTGCCATGCAATCACGTATCCGCATTGAGCAGGATACAGCTGTTGAAATAAGACTGAGCGAACCACTCTCATGACCCGCGCCGATCGCATACTGATTATTCTTGTTGTGTGCGCCTTACCATTCCTGTACGCCCGCATGTGGACTGGCAATACCAGTGCAGCCTATATACAAATACAGGCCGGTAATAATAAACCAGTCACCGAGGAATTGTCCGCGGACCGTACCCTGCACATACATGGCCCACTGGGCGACAGCATCATTGCTGTCAGCCATGGCCGTGCCCGGTTTGTCAGCTCCCCTTGCAGAGGTCAGGTATGCGTACAGACCGGATGGTTACAAACTACGGGCGACCTTGCCGCCTGCCTGCCAAACCGCATCAGCCTGGCACTGCTGGGTCAACACCCGCGGTTTGATACCATCAATTTCTGAACAAAAAGTAGAAATCAGGAAAAGACATGAACGATTATCAGATGCTCTTTCCGTGGACCCTGCCTAAAAAACAGCAAAAAAAAGGGACGGCAAGCGTCCCTTTTTTACAGATATTTCGACCCTGCTACTTCATGGCAACCGCTTCGGCACTCTCCGGCATAACAACTGTCAGACCCAGCACCTTCCACATCTGCATACCACCGCGATAATAGTAAACCTTCTCTGGCGGGTATCCGTGCGACAGGAGACCATCGATCGCACGCGGTGACTGACCACACCAGGGACCGTTACACCAGAACACCACCTGTTTGGCATCCGAAAAATCCCAGGCATCTGTTTTCTGACCTGCATTAAACAGGCCCAGTGCCGCCATCAACTTCTCGAAACTGCGTGCAACCCAGCTCACTTCATCGCGTTGCACACCACCCAACTGCTCCAGTGCCTTGATGGTTTCCGGTGCCTCGATCTCGCCGACAAATTCGGTAAACGGAATGTTCACTGACCCCGGTATCGTACCCTTTTTGTACCAGGAAACAGTTCTGGCATCAACAATCATGCCATCACCGTCCGCGAGCTCGCGCTCCATGAAGCGAAATATTTCGGCTTCACCTACAGTAGCCACACCCGGGGCCACTTTCATTGGCTGGATACAGAAAGGCGGACACTTCCGTGATGTCTTGGAAAAGCCGTCATTCAGTACATTACTGGTATCCTGGATGCGCTGAATGCGTACCTGTTCGCCGTCATGGTCAACTTCAAGATAGGCCAGATAGTCAGTCAGCTTTACATCCAGGGCAACTGCGTTCGCAGTTAACAGGAATCCCGCTGATGCAAATAATGCGACTGCGCATATTTTGGTGATGAATCGCTTCATTTTAAAACCCTCTTTGCAGATATTTACGATAATGTAATTCATTAACCGGAAGATAACAGGCGTACGATTTCTTCACGAACAGATGAAATCCGGTTATCGTTTTGATAAAACCTGTAGACGCCCTTGCGTTCCCTTTTTGGCAACTTGATATACAGAAAATTACTCCCGGAATACCGGGTATCCAGGGCTTCCTCAAACTCATCAAAACTCAGACCGGATTCAATCACCTTGCTTGCCGGTGCATGCCTGGTTTTATTTTGCTGACTCGCATCTGCTGGCGAGACCGAACCGCTAACGATACCCGTGTCATCGGCTTCTGCTTCAAGCGCATCGAGATAATCATCAGCCGCGTGTACGGTCACGCCCGGGCACAGGCATAGCGCCAGTCCCGTCACCGCTGCTCTAAAGGTCCATAAAAGGTTCTTCAGCTGATACATACGCTACATATCCATTTCCGGATTCGCTGTAATCCTGCAGGTTCATCTACTGCGCTGATCACGCCTGCAGCCATCACTATAATTCGTGTACTACGAGCATATCGGCGCTTATCCCTGCCGCTTTAACAACACTGATAGAAACAGTCCGACTTGAAAAACAGCACATTGCGAATGGCCTCCTGCCGGAAAAATGGATACTGTCTTCAGCACACTCAGCTGCTGATCGAATTCGCGGCAAAACAGAAAATTCTCTGCAAAAATATAGACAGGAACTCTCATGCGTAGCCACACCATCATCAGTGTCCTGCTGTTAACCTTGCCGGATACTGCAGCCCCGGCAGCTACCATCTACCAATGGTCGGACAAACAGGGACAGGTACATTTCAGCGATACTGCCCCGACCTCCAGCATGTCATCAAACAGCATCCAGCAACCGGCTCCACCCGGTAACCACAACGCCAGCGGCTTGCGCCCGACAGAAAGGGAACTACTACTGAAAATACAGCAACGCACCCGACAGCAGGCGCAACGCGCACAGGCCAGAGGCCTTCAGAATAAACACAAACGTGCCGAGCAGTGGGAACACTGCAAGACCAACAGGGAAAAACTCCATGACTCGGCGGGCAAGGAAACTTACAAACAATATTCCAGGTATTTACGCAAGCACTGCTGGTAACAGGTAAGATAGGGCCGCAATGCAGATACAAACCACTCCTGAAGATCATCGTATCGCCTGGCTGACCGCACTGGCAATCAGCATTCATATACTGGAAAGCGCCATACCCTCCCCGCTGCCGGGCTTCAAACCGGGACTCGCCAATGTTATTACCATTGCCGTGTTGATTCAGTTTGGCTGGCACACAGCAGCCTGGGTGAGTTTTTTACGGGTTATCTGCGGCAGTCTGCTACTGGGAACATTTCTCTCCCCTGCATTTGTCCTCAGTCTCGGTGGCGCAGTTTTAAGCATGTCGGTTCTCTGGTTTGCTACCCGTCTTCCCGGCGATGGATTCAGCGCCATTGGCTACAGTGTGCTGGCTGCACTCGCCCACATGACCGGGCAATTCACCCTCGCATGGCTGCTTTTTATCCCGAACATGGCGGTATGGCGATTGTTTCCGATACTCTTAACAGCTGCACTGTTGTTTGGCATCATCAGCGGTATAATCGCACGGACGATGTGTAACGAAGGAACCCCATGTCGAACATAGATACACCGTTGCTTGAACCTTCTCCGGTTACGTCAACGGACCGGATGGCAATGACCGTGTTTTTTGCCATTGCCCTGCATGCAATCATCATTCTGGGTATTACCTTTGGCAGGTATGATGAACCACCACCCGAGAACATCCTGCCAACACTTGACATCACCGTCTCCACTCGCAGCACCCCGCCTCCGGATGAAGCCGACTACCTGGCACAAACCAGCCAGGACGGAGGTGGTAACACCACTGAAAAAGTCAAACCCACACAGGCTGTTCCCGAGCAGGCACCGGCAGTCATGCCTCAGCAGCCCACACCTTCGCCAACACAGGTGGTTGCTACCAATACTGCTGTAACAAAGGTACATCAGGAGAAGCAGGAAACACCCGAACCCGCGAAACCGGACGTTACAGCAACGGAGTTGATTGAGCGTAGCATGGAGATGGTCAACCTTAATGAACAGCTCAACGAGTCAATGCAGGCTTATGCGCAGCGACCTCGCCACATCTACGTTTCTGCGCGGACCCAGGAATACAAGTACGCTAATTACATGAGCGAGTGGGTCAAGAAAGTCGAGCGGGTAGGCAACCTGAATTATCCGGATGAGGCGCGACGCGCAGGTCTTTCCGGGAAACTGATTATGGATGTCATTATGAATGCTGACGGCACCGTGCGTAACATTAGCATTATGCGACCATCCGGACACAAGGTGATTGACGAAGCGGCCACCCGGATCGTCAACCTGGCCGCGCCTTTCCCCCCCTTTCCGGAAGAGATCCTCAAGGAGGCTGACATTATGCACATCACGCGCACCTGGGAGTTTTCCACCTCCAATCGTCTGAAGAGCCACTAGCCAGGTGGCCACTGGCTATACCCATAGAGGGACTTGAAGACAACGGGGTCCTGCCGGATACTATAGAAATGAGCATAATCCAATCCCTGAGCAACCACTTCCTCATTGCCATGCCGGGACTGGATGACCCCAATTTTCACCACACCACCACCTATATCTGTGAACACGATGAAAATGGCGCACTGGGAGTTGTCATAAACCGGCCACTGGATATGCAGCTTGGTGAAATACTGCAGCACATGGATATTAAGGCCAGTAACAAGGAAATATCCTCACGCCAGGTCTATATGGGTGGCCCGGTACAGAATGACCGGGGCTTTGTGCTGCATGAACCATCCGGCGACTGGGAGGCGACACTCAAGGTCACCGATTCAATAGGCATTACCTCATCACGTGACATCCTCCAGGCGATTGCTGCAGGCAAGGGCCCCGAAAAGGCTATTGTGACACTGGGCTACGCTGGCTGGGGTGCCGGGCAACTGGAAAGTGAACTTGCTGCCAACACCTGGCTGAGCGGACCAGCCAGCTCGAAGATCGTATTTGAAATACCCAGCGAGGAACGCTGGCTGGCAGCTGCGGCTCTGCTGGGCGTCGATCTCAATCTGTTATCCGGCGATGCGGGGCATGCCTGAATGTGCACGTTATTCGTTACACCACACCAGCAAACAGGATAACATTGCAAACACTGCTTGGATTCGATTTCGGCAGGCAACGCATAGGAGTCGCCGTCGGGCAAAGCATTACCGGGACGGCTACCGCCCTGTGTACAGTGAATGCCCGCAATAAACAGCCTGACTGGGACAGGATTTCTGAATTGATCGATGACTGGCATCCAGATGCCCTGGTTGTCGGTCTGCCGCTACACGCAGACGGCAGTGATTCCGGGATCACTACGGCTGTACGGAGGTTTGCGCAACAACTCGAAGGACGCTCCCGTTTACCGGTACATATAATGGATGAAAGACTCAGCTCACACGCTGCAAAACAACTGCAACACCAGGACAAAACTGGTAGAAAAGCAGATATCGACGCAATTGCTGCCATGATTATCCTGCAGAACTGGCTGGAAACAGAAAACACGCATGAGTAAACTGGAAGACACGGCAACCATCATTGACGATATGGTGACACAACTGGGTGCCTGCATCAGTCGCCCGGAATACTCCAACCCGGCCATCGTTGGCATTCATACCGGTGGTGTATGGGTTGCCGAACAACTGCACCGGCAACTGGGCATCATCGAGCCACCCGGCAGCCTCGACATTTCCTTCTACCGTGACGACTTCACCCGTATCGGCATGAATCCGGTAGTAAAGCCGTCGGAATTACCCTTCAGCATTGACGACAGGCACATTATTCTTGTCGATGACGTACTGTATACTGGCCGCACCATCCGCGCCGCTCTGAACGAACTATTCGATTATGGCCGCCCGGCTTCAATCATGCTGGCCACACTGATCGACCGCGGTGGCCGCGAATTGCCCATACAGGCCAATGTCGTCGGACGCCATGTCGAACTGGAACCTGATGAACAAATCAAGCTCTCCGGGCCAGACCCGCTAACGCTGGAAATCCAGAAAACGGCATGAGCAGAGACAGCCTGCAAATTGACAGCAACGGGAAACTGCGCCATTTCCTGTCTATCAGCGGACTGAACCGGCAACTACTGAATGACATACTCGATACAGCGGAATCCTTTGCCGGCGTAACCGAACAGACCGTAAAGAAAGTCCCGCTGCTGCGTGGCAAGACAATTGTCAATCTGTTCTTCGAAGCCAGCACCCGCACACGCACCACCTTTGAACTGGCTGCAAAACGCCTGTCTGCTGATGTACTGAATATCAATATCACCCAATCCAGTGCTGCCAAGGGTGAAACCCTGCTGGATACCCTGCGCAACCTGGAAGCCATGCATATTGACATGTTCGTTGTCCGGCATGCTGATAGCGGTGCGGCGCACTTTATTGCCAATAATGTTGCACCGCATATCAGTATAATCAATGCTGGCGACGGACGTCATTCACACCCGACACAGGCAATGCTGGACATGTTTACCATCCGTCGCGTCAAGGGGCCGGACTTTGGCCGCCTGCGCGTCGCCATCGTGGGCGATATCATGCATTCGCGCGTTGCCCGTTCACAGATACACGCACTGAATCTGCTGCACACCGGCGAGGTACGGATTGTGGCCCCGAAAACCCTGGTGCCAGCACATGCCGAATCACTGGGTACCCACGTATTTCACGACCTGCGGAAAGGCATAAAGGACGTCGATGTCATTATCATGCTGCGCCTGCAACGCGAACGCATGCAAGGCGCACTGCTGCCAAGCGAACATGAATACTTCGAACTGTTCGGACTGACGGAAGACAAACTGGCACATGCCAGTCCGGATGTCACCGTCATGCACCCGGGACCAATCAACCGCGGCGTTGAAATGGACTCCGAGGTTGCCGATGGACCACGCTCTGTCATCCTGGAACAGGTCACCCATGGCATTGCCGTACGTATGGCCGTGATGTCCATGGCCATGTCAAGCAAAGAGCCCACAATGGAATAGCCGCATGCCAACCGCCGACAAACAGCAAAGAATCCGGATCAGGGGTGGCCGGGTAATCGATCCGGCCTGCGGCATTGACAGAATACAGGATGTGTTCGTTGCTGCAGGCCGGATTGCCGCACTGGGGCAGGCACCGGACGGCTTTGCTGCCGACATGGAAATCGATGCCCGTGACCGGGTCGTTTGCCCGGGACTGATCGACCTGTGCGCCCGGTTGCGGGAACCGGGGCAGGAATATAAAGCCACCATTGCCAGCGAATCACATGCAGCCGCCAGCGGCGGTATAACCACCCTGTGCTGCCCACCGGATACAAACCCGGTCATCGACACACCGGCAGTAACCGAGTTCGTCCGACTGCGTGCAGAGGCCGCCGGCAAAACTCGCATTGTCACGCTGGCCGCCCTGACACAGGGGCTTGGCGGTGAACAATTAAGCGAAATGGCAGCGCTCAAGAAGGCTGGTTGCGCTGGCGTCAGCAATGCCATGCAACCACTGCTTAATCCACTGGTGCAACGCCGGGCACTGGAATACGCCGCCACCTATGAATTGACAGTCTTTTTATATGCCAATGACCACTGGCTGGCAAACAAGGGCTGTGCACATGAAGGACATGTTGCCACGCGGCTTGGTCTGCCGGGCATCCCCGAGGCCGCAGAGACAGCTGCGGTTGCACGCGACCTGGCCCTCATTGAACAAACCGGTGTACGTGCGCATTTCTGCCGGCTAACGACCGGGCGTGCCGTACAGATGGTTGCACGGGCACAATTTGACGGGGCTCCGGTAACTGCAGACGTCGCCATGCCTTATCTATACCTGTCGGAAGTCGACATCAGTGAATTTGACAGTCAATGTCATCTGCTGCCTCCCCTGCGTACCGTCGAGGACCGGCAGCGTTTGCGGGATGCCCTGCAGCAGGGAACCTTATCGGCCATCTGTTCGGACCATCAACCGCATGAACCGGACGCAAAATTGAGACCGTTTCCTGCAACCGAGCCGGGTATTTCCGGCCTGGATTCATTACTGCCACTGGGACTGAAACTGGTCGATGAACAGGCTATCGGGTTGAGCGAACTGATACACCGGCTGACCACCGGCCCGGCAAAAATACTGGGATTACCTTACGGCACACTTGCTGTCGGGGCCACTGCAGATATTTGTATCTTTCATCCAGAGCTGGTCTGGCAGCTTGATACCGGCACGATGCAAAGTCGCGGACACAACACGCCATTTATGGGACGGGAATTCAAGGGACGTGCAACCCACACACTGCTGGCCGGAAATCTGGTTTACTCTCTGGACTGACCATGCCGAAACAAGACGGAAAATCACAGCGCAACACCCTGTTTGTAGAGGATGCAGAGATCCTGCTGCATGACAGCTACCCTGGTGACCAGTATGTGTTACGGGTACACGCACCCGAATGTGCCGCACATGCATTACCGGGAAGCTTCGCCCACTTGCAATGCGACCCTGCCCTGCCCATGCGCCGGCCATTATCCATCATGCGTGCTGACACCGGGGCAGGCTGGGTGGAATTCCTGTACAAGGATGTCGGCACCGGCACACATGCTCTGACCCTGCACCGACCAGGCACATCCATCAATATGATCGGGCCAATCGGCATGCCATTTGTTGCAGACCGTGCGCGTCCGCGCACATTATTAATGGGTGGTGGTGTAGGCATTCCGCCCATGGTATTTCTTGCGGACCGTTTGCGCAGCGACAAACACTGGCAGCCGGTGGTTTTAATAGGATCTGAAGTCCCCTTCCCGTTTACAGCACACCCGTCACGGTTCCTGTTGCCGGGCATGCCGGATGCCGTAATTGCGGCAATGCCATTGCTGGAGGACTGGGACATACCGAGTCGCCTTGCCAGCCAGCAGGGTTATCCGGGATGTTATGAGGGCTACATTACCGGTCTGGCACGACATTGGCTGGATGCGCTATCTGCAGCAGAACGTGCTGAAGTCTGTGTATTTGCCTGCGGACCGCATCCGATGCTGGCCGCAACCGCAGCACTGGCCCGTGAATATGACCTGCCTTGCCAGGTATCGCTGGAAGAATTCATGGCCTGTGCCGTGGGTGGCTGTGCAGGCTGTACCGTAGAGATCAACACGCCTGCAGGACCTGCAATGAAACGTGTCTGCGTCGACGGCCCCGTATTCGATGCACGAACCGTGAACTGGGGATAGGACCGCATCCCGAACAGGTAATCCATACCTACTTACCTGACACCAGGCTTGTTATCACATCCACCTGTGTGCATCCCGGTTACACGCTGTTACTCTATCTCCTCCAGGAATACATCATCCATGGCCTCCGCAAACTTGTTGATATCACTCTTGTCCAGCTTGATCATCAGGCGCACCTCGTTGGCAGAGTCTGCGTAGTGAAGCGCATCGTCCTGGGTGATCTCGCCAGCCTTGAACAATCCAAACAAGGCCTGGTCGAAGGTAATCATGCCCTGCTGGGCTGACTGTTTCATGAGTTCCTTCAGTTTGTGTATTTCACCCTTGCGAATCACATCATGCACCAGCGGTGTACCCAGCAGGATTTCAACAGCCACACACCGACCATTACCGTCCGCACGCGGGATCAACTGCTGTGCAAGGAAGGCCTTCATATTCATTGACAGATCCATAAACAGCTGCGGTCTGCGTTCTTCCGGGAAAAAGTTAATAATACGGTCCATTGCCTGATTGGCATTGTTGGCGTGCAGGGTTGCCAGGCACAAGTGACCTGTCTCGGCAAAGGCAATTGCATGATCCATGGTTTTACGATCACGAATCTCACCGATCAAGATGACATCCGGCGCCTGTCGCAGGGTATTCTTCAGTGCCGTCTCGAAGGACTCGGTATCGATACCCACTTCGCGCTGGGTAACGATGCAGCTCTTGTGCGGATGCACATACTCGATTGGATCCTCGATAGTAATAATATGGCCGGTACCAGTCTGATTACGAAAATCGATCATTGATGCAAGTGAAGTTGATTTACCTGTACCGGTAGCACCAATGAATATAATCAGGCCGCGTTTAGTCATGGCCAGATTCTTCAGGATGGGCGGCAAATGCAGCTCCTCGATCGTCGGGATATAGGCTTCAATGCGGCGCAGTACAGCACCTGCCTGGTCACGCTGGATAAAGGCACTTACACGAAAACGCCCAACACCCTCTTCATTGATCGCAAAATTACATTCACGTGTTGCCTCGAACTCGTCACGCTGCGCCGGCGTCATCATGCCGGTAACAACCTCCATGGACGATTCCGGGGTAAGCACCTCGCTGGAAACCGGGGCTGTCCTGCCATCCACTTTCATGGTTGGCGGTATACCGGCCGTCAGGAACAGATCCGAGGCGGTCTTGTCATGCATCATTTTCAACAGTAAAGATAATTCCATAGCCGTTCTCCGTATTCAGCCGGTTAGCGGAAGCTGTCCTTGTTAACAGCCTTAAGACGTGCATCCTGCTTGGTAACCATGCCCTTGGACAGGATGTCCAGCAGGTATTGATCCAGTGTCGTCATACCGACCGCATTACCTGTCTGGATGGCGGAATACATCTGCGCTACCTTGTCCTCACGAATCAGGTTGCGAATCGCCGGCGTGCCAATCATGATCTCCCATGCAGCAATACGGCCGCCACCCACTTTCTTCATCAGTGTCTGCGCAATTACGGCGCGCAGTGACTCGGACAGCATGGAACGCACCATGGTCTTTTCTGCAGCAGGAAACACGTCAATCACACGGTCAATGGTCTTGGCGGCCGAGGTGGTATGCAGCGTACCGAATACCAGGTGCCCGGTTTCCGCCGCGGTCAGTGCCAGTCTGATGGTCTCGAGATCACGCATCTCGCCAACCAGGATGATATCCGGATCTTCACGCAGCGCCGAGCGCAGGGCCTCGTTGAAACCGAGGGTATCCTTGTGCACTTCACGCTGGTTAATCAGGCACTTCTTGGTTTCATGCACGAATTCAATAGGGTCTTCGATCGTCAGGATATGGGCATAAGCCTTGGCATTGATGTAATCGATCATCGCTGCCAGCGTTGTGGACTTGCCGGAACCGGTCGGCCCGGTTACCAGCACAAGACCGCGGGGAGTATCCGCAATCTCTTTAAAGATTGCCGGCGTACCCAGGTCATCAAGACCGAGAATTTCGGAAGGAATCGTCCGGAAAACGGCACCTGCGCCACGATTCTGGTTAAACGCGTTGACACGAAAGCGGGCAAGATCCGGGATCTCGAAAGAAAAATCTGTTTCGAGAAATTCCTCATAGTCCTTGCGCTGCTTGTCATTCATAATATCGTAGACAAGCCCGTGCACGGTTTTATGATCCAGCGCAGGGACGTTCACCTTGCGCATATCACCGTCAACACGAATCATCGGTGGCAGACCTGCCGAGAGATGCAAATCCGATGCGCCATTCTTGACACTGAAGGTAAGTAATTCAGCAATATCCATTCCAGCTCCCTTGCATTTATAGTGCTCGTCACAGACTATCGACTGTGGCCCCGGATACTTGAAAAAGCGTTTTGATATCGGTGACTTGTGGTATCAAACAGCTGATGCATAGCACCGGACCCGGTCATTGTCCCCCGGCACCAATCAGGCATGCCGGCAAAAATATGCCCTGTCAGCCTGCCAGTACAAGGTCAGCCTGCTGCAATTTTCGTCAGGAATCAGCCACCTGAACAACACACCCCGCCATGACCGAATCACCACAAAGACAAACAAGGCTGTGCAGCAAACATCCACATGGTGGCTTGTCGCACGCGGGTTTCATCCTGTATCGTCAAGACCATGAATAACACAACCCTGACTTTCATCGGTGGCGGCAACATGGCATGCAGCCTGATCGGTGGTTTGATTGCCGATGGCTGGGACCCTGCCCGTATCCGGGTTGCCGACACCAGCACCCGGCGACTGCAGCAACTCTCGGAACGGTTCCCGATCACCACCACCACCAGTAACAGTGACGCTGCAGACCACACCGACGTGATTGTGCTGGCTGTCAAGCCGCAGATCATAAAACCCGTTGCACAGGAACTTGCCAGCATCGTGTCACAACAGCAGCCGCTGGTTATCTCCATCGCTGCCGGCATCCCGGCATCGGCACTGGGCAACTGGCTGGGGAAATCCGCTGCCATCGTCCGCACCATGCCCAACACACCTGCCATGGTACAAAGTGGCGCCACGGCACTGTATGCCAATGCCGGTGTCAGTGAAGATCAACGCAGCACTGCAGAATCCATACTGCGCGCTGTCGGTATCGCCATCTGGGTTGAGGATGAAGCACAGATGGATGCAGTAACCGCCCTTTCAGGCAGCGGCCCCGCCTATTTCTTTTTGTTTATGGAAGCATTACAGGCGGCCGGACAGGAACTGGGACTGCCGGAAAATACCGCGCAGCTGCTGGCATTGCAGACCGCCTTCGGTGCCGCAAAAATAGCCCTCGAAAGCAACGAGGATGCAGCCACTCTGCGCCGCCAGGTCACTTCGCCTGGTGGAACTACCGAACATGCCATACGCACCTTTCAGGAAGGCGGATTCGAGGCCCTGGTCAGCAAGGCATTGCTGGCGGCGGCAAACCGGTCACGGGAACTTGCCGCAGAATTTGGCAACGAATCATGAACAGCAGTTACCTGACCAACCCCCTGGAATTCTTGATCAGCACCCTGTTCAGCCTGTACATACTGGCTATCATGCTGCGTTTCATTCTTGGTGCCGTACGTGCCGATTTCTATAACCCGGTCAGCCAGTTCCTGGTACGCATTACCAATCCCCTGCTGGTCCCGATGCGCAGAGTTATTCCCAGTTTCAGACAATACGACACCTCTGCCCTGTTGCTGATGCTGTTATTGCAACTGGCTTCACTGGCTATAGTGATCATGCTGCGCGGTGTCAGCATACCTTTTATTAGCCTGCTGCTGGCCGCCATCGGCGAACTCGTCATCCTGGCGTTTAATGTATTTATCTTCGCCATTGTCATCCAGGTCATCCTCAGCTGGGTAAATCCGGGCAATTACAACCCCGTCAATGCACTGCTCTCCAGCATTACCAGACCGGTAATGGGGCCGATTCAACGGCTCATACCACCCGTTTCTGGAATAGACCTGTCACCACTGGTTGCACTGATCGGTCTGCAGATACTGAAAATGCTGGTGCTGCCACTGCTCGGCTGACAGCTGCGGCCACGGCAGCCGGATGGATGAACTGCTTTTGAACACTGTTAAATATTAATGGTCTATAATCATCACAGGTAACCAGGGGAGAGAGAGATGCAGTCAGTAAACCGTATGTTATCACTGCTAGCAGGGATGCTATTGCTGTTCCCGCTAGCCGCTACCGCCGAAAACTCGAAAGACTTCGGGCAATACGTCATTCACTACAACGCGATGGCAACCGATTTTCTGCCCCCGGAAATTGCCCGTCAGTACCGCATCACCCGCAGTCGGAACCGCGGCATGCTCAACATCACCGTATTGAAAAAGATTCTTGGCAGCCCCGGGCAACCGGTTCACGCACGGGTGGAGGTCACCGCAAACAACCTTGCCGGCCAGACTCGCCGGATCCACACTCGTGAAATACGCGATGGTAACGCCATTTACTATATCGGTGAGTTCGGTGTTGCCAACGAGGAAACGATGAAATTCACTGTACGGGCACGTCCGCAAGGGGCGCAGGAAGAAGTTGAGGTCGAATTCAGCCAGGATTTTTATACCAATTAAGCGGCAATGCATGTTGGTGGACTTGCTCTGTCAGCCGCCCCCTCCCGGGGCGGATACAGGTACGGCCCCTGAGAAACACAATCCAGTTTACGCCACCTGACGGGTAAATGACTGCGCAAGACCAGAGCTACCTCAATTGGCGAGAACTCCTGTCCAGCTACCGTCAACCCCGCGTACTGGGGATGATCTGCCTTGGATTTTCGGCAGGATTGCCATTCCTGCTGGTCTTTTCGACCCTGTCTGCCTGGTTAAGGGATATTGGCATTGCCCGGACAACCATCGGCTTCTTCAGCTGGGTGGGCATCACCTACTCCATCAAGTTTTTCTGGGCACCGGTGATAGACCGACTGCCACTGCCATGGCTGACAGCGTGGCTGGGTAAAAGGCGCAGCTGGATGCTGGCGGCTCAATGCGTCATAGTGCTGGGCCTTACCGGTATGGCGCTGACCAACCCGCATAATGAGCTAACCCAACTGGCCGTTTTTGCATTGCTGGTTGCCTTCGGCTCCGCGACCCAGGACATCACCGTCGATGCCTACCGCATCGAAGCAGTAGAGCCGCGCCTGCAGGGTGCCATGGCAGCCACCTATGTATTTGGCTACCGGATCGCCCTGCTGGCAACCGGTGCGGGTGCTTTTTATATAGCCGAGGCCTGGTCCTGGCCAACTGCCTACCTCGCCATGGCCGCACTCATGGGCGTTGGTATTGCCACAACACTGATCATTCGTGAACCTGTGCATTTAATAGACCAAAGCACCCGGGAACTGGAAGATCATCTGGAGAAGACCATCGGGGTACAGGATAAAAAAACCCTGTTCGCGCGTTTTATCGCCTGGTTCACGGACGCCATAGCCAGTCCGTTTGTTGAATTCTTTCAACGTAACGGCGCACTCGCAATCATCATCCTGCTGCTGGTGAGCACCTATAAAATCAGCGATATCACCATGGGCGTCATGGCAAACCCCTTCTATCTCGACCTGGGGTTCAGCAAGACTGATATTGCAAACATCACCAAGATATTCGGTTTCTTTATGACCATTGCGGGCGCCGCCCTGGGTGGCTTGCTGGTGCTGCGCTACGGCATGCTTCGCCCCCTGCTGGTTGGTGCAATATTAATCATGACTACCAACCTGCTGTTCGTCTGGCTGGCTGTCAGTGAACCAGACCTGGTATCACTGGCGATAGTTATCAGTGCCGATAACCTTGGCGGCGGCCTGGCAACCTCGGCATTTATAGCTTATCTGTCAAGTCTCACCAATACTGCATACACCGCCACCCAATATGCTTTATTCAGTTCGTTAATGACGCTGCCAGCAAAGTTCATCGGCGGTTTTTCAGGCTGGGTCGTCGACACAACGGACTATGCGTACTTCTTCCTGTACACAGGGCTACTGGGACTGCCAGCCATTCTGCTGGTGATGTACCTGATGCACCATCAAAAGAAGGTGGAACCATGATCACATAACACAATATCTGCATTGATTTGTCAGCAGAGTCCTGTAAGAAAAACTGCCAAAATCAGGAAAAACCCTCTAGATACACACACGGTTTGCATGGTTTATATGTGCGCAGCTGCAGCATCGACTATGCTTAACACTCAGGGGGGAGGATGGCATGCTGGAAAAACGCTCAAAAGGAAAACGTCGCTGGGGACTCGATCACGAGTTTCCTGTCAAGGACAGTGATGGCGTAATCGTGGTGACCGACCGCCGACGGTTAACGGATCGACGCCTCGACAATACCAGTCTTGAAGACCGCTTGATGATGTTCTCGGAAATGCCTGTCGTCGATATCGAGCCCATCAAGAACAACTAGGAGCCTGTCGGACCGGGCACCCGATTACCAGACTCTACAAGCTGTAATCATAGTCCATGATCAATGGTGCATGATCCGAGAAACGCTTGGTCTTGTAGATACGGGCAGCCTGTACCTGCTGCCCGATACCCGGCGTCGTAACCTGATAATCGATCCGCCATCCGACATTCTTCGCCCAGGCCTGGCCCCGATTCGACCACCAGGTGTACTGGTCTGCTTCCTGGTTCACGGCGCGAAACGCATCCACGAAACCGGCCGCCCCGAAGAGCTCATCCATCCAGGCACGTTCTTCCGGCAAAAAACCGGAATTCTTTCGATTACCACGCCAGTTTTTGAGATCAATTTCCCTATGCGCAATGTTCCAGTCGCCGCACAGGATATATTCACGCCGTTGCAATTTCAGCTTGCGCAACCAGGGCATAAAACGTTCCAGAAAACTGAACTTGACCGCCTGGCGTGCTTCGCTGGACGAACCGGATGGCAGGTACAGCGAAACCACACTCAATGGCCCAAAACACGCCTCTATATAGCGTCCTTCAGCATCCATATCAGGCCAGCCCAGACCTGTTTTCACCTTGTCAGGCTTGTGCTTGCTATATATCGCTACACCACTATAGCCTTTCTTCTCGGCATCGTGAAAATACGCATGCCAGCCACGCGGGTGAAATACCTTGTCCTCCAGCTGCTGCTGCTGCGCCTTGGTTTCCTGGATACAAACGACATCTGCCTGCTGGCGCACCATCCACTGGAAGAACCCTTTCCTTGCGGCGGCACGGATGCCGTTAACATTGACCGTTATAACGCGCATATTTTTCCCCGGATTGATTCGGCGTGTATGATAGCGAGCCCGGCCATTCTTAACGACCCCTGACTGCCATGAAAGACTATCAACACGACTTTATCGACTTTGCCATCAGTGCCGGTGTATTACGCTTCGGCGAATTCACGCTGAAATCCGGCCGCACCAGCCCCTACTTCTTCAATGCAGGCCTGTTCAATACCGGTGACCACCTGGCCCGGCTGGGCCGCTGTTATGCACAGGCAATTGTGGAAAGCGGCACCGAATTTGATGTTTTGTTTGGCCCGGCCTACAAGGGCATCCCGCTGGCAGCAGCGACCAGTATTGCACTGGCGGATCATCATCAGCGCAATACCCCCTGGTGTTTTAACCGCAAGGAAGCAAAGGACCATGGCGAGGGTGGCAATCTGGTGGGTGCCGGCCTGACCGGCAAGGTCATGGTAATTGATGATGTCATTACCGCCGGACTGCCATCCGCGAGTCCGTGGAAATCATCCAGGCCGCGGGTGCAACCCTGTCCGGTGTTGTCATTGCGCTGGACCGCCAGGAACGTGGCCGCGACCAGCGCTCTGCCATCCAGGAAGTCGAGGAATCGCTCAGGATCACAGTGACCAGTATTGTGACATTGGCACATCTGCTTGAATACCTGCAGAACACACCGGGGCATACTGAGGATGTAGCGAAAATCACCGCTTATCGAGAACAATACGGCGTATAAAGCCCCGGGAGTCTGTCGGACTTCTAGTCAGTTTTGATTTCAATCGACATTTGCGCACCGTCCAGAGCGCCGGAAAACTCCTGTGCCTCATCGCCGAGGAGCATTTTACCCTTGACCGATACCGGCTTCTGCTGCGCCTGTTCACCAAAAAGATCCGGCAACAGTTCGTCCTGGCCCGTATCCGTTCCGGTGCCCTCCTGACTCGTGTCAAGCCAAG
>Ga0209633_10001788_pt1 | contig 21593 bp, 14 predicted proteins | sample Cruoilmetagenom1_FD_187290 | JGI IMG/M metagenome (GOLD analysis project Ga0209633, IMG submission 187290) | Oil polluted marine microbial communities from Coal Oil Point, Santa Barbara, California, USA - Sample 1 (SPAdes) (version 2) | ecosystem: Environmental > Aquatic > Marine > Oil seeps ... | reverse complement strand
TGTATTTACAAAAATTTGATACAAAAAAAGATGCTTTAATTAGAGAAAAAGCTTTGAAAAAATTTTCTAAGAAAAGTTTAATCAACTTGATTAAATCGCCAAAAAATATATTGAATAATTAATGCCGATTAGAATACTTGCCTGTCATCCCGATAGCTATCGGGACGAGTTCGAGTCTCGTCTCCCAAGATTACAATTCCAAATTAGTAATTTCATCCTTAGATTAACATAAAAAAGTTGTATTAACTAATTAAATTTAAAACAAAACATTTTTTACAAATAATACAATCAGATTTTTATTATTTTTAATAAATGTGTTAAAAAACAACACTTTTTATTATTTCTTTACTTAATCTAACTAATAATCAAAATAAACCTCTATATTTAGCCCTTATTAATTAAAAAACAAACTTATGATACCAAAAATATCTACCCTAAGTGGTTATTTACATGAATATCAAAAGAGCGTAGCCAATCCGGTAGGCTTTTGGTCCAATATTGCTGAAACTTTTTACTGGCGTAAGCGATGGCACAAAACCTTAGAATGGGATTTTAAAGAACCTAAAATTGAATGGTTTAAAGGAGGGAAACTAAATATTACCGAAAATATTTTTGAACGAAATCTTTTTTTGCGTAGCAACCAAACAGCCTTGATTTGGGAACCAAATAACCCCGAAGAAACAGAAAGAAAATTCACTTATAAAGAATTGTTTGCAGAAGTAAATAAATTTGCAAATGTTCTAAAAAATCTTGGTGTAAAAAAAGGTGATCGTGTCGCTATATATTTACCTATGATTCCAGAATTAGCCATAAGCATGTTAGCATGTGCACGAATTGGCGCCATACATTCTATTGTATTTGCCGGATTTTCTGCCAAAGCTTTAGCCGACAGAAATAACGATGCACAAGCAAAAATATTAATTACAGCAGATGGAGGCTATCGAGGCAATAAAATAATTACTTTGAAACAAACTTCTGATGAAGCACTTGATATGTCTGAAAGTATAGAAAAAATGATTGTCGTTAAACGCACCAATACAAAAGTATCAATGCAAGAAGATAGAGATATTTGGTGGCACGAAGTCATGAAAAATAGTCCTTCAGAATATAAAGCAGAAATAATGGATGCCGAAGATCCTTTATTTATTTTATACACCAGTGGCTCCACTGGAAAACCAAAAGGCGTACTTCATAGCACCGCCGGATACATGGTTTATAGCGCTTATACCTTTAAAAATGTTTTTCAGTACAGTCCCAGTGATGTATATTTTTGCGCAGCAGATATTGGATGGATTACTGGACATTCATACATAATATATGGACCTCTTCTTGAAGGTGCCACAACCGTAATGTTTGAAGGAATCCCAACATTTCCAAATCCAGATAGATATTGGCAAATAATTGAAAAACATAAAGTCAATCAATTTTACACCTCTCCTACTGCCATTAGAGCTTTGTTAGCCGAAGGTGAAAATTGGGTTGAAAATTACGAAATGGCTGATTTAAGAGTCTTAGGAACCGTAGGAGAACCTATAAATGAAGAGGCCTGGCACTGGTACCACGATCATGTTGGAAAAGGACGTTGTCCTATTGTAGATACTTGGTGGCAAACAGAAACAGGAGGCATTATGATTAGTCCACTTGCTGGTATTATTCCTACAAAACCGGCTTATGCAACTTTGCCATTACCAGGTATCAGACCTGTTATTGTCGATGGAGATGGTAAAAAAATATATGGTAAAAATGTAGAAGGAAATCTATGTATAGATTTCCCCTGGCCGGGAATGGCTCGTACACTTTGGGGCGATCATGATCGATATAAACAAGCTTACTTTAGCACGTTCCCGGGATTGTATTTTACGGGAGATGGCGTCAAACGCGATGAAGATGGCTATTATCGTATTTTAGGTCGTATTGATGATGTAATCAATGTGTCCGGACATAGATTGGGAACAGCTGAAATTGAAAACGCCCTAAACGAACATCCGTTAGTTGCCGAATCTGCTGTCGTAGGAATGCCGCATCCCATTAAAGGTCAAGGTATTTACGCCTATGTAGTAGCGCCTGAACATCCCAGTGATTTAAATGATGAATTGCGCAATTCATTGGCAAAAGGAGTCGCAAAATTAATCAGCCCAATTGCCAAACCAGATCAAATTCAGTTTGTAAAATCTTTGCCTAAAACACGTTCCGGAAAAATTATGCGTCGTATTTTACGAAAAATTGTGGAAGGCTCTACAGACTTTGGAGATGTCTCCACTTTGACCAATCCCGAAATTGTAGATGATCTAATCAATGGATATAAACAATTGAAATAATCAATTTTTATCAGCCCAATAAATTTTCATAATTTGTTGGGCTATAATGTAGACAAACCAAAAACGCGTTGCGCCTCATTATACGCATTTTCAAAAGCTAAAGTGTTTAAAGGCTGAGCTATTTGATTTTGAGTAAAATAACTCAACAACTTTTCAGTAGGCAAATTCCCAACCAACTCATCTTTTGCCATAGGACATCCACCAAACCCCTTGATAGCACTATCAAAACGCCTGCAACCACCTGCATAAGCCGCATCTACTTTATCATACCAAGTTTTGGGATGCGTGTGCAAATGCGCACCAAATTCTATATCGGGATGTTTTGGAATTAAATAGGTAAACAATCGTCGAATGCTTTCAGGATGTGCAGCACCTATCGTATCGGATAAAGAAATAATCCTAACACCCATTGTCTTTACCCGCTCGACCCACTGCTCTACTATTTCTTCATTCCAAGGATCACCATACGGGTTGCCAAATCCCATAGAAAAGTACACATTTACTTGTTTGTTATAACGCAAAGCCGTCTCCATAATATTTTTGAGTAAATCACAAGATTGTCCAATTGTTTTTGAAGTATTCCGCATTTGAAAAATCTCTGATAACGAAAATGGATAACCCAAATAGTCGATTTGCTCAAACTGAACGGCATCATTTACACCCCGCATATTGGCAACTATCGCCAACAATTTTGTATTGGTTTGCGACAGATCTAACTGATCTAAAACAACTGCTGTATCTCGCATTTGCGGAATGGCTTTAGGGGACACAAAACTTCCAAAATCAATAGTGTCATAACCAACATCTAACAAACTTTGTATGTAACGAGATTTTTTATTCGTAGGAATAAAATCTTTGATACCTTGCATAGCATCACGGGGGCATTCTATTATTTTTAGGGCTTTATCCAATAAATTATTTTTGTGCGCTTAAAGGTAACAAATTATTTTTGATTGTTCTAATTCAAATTATAAAAACGCCTGTAATCTCGATGTTTTATCAATAAAATAAGTAAAAAACTAACCAAAGTAGCAACTGCTGCACCGGCAATTCCCCAAATAGGAATCAACCAAAGGTTTAACAATATATTGGCTACAGCTGCAATAGCAGTTGCTTTAAGTATTTGCCAATCTTTGTGATAAGCATAAATAACGTAATGATACACAAAAGAGAGATTCAACGCAACATTAGCAAGGCTTAATATAAAAAATATGTAAAATTCTTTAAGATATTGTTCCTTGTGAATAATCATCAAAACAATGGGTAATGCAATTGATAAAAGTAAGGTCAATGCAATGGTGTAGATATACGTTTCCTTTTTAAACAAATCAAAGTATTTTTTAAAAGCTATTTTATCTTTTTTAATAACACTTTCAACTAATAGAGGATATAAAACAGAAACCACCAAAGTGAATAAAACTATATTTAGCACATTCGCCATATTGGCAAAAAACGAATAAATACCTACCTGTTTTTTATCGAAAAAATAATCAATCATATAACGATCTGAAAATTCAATGGTTTTATATGCCAATGTTCCTAAAATATAAGGAATACTCACAAATAATCCTGTTTTAATCCATTTAATATCCCATTTAAAGTTATTTACATCTATTTTTTTTCGCTTGTTGAATATAAGAATAGCAGAAAATAATAACGCTAAAATATTGCCTATCAACCAATAAAGCAAAATATCATAAATACTGATATTTTTATAGATATAAATTTGTGCGGTTGCAAATAAAACCCAAAGTCCATTCCTGAAAAACAAATTAATATTGGCAAAAAGTGGTTTTTTAAAAACAAATAATAAACGATAAAATTCAAAATTGAGATGCTCGCTTATCAAAACGCCATAAAAAAGATATTGATAAACCGGATTAAAATCCTCTAATTTAAAAATAATATAAACCAAAGGAAAAAGAAATAAATACAATAATACATATAAAGAAAATTGATTAAAAACAATTTTTTGTGTATTGGTATCAGGGTGTAAAACCGCCCTATTGGCATAACTGTAAAAATCCATTCCCAAAACAAAAACCAATAACAATATAGTGGTAGCTACCAAGCTATATTCACCAAACGCTGCTTCAGAAAATTGAAAAAACAAAATGGTAAATAAAAATTTAGCCAACACCGAAATACCACGTATGGCAATCAATGAAAATTTTTCTCCCAAAAAATACTGCTTGATGTTCATCTTTTGCAAAGTTATAAATAAGTTTGAATTAACCCGCTTATTCAACACAAGCATTTTTAAACTAAAATAAACAGCTGCAAATAATCATATTATTATTTTACAACCCAAATTTAAGACTTATAAATATTTTGAATAACGCAAATTAATCACATCACACAAAAAACAAAAATTAATTATAAATTTAACAAAAATTAATTTGAACTAAATACTTAATCAAATGAAAAACGTCCTTATAACATACAAAAAAAGAATTACCCTTCTTTTGTCAATCTTATTAGTACTCAATATTATAACACTAAGAATATTCGACACATCACTAAATAATGAAACTTGTAAAAACGGAATTGTATCTTTTGAACTTGCAAAAGATTTAGATAAAACTGTAAACATTTTAAACTCATGGAATACAAATGAAAAAATCAATGTAGGTTTAAGTTTGGGATTTGATTTTCTATTTCTCTTCGTTTACGCAAGTTTAATCGCTTTGCTAATTTTTAATATTAATGAAAGGTTATGGAAAAATAAATCGTTCTATCAATTTGGAAATCTATTAATTTTCCTAATTTTTACGGCAGCTTTTCTTGATGTCGTAGAAAATGTTTCGCTAATTAAACTTTTACTAGGCAACTTAAATCAAAACTGGTCTTCAATTGCCTATTACGCTGCCATAGTTAAATTTAGCTTCGTGCTGATTTGTATCTCCTATATTTTAATAAATTGGATTATATTGTTATCTAAAAAAACAGCACACCTTGACAAATAAATATTAAGAAAAATCAAAAAGAGTAGGTTCGTTATCACAATTATTTACAGCAACCAAGTACGTTTATTAAAAACTTTCCTATTTGCGCTATTTTTCATACTTTTGAATAAATTTTATTTTATGATTTCATTTATTAAAGGAAAGGTTTTTGAACTGACACCCACGTATGTTGTTATTGACAATGCAGGAGTCGGTTATCACATTCGCATATCACTAAATACCTATGGACAAATCAATGCTGATTTACCACTTTTGCTCTATACCGAATTAATTATCAGAGAAGATGCACATCTACTATATGGATTTGCAGATCAATTAGAACGAGAAATCTTCAAATTTTTGATTTCAGTTTCTGGGATTGGCACCAATACGGCAATGCTTATTTTATCTGCCATGACTTCTACTGAAGTGCAACAAGTTATTGCAAATGAAGATGTTGCCAAATTACAATCCGTTAAAGGCATCGGTGCCAAAACAGCCCAAAGAGCTATCATCGAACTCAAAGATAAAATTCTTAAAACATACCATGTTTCGCCAGATGGTTCTGGCAATATTGCTTCACCCATTAAGGATGAAGCCGTTTCAGCACTTGAACAACTCGGATTTCCCAAAAAACGATCTGAAAAAGTTATTGAAAACTTATTGAAAGAAAAACCTGAAATAAACCTAGAAGATACAATAAAAGAAGCTTTAAAACGTTTCTAATAATCACAAAAAGCCAATTGATGAAATCATATTCATTTTTGATAAAAAAATTAGTCTTTTTGCTACTCATAACCAGTAGCTTCGTGGTTTACGGACAAGATACAACAACAACCCAAAAAGACAGTTTACAACAACAAATTAAACCCAAGTCCATTTCGTTACCCGACCCACCGAGTATCGTAACACTTTACACCTACGACCCCAAAACCAATTTGTTTTATTACAACAAAAGTGTCGGAGGCTATAATATTGCTTATCCTTGGGTACTAACACCTGATGAATACTACAAAAAAGTATTACATGAGGGAATGAACAAAAATTTTAAAGACAAAAATAAAGCCATTTCAGGTAAAGGTGCAGACGCTGAAAAATTACGAAAGAATATTCTGCCACTTTATTACGTAAATTCCAAATTTTTTGAAAGCATTTTTGGAGGCAATACCATAGACATACAACCCAAAGGAAATTTAGGATTAGACTTAGGACTGCGATATACCAAAAGAGACAATCCTGCATTACCCATAAAAAACAGATCAAACCTATCTTTTGACTTTAATGAAAAAGTAAGCATGGGGTTAAAAGGTAAAATTGGTACCCGATTAAATTTAGACCTAAATTACGATACCCAATCTACCTTCGATTTTAACAATCAAATTAAACTGAATTACACCCCAACCGAAGACGATATTTTGCAAAATATAGAACTGGGAAATGTCAGTATGAAAACACACAACTCCTTGCTTCACGGAGCACAAAGTTTATTTGGTCTAAAAACAGAATTACGTTTTGGCAACACCTATATTACAGCCGTAGCCGCTGAACAAAAATCTGGTATGAAAACCATTCAAGCACAAGGTGATAAAGTAGTGCAAAAGTTTGAACAACCCATTTTAGAATACGAAGAATACAGACACTATTTCTTAGCACAATATTTTAGAGATCACTATGATAACGCCGTAAAAAATTATCCTTTTATCAATAGTACAGCAAGAATTACCCGTATTGAAGTATGGAAAACCAATAGAACATCCCAAACAGAAAACATCAGAAATATTGTTGCTTTACAAGACTTGGGTGAAAATCAAAAAATAGGTTTAGACGCCATTCCGGCTGGATTTATACTAAATGCCACTTCACCACCAGACAACTCAGTTAACAAATTTGACCCTGCACTAATTACGACCGGAGGTGGAGCGCTCAACATGAATATTAGAGATATTCCCACTATTTCTACAGGTTTTACAGGTTTAAATCCTATAAATGGAACAGATTATGTATCGATGGAGAACACCGTCAAAATAGACTCAACCCAATACACACTACATCCACAATTGGGTTACATCACCCTAAAACAAAAGTTAAATGCCGACGAAATTTTAGCCGTCGCTTTTGAATACACCATCAACGGACAAATATATCGCGTAGGTGAATTCTCTGATAACGGAATCGTTTACCCCCAAACATTAGTCGTAAAACTAATCAAAAGTAATATGGTCAGCACCGAAGAGCCATCTTGGGATTTAATGATGAAAAACATCTATGCCCTAAATGCTTTTGACATCGACCAAGATGATTTCCGATTGAATATTTTATACGCCAATCCTACGCCTTTTAACTACATCAATCCGGTAAGTGGCACGCCACTACCAGCAGATGTTACAGAACATATTCTGCTCAACGTATTCAATATGGATCGCTTAAATTCACAAGGCGACCCACAAACCAAAGGCGATGGATTTTTTGACTTTGTGCCCGGCATCACCATAGATGCCCGAGAAGGACGTGTCATTTTTACTTCCTCAGAACCTTTTGGTCATCATTTATTTGAAAAACTAAGATTGGCAGCTACTGAAGACTATAACAATCCTTTAACTTGGAATGCAAACCAAAAACAATACGTATTTCAAGAACTATATAAATTATCCAAAACACAAGCAGAACAATTTACCAATAAAAATAAATTTATCTTAAAAGGACGCTATAAAACAGCAGGAGGCGATGGTATTCCTATCGGTGGATTTAACATTCCGAGAGGTTCCGTAACAGTAACTGCAGGCGGACGTACTTTGGCAGAAGGCGTCGATTATGTGGTCAATTATCAAATAGGCAGGGTTAATATTATCAATCCATCCGTTTCGCAAGCCAATCTACCTATTCAGGTTTCAGTCGAACAAAATTCCATTTTCCAACAAACCACCAAGGTATTTACCGGTATAGATGTAGAGCACCATTTTAACGACAACTTTATAATAGGTGGTACTTATATGTCCTTTAAAGAAAAACCATTAAGCTGGAAATCAAATTATGGTTATGAACCCTTGAATAACAAATTGATTGGTTTTAACGGAATGTATAGCACCAAAGTTCCTTTTTTAACAAGGTTGGTCAACAGATTACCCAATATTAAATCAGAAGCAGAATCAAATTTTTCTATCAAAGCCGAAGCGGCTTATTTATTTCCCGGATTGGCAGATGTATCCAATGTAAATGGTAGAAGTACTACTTACGTAGAAGACTTTGAATCCTCACAAATGTTTATAGATTTACGCTCAAACTACGCTTGGCATTTATCATCAGTTCCGGCACGCTTTCCAGAATCGCAACAATTGGACAATTTAGAATCAGGAAAAAATAGGGCCAAATTAGCTTGGTATATCATCGATCCTATTTTTTATACCAATCCACCAACCGATGTTACGCAAGATATTTTATCGGAAGAACAAAACAGGCAAATAGCCATCCACGAATTATTTGACCAAGATGTCCCTTCAGGTTATCCTACAACGGTAAACCCTTTGAACCTTATGTTTTTTCCTAAAAAAAGAGGTCCCTATAATTTTGATACCAATTTGAATCCAAATACAGGATCATTGTTACAACCCCAACAACGGTGGGGCGGTATTATGCGTTATTTACAAACCAACGATTTTGAACAAGCAAACGTAGAATATGTGGAAATGTGGGTAATGGATCCTTACTTTAACAATTCAACGCCTTCAACCGGTGGAAAATTGTACATCAACTTGGGTTATATGTCCGAAGATATTTTATTTGATGGTCGCAAACAATACGAAAACGGCTTGCCCGGCGACGGAACAGATACCAATACAGTACTCACAAATATTGCTAGAGTGCCTACCAAACAATCTATTGTATATGCATTTTCCAACGATGCCAACGAACGCCCCAATCAAGATGTAGGCTTTGACGGCTTATCCAATGATCGAGAACGAATTTTCTTTGCAAATTATTTAAACAGCTTACCAGCAAACTTGCAAAATCAATTTCAAGATGACCCTTCTGCCGATGATTACACCAATTATATGGATGCCACTGGTAATATTGTAAATCGGTATAAAAAGTATAACGGCACCGAAGGAAATACACCAATGGATGCAGCAAACCAAAATACAACCAACGGAATTGCTACCGGAAACAATACTTTTCCGGATGTAGAAGACATCGACCGCGACCAAAGTATGAATACCATCGAAAGCTATTTTGAATACGGTATTGACATCAAACCAAATATTAGCATAAACGATATGTATGTTGCTGATATTAAAGAAAGTAGCGTAACTTTACCCAATGGAAATCAACAAACCTCAAGGTGGATTCAATACAAAATTCCTGTACACGAATTTACAAGTAAAGTAGGTAGTATTTCAGATTTCAGATCCATCAAGTTTATGCGTATGTATATGACCGGATTTGCAGAAGATAGCATTATGCTTCGATTTGCCTCCTTAAATTTAGTACGTGGCGATTGGAAAAAATACCAATTAACAATGGATCCTAATGATGTTAATCCTGATGATGACGGTACTTTTGTAGAAACCTCAGCCGTAAGTATCGAAGCCAATGCAACACGTCAACCCATTCCGTATGTATTGCCTCCGGGTATTCAAAGAGAAGAAATTTATCAACAAAATTCTCAAGTGCGTCAAAATGAGCAAGCACTTTCGTTAAAAGTCTGTGACTTAGAAATAAAAGATGGTAGAGGTGTTTATAAATATAATAGTATTGATATGCGTCAATACAAAAGAATGGAAATGTTTATTCACGCAGAAAGCATCGATGGTAATGTAGCTTTGGAAGACGATGAAGCCTACGGATTTGTGCGTTTTGGCTCTGATGTCTCCGATAATTTTTATGAAGTACAAGTTCCCTTAAAAGTTACTTTACCGGGCACTTCAGATCCCGAACAAATATGGCCTTTGGAAAACAGAATTGATTTAAAACTGGAATTACTAAACAAGATTAAATTAGAAATGATTCGTACCAATACGATGAACCAATCCAATATACCTGTATATTTTATGGAAGGTGATTTAGATGCCTCGGCAGCCGGAAAACCTAACGAATTGCGTATCGGCATCCAAGGAAATCCCAATTTTGGCGATATTAAAGTTGTGATGGTTGGTGTACGAAATGCCAGTAATCATAAAGTTTGTGGTGAATATTGGTTCAACGAATTGCGTCTGTCAGAAATGAAAAACAAAGGTGGCTGGGCTTCTAATGCCAGCATCGATGCCAATTTTGCCGATTTTGCAACTATCTCATTAACGGGCGGTATTTCAACCGAAGGTTTTGGAGGCTTGGAACAAGGGCCTATGGAAAGAAATTTAGAAGATACAAAACGCTATAATTTCAATTCAAATGTTAATGTAGGTAAATTATTGCCCAAAAAATGGAATATTAATATTCCTGTAACCTATACCGTTTCCGAAGAATTTATCAGTCCTAAATACGACCCAATTTGGCAAGATATAAGCTTACAAGACAGACTGGATGTCGCTGCACCAAAACAACGCGATTCAATAAATAAAGTAGCGCAAGCATACACCCGACACAGAGGCGTTACCCTATCCGGTGTAAAGAAAAATTACAGCCAACAATCAACCCAAAAAACTGGCAAGAAGAAAAAAGCACCCAAACACTACTTCTTTGATATTGAGAATTTCACTTTTGATTTTTCTTATAATGAAATGTATCACTCCGATTATGAAGTGGAAGCTAATAAAGATGAAAATACCCGCTTGGGAATAAATTATAATTATAGCTTTAAAGAGCTATCCTTAACACCCTTTAAAAAATCTAAAAAACTAAAATCAAAATATTTTAAAGTATTAAAAGATTTCAACTTTAATATAATGCCTTCGAGTATTAGCGTTACCAGTAATATAAATAGAAGATTTAACAACTTAAATTTTAGAGAGTTAGAAGATTATGGATTAAGCATTCCGCCGCTTCAAAACAGAAATTACACTTTTGACTGGGGCTATAGCGTGAATTACAACCCGACAAAATCTATCAAAACCTCCTTTGCTATTACCCATAACAGAAGCATCCGAAATTATTTATTACCCGACGGCTCTACCAATTTTAATAGTAGTCTATGGTCTGATTTTTTCAGTATTGGCGAACCATTGACACACAATCAAAACTTAAATGTTTCCTATAATTTACCCTTAAACAAAATTCCGGCATTAAGTTTTGTCAATGCGACTTATGTATTTAACGGTACTTATCAATGGCAAAAACGCTCAGAAGCTTTGGCAGATGTTGGTGGTTTTGATTTAGGGAACACTATTCAAAACACCAATTCACATCAATTGAATACCAATCTTGATATGAAAAAATTGTACCAAGAATTGGGTATCACCAAATTAAAAAATTCTCTTTTAGGAAAATCTAAACGAAAAAAGAAAACTAAAAAAAATAACAAAGTAAAAAAAGACAAAGAGAAAAAAGGAAAAGATACAGAAGGAAAAGACGAAGAAGGTAAAAAGGAAAATAAAACAAAGAAAAAAGAACAAAAAATTTATGCACAAGCATCTGCAGGTGAAAAATTCTTAGGTAATATAATCGGCTTATTAACCAGTTTTCAAAGTCTAAAAGTAAATTATAGACAAAATAACGGCATTATGTTACCAGGTTATTTAAAATCTGTCGGGTTTTTTGGCAGCATGCAACCCAATCCGGCATTTGCGTTGGGATGGAATGATGACAATGTACGATATGAAGCTGCCAAACGAGGATGGCTGACCCAATACCCTGATTTTAACCAGCCATACCTCAATACTTTTACCGAAGAACTGTCCTTTCAAGGAACTATAAAACCATTTAAATCGATGACCATTACTTTTAAAGGTCAAAAATCTTATATGGAAAATTTGAGTGAACAGTTTAATGTTATAGGCGATCAATACAATGCGCTTTTGCCAAGTACAATGGGAAATTATTCCGTTTCCTACGCAATGGTAAATACCGCTTTTGAAAATGTAACCGACAAAAACAGTCCTGCCTTTAATAGAATGTTAGACAACAGATTAACCATTGCCAAAAGATTGGCAACAGAACGCGGTGTAGCAATTCCGGCTACCGGATATCCCGACGGTTATGGACCCTTACAAACTGAAGTAGTAATGTACTCTTTCTTAACAGGATACAATAAAATGGATGCAAATAAAACTACTTTATCACCTTTTAGAAATGTTCCAATTCCAAATTGGCGCGTCAAATTTTCAGGCTTGACAAGATATAAATGGATTAAAAAATATTTTAAGAATTTAAGCATCGAACACAGTTATAAATCAGATTATACCATTAACCAATTTAGCAACAATTTGCAAACTTTTCAAGACCCTAATGCCAAAGATGCAGCCGGAAATTATTACTCATCTTATGTTATGGATAATATGACGTTGACCGAAGCATTTAATCCTTTGGTAAAAGTCAATATGGAATTAAACAATTCGTTGAGATTAGATGTAGCTATGAAAAAAGACCGAAGCATATCACTAAATCTTAATAACTATACACTTTCTGAAGTCTCTGGAAAAGAATATGTTGTTGGACTTGGCTATCGATTAAAAGACATCAGTTTTCCGTTGAACATTGCTGGACACAGATTTGATTTTACCAGTGATTTAATTTTAAAAGTAAATGGATCCGTACGTAACAATATTACCGTTATAAGAGGATTATCTGACAATAGTAATCAAATTACAGCTGGACAAACCATGTACAACTTAAAATTTACAGCTGACTATGCCTTGACAAAATATTTATCAGCCATTATGTTTTACAATCATTCCTACTCTAAATTTGCCATTTCGACCAATTATCCATTTACAAATATTAGAGGAGGCGTAACCCTAAAATACACTTTTGGCAATTAATTTTCAACACGCATTTAATAATAAAAAAATATACCATAAAACATTTTTTTAGTAGAAAATTATTTATACTTTTGTTAATATATTTTTATGAATTAAAACAAACAAAAATGGATATACCACAAGATTTAATCTATACAAAAGAACACGAATGGGTACGCATCGATGGCGATAATGCCGTTGTTGGAATTACCAATTTTGCACAAAGAGAACTAGGAGACATCGTTTATGTCGAAGTAGATACAGAAGGGGAAACATTAGACAAAGATGAAGTTTTTGGCACAGTGGAAGCTGTAAAAACGGTTTCTGACTTGTTTGTACCTGTTGCCGGAGAAGTGTTAGAATTTAATGAAGCACTAGAAGACGAACCTGAAATAATCAATAAAGATCCTTATGAAAAAGGATGGATCATTAAAATAAAAATTAAAGATACCGCCGATTTGGATTCTTTATTAGATGCAGATGCTTATCAAAAATATATTAAAGCTTAAATATAAACTTATAGCATTTGTCTATACAATTTGGTTGAGCTTTGTTAGCTTAATGCCCTTAAATGGAATGCAATTACCTTCTATTGTTAACGCAGACAAGGCAGTGCATTTTTTCTTGTATTTTTTCTTAACTATTTTTTGGCTACTAGCTTTTCCCAATTTTCGACAACATAAAACTCGATTAATTATACTAGTTATTTCTTGGGGAATTATGATTGAATTTTTGCAAGAATACGTCGCATCCTCACGTACCGGCGACCCTTTTGACGCATTGGCAAACAGTTTGGGTGGCTTGGTTGGACTTTGGACTTATTTTAAAATTGTCAAAAAATAACTACCTATTCTGATAGGCCAATAAAGTATTTTGCAACAACATTGCAATAGTCATAGGACCAACACCGCCAGGAACAGGTGTGATATAAGCAGCTTTTGGTGCAACATTTTCAAAATCAACATCACCTACCAATTTATAACCCCGTTTTCTTTCAGGTGCATCGATACTATTGATACCGGCATCGATAATTACAACCCCTTCTTTTACCATATCAGCGCTTAAAAAATGTGCCTTACCGATAGCTGTTATAATAATATCAGCTTGTAAAGACAATTGCTTAATATTTTTTGTTTTACTGTGCGCCAAAGTAACCGTAGCATTTCCGCCCACTCTCTTCTGACCCAACAACACGCTCAAAGGCCGTCCAACAATTAAACTTCGTCCAATGACCAAAACATTTTTGCCCTCAGTTTCTATATGGTAACGTTTAATGAGTTCTAATATCCCAAAAGGCGTCGCCGGTAAAAAACCAGGTAATTGCGCCAACATTTTTCCCAAATTTAAAGGGTGGAAACCATCTACATCTTTGGAAGGATCAATGGCCATAATAATCTTTTCTTCATCGATATGTTTGGGCAAAGGTAATTGTACAATATAGCCATCAACAGCGTCATCTTGGTTAAGCTCATCAACTATTTGTAAAAGTTTTTTTTCACTAATATCTTTATCATAACGAAAAATACTAGAAGTAAATCCAATAGACTTTGCTGCTTTTTCTTTACTGTTTACATAAGTTTGACTGGCTGGATCATCGCCAACCAAAACTGCAACCAAATGAGGTGCTCGCAACTTTTTTTGTAAGATACTATCTACCTCTAAGCGAATAGATTCTCTAATATCTAAGGCTGTTTTTTTACCATCTATTAAAATCATAAAAATGTTTTTCTAAAAATCTATTTAAACATATTCATCATCGCCTTACCTTTACCGCCTTGCATCATTTTCATCATTTTTGCCATTTGGTTAAATTGCTTGAGCAATTGATTAACTTCGGTAATGCTTTTGCCTGAACCTTTAGAAATTCTTTTTTTTCGACTGCTGTTAATTACAGAGGGATTTCTTCTTTCCTTAAGTGTCATAGAAAATATAATGGATTCAATACCTTTAAAAGCATCATCGTCAATATCTACACCTTTCATGGCTTTTCCCATTCCCGGAATCATTCCCATAAGGTCTTTAATATTTCCCATTTTTTTAATTTGTTGTATTTGTTTTAAAAAATCATCAAATCCAAATTGGTTCTTAGCAATTTTCTTTTGCAATCTACGAGATTCCTCTTCATCGAATTGCTCTTGGGCACGTTCTACTAGTGATACAACATCACCCATTCCCAAGATTCGTTCTGCCATACGGTCGGGATGAAAAATATCAATATCCGTCATCTTTTCACCGGTACCAATAAATTTAATCGGTTTATTAACCACCGATTTGATTGAGAGTGCTGCTCCACCACGTGCATCCCCATCGAGTTTGGTAAGGATTACGCCTTCAAAATTAAGGCGATCATTAAAAGCTTTTGCCGTATTTACCGCATCTTGACCAGTCATTGCATCTACCACAAACAAAGTTTCTTGTGGTTTGACAGCCTTATGAATAGCAGCAATCTCGTTCATCATTTTTTCATCTACTGCCAAACGCCCGGCGGTATCAATAATTACAATATTTTTACCATTTTGCTTGGCATAGGCAATTGCATTCTGTGCAATTTTAACAGGATTTTTATTTTCCGGTTCTGTATAAACTTCTACCCCTATTTGATCGCCTACTACTTTTAACTGATCAATAGCTGCAGGTCTATAAACATCAGCTGCCACCAAAAGTGGTTGTTTAGATTTTTTTGTTTTTAGCCAATTTGCCAATTTTCCGGAAAATGTTGTCTTACCCGAACCTTGAAGCCCTGACATTAAAATAATACTTGGATTACCTGATAAATTTGCCCCTGCCGTTTCACCACCCATAAGTTGGGTTAATTCATCTTTAACAATTTTCACCATTAACTGCCCAGGTTGTACTGCTGTAAGCACATTTTGACCCAATGCTTTTTCTTTAACAATATTGGTAAATTGTTTGGCTATTTTATAGTTTACATCTGCATCTAACAAAGCACGACGCACTTCCTTCATAGTTTCTGCAACATTGACCTCGGTAATTCTTCCGTGTCCCTTTAATACATGTAACGCTTTGTCTAGCTTTGAACTTAAATTATCAAACATATTTTTAATCTTTTTTATGAGGACAAAGATAATAGATTTTATCTAAACATAATAAGTAAGAATTTTGCTTTTTAAACCTAGTATTTTATCGTTTCATTTCCGTACAGACATTGCGCCGCAACATCTGTACATTCCACAATACAATTATCAAAAATTGGGGGAATTGTTCAAAAATATTGGGATGAAATCCCGCAACATTTTCCATTTATAAAATTGGATGAAATGGTGGTAATGCGCAGCCATATTCACGGAATTTTGTGGATTGATGATATGCACGCTACCGTTACAACACAAAAATATCGTCAAAACGTGGTTCGTTGGTATCGGTTATTCGTTCGTTCAAATCCGCCGTACACGAAAATTTCGCGAAATTAAAAAATCCGTATACGTGTAGAGACGTTTTACAAAACGTCTGCACGGGGCGGTGCAATGTCTGTACAGAATCATGACATTTATAAATTTATAACCAAAAGATTACATTTACTGATTGAATTTACCCTCTAAAAAAAAATTATAATTTTCTTATTTATAAAAAAACTTTTATATCTTTGCATTCGCTAATAAGCCTTGGTGGCGGAATTGGTAGACGCGCTGGATTCAAAATCCAGTTCTGGCAACAGAGTGTGGGTTCGATTCCCACCCAAGGTACCAAAAAAAATCTCGAACAATGTTCGAGATTTTTTTATACATTTATAAAACTAATTTCATTTATTTTTAAAATTAGCCAGTTTTTCTTTAGTAAAGTCTTGTAACACCAATCGGGCTGAAATCTCGGCTTGCGCACTTAATAACGCATCCCAGTCCTCTGTGCCTTTCCATAATTCTTTTTTTAAAAATGAAGTGGCATCTGTATCATATTTAGCCAATTGTTCCGCTAATATTTCCACAGCTTCATTCAATTGATTTTGATTGTCAAAAACTTGTGCAAACAAGCCTTTTTCTCTTGCCCAAAAAGCAGTATGCCAATGTGCCGCATTAATACTCATTTCGCTCAAAGCAGTATTCCCCATCTTTCTTTTTAAGGCAGGCGCAATCACATAAGGTCCAATCCCAATAGAAAGTTCGGATAATTTGATAGCCGCAGCATCAGTTGCCATAGCATAATCTGCAGCCGCAATTAAACCAACACCACCTCCTACAGCTTTACCTTGAACTTTCACAATAATAAATTTATCTGCTTTACGCATCGCATTGATTGCATTGGCAAACCCCATAAAAAACTGATGGGCTTTTTCCATATCTTGAAGGAGTATCAATTCGTCAAACGATGCACCTGCACAAAATATATGACCTTCGCTTTGTAAAACAATACTTTTTACTTGTTCATTCCCACCAAGCTCATTAAAAGCCTGTGTAAGCTTGTCTAACAATTCGCTTGGTAACGAATTGCTGGCAAGATGAAAAAAAGTCAAATAAGCTACTTGATTAATAATTTCGGTTTTAATATATCCTTGTGTATTCATTTCTAAAAAATTTATTGATTCAAAGATAAAATAATTAATAGTACGTTCTTGCGTTTTTCTCCTAATAAAACTTTTGTGATTTAATTATTCTATAACATCATATTATTTTGTAAATTTGGTAGGCAAAAAAATATTTGATATATGCAGTGGAAATTCAAATCTAAACCAGAAACAGAAGTTGTTGATTTACTTCAAAAAGAACTCAATATTCCTTATATCAATGCTTATTTATTAGCCCAAAGAGACATCACATCCTACGAAGAAGCACATCATTTTTTTCGCCCTGAATTAACAGATTTACACGATCCCTTTCAAATGAAAGGTATGGATATTGCCATTAACCGTATTGAAAAAGCCATTGCCAATAACGAAAAAATATTGATTTACGGCGATTATGATGTCGATGGTACTACAGCTGTTTCAGTTGTATATTCTTATTTATCAGAATCTTATAACCTTGTAGATACCTATATTCCGGACAGATATAACGAAGGGTATGGTATTTCAATAGAAGGTATAAATTTTGCCAAAGACCATGATTTTAAATTGGTTATCGCCTTGGATTGCGGCACCAAAGCAGTTGATAAAATTGCCTACGCCAATACTGTAAATGTAGATTTTATCATAGGTGATCATCATACACCCGGAGCGCAAATTCCAGAAGCTATTGCATTGCTCAACCCCAAACAACAAGATTGTCCTTATCCTTATAAAGAACTTAGTGGCGCCGGTATTGGTTATAAATTAATACAAGCGATTCATCAAAAAAGAGGCGGCAATATTAAAGATATTATGCATTACCTAGATTTAGTAGCCGTTAGTATTGGTGCAGATATTGTACCTATTACCGGCGAAAATAGAACAATGGCATTTTATGGATTAAAACAAATAGCTTTAAATCCTCGTGCTGGTCTTCGTGCTTTGTCTAGAAATGTAGTAGATAAAGTTTTAGATATTAACGATTTAGTTTTTACCCTAGCACCGCGAATAAATGCTGCCGGACGTATTAAACACGGCAAAGAAGCCGTAAAATTATTGGTAGAAAAAGATGTGCAAGTTGCCAATCGTTTTGCAGACGAAATAGAAGCCTACAATATTGAACGTCGTGGTTTAGATCAACGTATTACTGAAGAAGCTTTTAAACAAATAATAGACAATAATGAACAAGAAACACCAGCAACCGTTGTTTGTGACAATAATTGGCATAAAGGTGTTGTCGGTATTGTCGCAAGCCGACTGATTGAAACCTATTACCGCCCGACCATTGTAATGACCAAATCCAATGATATACTGGCGGGCTCCGTACGCTCCGTTTCTGGTTTCAACGTATATGATGCCCTTCAAGCTTGTAGTGAACACATTATTCAATTTGGTGGTCATAAATATGCTGCCGGCTTAACGATTGCACCTGATCAATATCAAAATTTCAAAAAGAAATTTAACCAAGTAGTTGCCGAAAGCATTGCCGAAAGTTCTTTAACACCCGAAATAAAAATAGATGCAGAAATACATTTTAATGATATTACACCCAAATTTTTTAGGATTCTAAAACAAATGTCACCCTTTGGTCCCGGTAATATGAATCCTGTTTTTGTAAGTCACAGTCTAAATGACACAGGATACAGTAAAAAGGTTGGTAAAGAAGCTTCACATTTAAAACTATCGGTTCGCGACTTAAAATCTGGTATTGTAATGAATGGAATAGGTTTTGGAATGGGTGATAAATATGAAATAGTCAAATCAGGAAAACCCATTTCTGTAGTCTATACCTTAGAAGAAAATCATTGGCGCGATAAAGTTAGCTTACAACTTCGCATAAAAGATATTAAACCAGCATACTAATGAATTTTACAGCAAAAGATTTTATACAAAAAGACATTCAAAAAAGTAAAATCATTAAAGATTTTATTATTGAACACGAAGCACCCTCCAATATTGCCCTTGTTAAATATTGGGGAAAACATGGATTACAATTACCTATGAATCCCTCTGTTAGTTTTACGTTACATCAAAGCAAAACCATTACTTCTGCACAAATAAAAAGATCGTCACAACTATCAAAACACGTCGTATTCTCTTTCTATCTAGAAGGAAAACACCAACCTGATTTCGAACCCAAAATCGCCAAATTCTTTAATAGAATCATTAAATACGTCCCTTTTATCAAAGAATTTAAATGGATTTTTGACAGCAAAAATACTTTTCCACACAGTAGTGGCATTGCTTCCTCGGCAAGTGGATTTGCGGCACTCTCAAAAATAATTATGAATTTGGAACAACAACTTTTTCCGGAATTAGATATAAATTATATACAAGCAAAAACTTCTTTTTTAGCCCGTTTAGGTTCAGGAAGTGCTGCCCGCAGTCTAGCACATCCCGTAATGATTTGGGGCGAACATCCACAAATAAAAAATAGCTCAGATATATATGCCATCCAAGCAGATTTTAAATTACATCCTATTTTTCATAATTTTCAAGACAGTATTGTTTTAGTTGAAAAAGAACAAAAAAAAATTTCGAGTTCCATAGGACATAAATTAATGGAAACGCATCCATACAAAGAAATGCGCAAAACACAAGCCTTTGTCAACAGTTTACAAATGCTAAATATCTTAAAAAACGGTAATATTGAAGATTTTATAAGATTGGTAGAACAAGAGGCGCTTAGTTTACATGCCCTAATGATGACTTCAAAACCTAATTATCTATTGATGCAAGCCGAAACCTTAAAAATAATTCACGCCATTAGAAATTACCGCAAAACAACCAATACAAAAGTTTGTTTTACACTTGATGCAGGTGCCAATATTCATGTTTTATATCCCGATTCCGAGCGCAAAAATATCATTAAATTTTTACAAAAAACAACCGATTGTGAAATTATTTATGATTATATATAAAATTGTATTATGATGAATTTTAAAATATATAAAAATATCACAAGAAAATTTTTCATCCCCATACTAATCTTATTTTTCACACTATCATCTAACAAAACATTTGGACAAAAATTTATCGATACCTTGACCATTCCCAGTCAAAGTATGCAAAAAACCTATAAAGCCTTAATTTTTCTACCTAATAATTATTATACATCTAAAAAAGAATTTCCGGTTTTATATTTACTACATGGATACACAGGCTACTACAATAACTGGTACAAAAGAGAACCAAAACTAAAAGAATACGCCACACAATATCAAATGATAATTGTTACACCAGAAGGCACCTATGACAGTTGGTACTTAGACAGCCCCATAAATCACAAACTTCAATTTGAAACATACATAGGAAAAGAAGTACCAGAATGGATTGATACCCATTACAAAACCATAAAAGACAGACAACATAGAGCTATAAGCGGTTTAAGTATGGGCGGTCATGGCGCCCTAACTATTGCAGCAGATTATCCAGAAATATTTGGTGCTGCCTCAAGCATAAGTGGCGTTTTAGACTTACGCCCATTTGCAAACAAATATAGACTGGCACAAAAACTGGGAAAGTACACAAAATTTCCAAAAAGATGGTATCAAACATCATTTATAGGTAAAATTGATAAAATTCAAAAAAACTCATTAACCTTAATGATAGATTGTGGTATAGATGATCCTTTTTATAAAGTAAACAAAAAAGTACATAAAAAACTCCTAAAAAAAGACTTGGCACATGATTTTATCATAAGACCCGGCAAGCATAACTGGAAATATTGGAAAAACGCATTAATGTATCATTTGCTATTTTTCAATAAATATTTTTACAGCAAACCAACATCCAAGTAATAATCCAATAAATATTTTTATGGCGTGCCCTTTCCCCCACCAATTGCCAACGCATAGGTCGGGCTATCCGCTTGTAGTTGCATTTTGAGGCGTTTACAAAATATACACCTGCTTCGAGCTTCTTTCAGTCGCTGTAGCAAGTG
>Ga0209633_10001786_pt1 | contig 21607 bp, 17 predicted proteins | sample Cruoilmetagenom1_FD_187290 | JGI IMG/M metagenome (GOLD analysis project Ga0209633, IMG submission 187290) | Oil polluted marine microbial communities from Coal Oil Point, Santa Barbara, California, USA - Sample 1 (SPAdes) (version 2) | ecosystem: Environmental > Aquatic > Marine > Oil seeps ... | reverse complement strand
CCTCCGGCAAGGGCGGAACCATCCGGCGCATGTCGGCCGTGCTCGACCCGCGCGGCTTCAAAGTTTGGCCGATCGGCCCGCCGCGCGATCACGAAGCCGAGCGCCACTACCTCACCCGCTTCTGGCAGCGCGTGCCGCCCCACGGCGGCATCTCGGTCTTCGACCGCTCGTGGTATGGCCGGGTACTGGTCGAACGCATCGAGGGCCTGGCCAGCCGGGCGGAGTGGTCGCGCGCCTATGACGAGATCAACCAGTTCGAGCAGCAGCTCATCGACGACGGCACCCGCATCGTCAAGCTCTTCCTCCACATCACCAAGGACGAGCAGTACCGGCGCTTTGAGGCGCGCTTGAAGGAACCGCTCAAGCGCTGGAAGCTCTCATACGAGGATTTCCGCAACCGCCAGCATTGGACGGCCTACGAGCAGGCGATCGAGGAGATGGTGCGCAAGACCTCGACCAAGGCCGCGCCCTGGCATGTGATCCCCGCCAACGACAAGAAGTACGCGCGCCAGCGCTGCCTTCAGCTCATCACCAAGGCGCTGACCAAGGGCGTCGATCTCAAGCCACCGCCGCTCGACGAGATGGTCCGCGTGGAGGCCAAGGCGCTGTTCGGCCTCGACCTGCCGGTCGAGGACGCGTGAGGCGGGGGGCTCATGAGATGGGGGAACTCAATTGATATTCCCTCCCCCTCTGAAGAGGTGGAGGGGGACGTCCGACGACGGCGCAGGTCGCGCTACGAGACCTTCGCGCCCTTGGCGTAGAGCGCTTCGAGGTCCTCGCCAAAGGCATCCTTGATGATGTGCCGGCGGATCTTCAGCGAGGGCGTCATCATGCCGTTCTCCACCGAGAAGGGCTCGCCCAGCACGATGAACCGGCGCACCCGCTCGGCCTGGGCGAGGTCCTTGTTGACCCGCGCCACCGCCTCGCCGACCAGCGCGTGAAAGTCGCTGTCGCCGGCGGCGTCGCCGAGGCCGCGCTTGTCTTTCTTGTTCTCCCGCGCCCAGTCCTTGACGAAGTCCTGCTCGGGCACGAGCAGCGCCACCAGATGGGGCTTCTTGTCGCCATAGACCATCGCCTGGCCGATCTCCGGCTGCAGGGTGAGGAAGCCCTCGACGCGCTGCGGGGCGATGTTGTCGCCGCCGGAGTTGACGATGATGTCCTTCTTCCGGTCGGTGATCTGGATGTGGCCGTTGTCGTCGAGGAAGCCGATATCGCCGGTGCGCAGCCAGCCGTCCTGAATGGCGGCCTTGGTCGAGGCCGCGTCGTTCCAATAGCCCGTCATCACCAACTCGCCGCGCACGCAGATCTCGCCGTCCTTCTCGATCTTGACCTCGACGCCTTTGACCGGCGGGCCGACGGTGTGGATCTTGTAGCCGTCGGGCGGGTTGGCGGCGATCAGCGGCGCGGCCTCGGTCTGGCCGTAGCCCTGGAGCAGCCGCACGCCGAGCGCGGTGAAGTAAAGCCCGATGTCGTAGTTGAGCGGCGCCCCGCCCGAGACGAAGAATTTGAGCCGCCCGCCGAAGCGCTTGGCGATCTTGGCGCGCACCAGCTTGTCGAGCAGCGTGTCGACGATCCGCTCGCCGAAGTCGAGGCTGCCCGGGTTCTCGTATTTCTTGGCGCCCAGTTCGACGGCGCGCTCGAACATTTTTTTCCGCAAGCCCTTCTGCGTCACCATGGTGCGCTGGATGCGGCCATGCATGGCCTCGTAGAGACGCGGCACGGCGGTCATGATGGTGGGCCGGACCTCGGTCATGTTCTCCACCAGCCGATCCACGCTTTCGGCGTAGTAGATCTCCGCGCCGATCGAGAGCGGCATGTAGAGCCCCGCCATGTGCTCGTAGGCGTGCGAGAGCGGCAGGAAGGACAGGAAGACTTCCCGGTCGGGCTCGAGCCACTTCTCCAGCAGCGCGAAGGCGCCCATGCAATTGGCCAGTATGGCGCCGTGCGAGAGCATGACGCCCTTGGGCGCCCCGCCGGTGCCGGACGTATGGATGATGAGGGCGGTGTCGCCGCGCTTGCACCTGGCCGCCATGGCCCGCACGTCGTCCTCGGCCTTGGCGCCTTCAGCGAGCACCTCGTCCCACATATGGACCACCACCTTGGCCACCGACTGGGCGAGCTGAGGCTCCTCGATGGCGATAACCGTCTTGCAGCCGTTCGAGCGCAACGCGGCGGGCAGCAGATTCTTCGCCAACTGCGCGGAGGAGACGATGGCGGCGGTGACGCCGGCGTTGTCGAGGACGTGGACATGGTCGTCGACGGTGTTGGTGGTATAGGCGGGCACGGCGATGGCGCCCGCGGCGACGATGGCAAGCTCGGCGATCAGCCATTCCGGGCGGTTCTCGGCGACCAGCGCCACGCGGTCTCCGGGCTTGACGCCGAGCCCGCGCAGACCCCGCGAGAGCTGGCTGATGCGCGTGTCGATCTCGCGCCAGCTCAGCGCCTTGTAGGCGCCGCCGCGCGGCTTTGCCCACATGCAGGGCTTGTCGCCCAACTTGTCCGCGGTGTCGAAGAAGAGCGCGCACAGATTGGGCCACGCCTCGTAGGTCTCGACGCTGATCATCGCTGCCATCCTCCCCCGGTCGACGGTGACACGGCCGGCCGCCTCGTGTCCGGTCGTAGTCCTTCCGGTTTTCGCATCCGCGGTCTTTCGGTGCCGCGTTTCGGCGCTGGCGCTTCGGCCCTCGCGACCTAAATTCAGAAGGATCGCCTGACAGTCGCTTGGCAGTTCCCTGACATCGGGCCCGTTCGCCGCCGCCGGAGATGCATAATGACACAAGCCGCCACGCGCCAGAAGCCGCAGAAATCGGATAAGGCGGTCGGCCCGGATGCGCTACCGCAATGGGACCTGGCTGCCCTCTACCCCAACCCCGAGGCTCCGGAACTGACGGCCGACCTGCAACGGGCCGAGGACGACGCAAAGGACTTTCGCGAGCGCCGCGCCGGCACGCTGGCGGGGCTCGACGGCGCGGGGCTTGGCTCGGCGGTGACGGAATACGAAGCGATCAAGGAGCGGCTTGGCCGTATCGTCAGCTACGCCCAGCTCGTCCATGCAGGCGACATGAGCGACCCGGAGATCGGGCGCTTCTATCAGACCATCCAGGAGCGCGTGACCACCATCGACGGCGAGCTCATCTTTTTCACGCTGGAGCTCAACCGGATCGACGACGCGGCGCTCGAGGCGAAGCTGCGGGACCCCGCGCTCGCGAGCTATGCGCCCTGGCTGCGCGACCTGCGCGCCGCCAAGCCCTACCAGCTCGATGACGCGCTGGAACGCCTGCTGAACGAGAAGGATGTGGCCGGGCGCCAGGCCTGGGTGCGGCTGTTCGACGAGACCATGGCGGGCTTGCGCTTTGCCGTCGACGGCAAGGAGCTCACCAGCGCTGAGACGCTGCATCTCTTGAGCGACCGCGACGAGGCCGTGCGGCGCGCGGCCGCCGAGGCGCTCGGCCAGGTGTTCGCGGGCAACCTCCGCCTCTTTGCGCATATCACCAACACGCTGGCCAAGGACAAGGCGATCGCCGACGACTGGCGCGGCTTCAAGCGGCCGGTCTCCTCGCGCAACCTTGCCAACCTGGTCGAGGACGAGGTGGTCGACGCGCTGGTCAGCGCCGCGCGCGAGGCCTATCCCCGGCTCTCGCACCGCTACTACGCGATGAAGGCGGCTTGGCTCGGCAAGGACAGGCTGGCGACCTGGGACCGCAACGCGCCGCTGCCGCAAGCGGCCGCCCGCGATTACGCCTGGGACGAGGCGCGGCAAACCGTACTCGACGCCTACAATGATTTCTCGCCCGAGCTGGCAAAGATCGGCAAACGTTTCTTCGAGGCGGACTGGATCGACGCCGGCCCGCGGCCCGGCAAGGCGCCCGGCGCCTTCGCGCATCCGACCGTGCCGTCGGCGCATCCCTTCCTGCTGCTCAACTATCAGGGCAAGGCGCGCGACGTGATGACGCTGGCGCATGAACTCGGCCACGGTGTGCATCAGGTGCTGGCCGGCGGTCAGGGCTTGCTGAAATCGGAGACGCCGCTGACGCTCGCCGAGACCGCGAGCGTGTTCGGCGAGATGCTGACCTTCAAGCGCCTGCTCGGCGCCGCCGCGGACAAAGCCGCGCGCAAGGAGATGCTGGCCTCGAAGGTCGAGGACATGCTGAACACCGTGGTCCGCCAGATCGCCTTCTTCGAGTTCGAGCGGCGGGTCCATGACGAGCGCCAGGAGGGCGAGCTGTTGCCCGAGCGGCTCTGCCAGACCTGGATGGACGTCCAGCGCGAGAGCCTGGGGCCCGCCTTCGACTTCGACGAGGGCTACCGCGTCTTCTGGGCCTACATCCCGCACTTCATCCACGCGCCCTTCTACGTCTACGCGTATGCGTTTGGGGACTGCCTGGTGAATTCGCTCTACGCGGTCTACGAGGACGCGCAAGACGGGTTCGCTGAGAAGTATCTCGACATGCTGCGCGCCGGCGGCTCCAAGCGTCACAAGGAACTGTTGGCGCCCTTTGGGCTCGATGCCTCCGATCCCGGCTTCTGGGCCAAGGGGCTCGCCGTGGTCGAGGGGCTGATCGACGAGCTCGCGGCGATGGAGTGATCGGTTGCCTGGGAACGCCGGGATGACAGTCGGAGGTTAGGGCCACTTTCGATATTCGTAGGGGCGGGTTTCAAACCTGCCCTCGGGCATTGCGGGCGGGTTTGAAACCCGCCTCTACAAAAATATCAATCTGCCCCCGAAGCGGCCCTCACGGCGTCAGCACGACGCGGCCTAGGATGCGGCCGTTATACAGGTTGCCCCTGCCGGCGCAGATCAGCCGATCGCCAGGTCCAATGCCTCGTTGGCGCTGACGAGACTATAGATATTCTTCTCGCCGATCCCCCGGACCTCGGCGCGGCCGCGCGGCTCGGCTTGGAAGTCCTGGCGGATCAGATCGTAGAAGTCCTGATCGCAGGTGATCTCCATCGGCCCGGACATCTCCTCCATGCGCGAGGCCAGGTTCACGCCGGGGCCGAAGATGTCGTAGACGTATTTCTGTACGCCGACGATCGAGCCGATCACCGGCCCGGTCGCAATCCCGATCCGGCATTGCCAGTCCTGGGGCCGGGTCTTGCCGCGCTGGCGCACATAGCGCCGGCACAGGAGCGCCACCTTGGCGACATTCTGGGCGTGGTCGGGCGTCGCTTCGGGAATGCCCGAGACCGCCATATAGGCGTCGCCCATGGTCTTGATGCGCTCGCAGCCGAACTGCTCGGAGATACGGTCGAAGGCGGTGAAGATGTCGTTGAGCTCGGAGACCAGCGACATCGGGTCGGTCGCCACCGACATCGAGGTGAAGCCGACGAAGTCGAGCATCAGCACCGAGGCATGGTCGTAGCGCTGGGGGGTGGTGACACCGAAGGACTTCAGCTCCTCGTAGATCGATTTCGGCATGATGTTGAGCAGCAGCCGCTCGGCGCGTTCCTTCTCGCGGCGCAGATCGCGGGCGTTCTTCTCCACCATCTTCGAATAGGACTCGATCATGTATTCGAGTTCCTTGACCTTCGAGACGTTGTGGCACTCGACCATCATCACCTCGCCCTCGGGCAGCGAGTGCCGGGAGAAATGGATCAGCAGCGACGCCTTGCGCCGCTTGATCTTGATCTCCTGCTCGCGAATGACGATGCCCGCACCTTGGAATTCGGCATCCTCGGGCACGTCGACGATCTGCTCGATGGTCGCGTTCGCGGGCAGCTCGGGAAAGAGCTCGAGAAAGCGCGGGTTGTGGAACAGGATCGCACCGGAATTGACCTCGGCAATGGCGAGCCCGACACCGACCGAGTCGAGCAGTGCCTTGTTGAATGCCGCGCGGTCGAGGCCCGGCCCGTCCGCATCTTTTTGTGCCGGCAACGCTCCGCCGCTCAAGACGTCGTCACGATCGTGGACCGGCGCTTGACGATCTCGCCGGCCACCGCGGCCACATCATCGGCGTCCAGGCCCGCTTCCTCCAGCGTCGCCCGGAACAGCGTCGCCATCTCGTCGAAGGCCTCGTCGTTGATATCGAGATGCGCGTGGAGCTGTTTCAGCATTTCGTCGGTATAGCTCGCCGGCCCGCCCATCAGCGAGGCCACGAACTTGGTCTGATGGTCGATCAGCCGCTCCATCTCGATATCCTCGAAATAGGCGGCGAGGATGTCGCTATCGAGCGCCTGGTCGTAGAAGCGCATGACGATGCGGCTGACGGTGCTGAACCCGCCATATTTCTCAAATAAGTTCTGCTCCATCCCGCTACCTAAATGCCTTTTCAGCGGTCACGACCCTCTAAGGCGTTGAAAAATCAGCCGCTGGGCCACGCTGGGCGGACCTTAGCGGTTATGTATGACCATTTCCAGTTGGACCGTGCAGCTTCCTTAACGGCGCTCAGACCCCATTTGTCTTTAATTCCCCGGTATTCCTGCGCCGAATGAGGAGAACCGGGCTGGGCCGGCACTACGGAGCACGAGAGACCGCATGGCCGACGACAGCGAAACCAACTCCCTTGGCGGGCGCGTCATGCGCTATGCGCGGGTCAGCCGGGCGGTGGGCGGGCTTGCGGCGCGGGTCGCGGGCGAGCGCTATCTGGGCCTCAAGATCGACCGCGAGCGGCATGCCGGCGATCTGAAAGCGGCGCTGGGGGGTCTCAAGGGCCCGCTGATGAAGGTCGCCCAGATCATGTCGACCATCCCCGACGTGCTGCCGAGCGAGTACGCGGCCGAGCTCGCCGAGCTGCAGGCGAACGCGCCGCCGATGGGCTGGCCCTTCGTCAAACGCCGGATGATGAGCGAGCTCGGTCCCGACTGGCAGTCGAAGTTCGCCGCCTTCGAGCATCAGGCCGCCGCCGCCGCCTCGCTCGGCCAGGTGCACCGCGCCACCGCTCACGACGGCACGTTGCTCGCCTGCAAGCTGCAATATCCCGACATGGCGTCGGTGGTCGAGGCCGACCTGCGCCAGCTCCGCGTCATCTTCGGATTGTATGAGCGCTACGACAAGGCGATCTCGACGACCAATATCCACCAGGAGCTGACCGCGCGCCTGCGCGAGGAGCTCGACTACGACCGCGAGGCCCGCCACATCGCGCTCTACGGCGCCATGCTGAAGGACGAGCCGGGCGTGCATGTGCCGGAGGTGCGGCCCGCGCTTTCCACCGGGCGGCTCCTCACCATGAACTGGCTGGAGGGCGCGCCGCTCACGACCTTTGCCGACGCCCCGGCGGAGACCCGGAACGCGCTGGCCTACAACATGTTCCGCGCCTGGTACGTGCCGTTCTACGAATACGGCATCATCCACGGCGACCCGCATCTGGGGAACTACACGGCGCGGCCCGACAAGTCGATCAACCTGCTCGACTTCGGCTGCATCCGCGTCTTCCCGCCCTCCTTCGTGCAAGGGGTGATCGATCTCTACACGGCCTTGCGCGACGACGACCGTGCGCTCGCGGTCCACGCCTATGAGACCTGGGGCTTTACGAACCTCACCGACGAGGTGGTCGACGTGCTGCATCTCTGGGCGGAGTTCGTCTACGCGCCGCTGCTGGAAAACCGCACGCGCAAGATCCAGGAGGACGATGCCGGCGTCGTGTATGGCGCGCGGGTGGCCGAGAAGGTCCATGCCGAGCTACGCCGGCTCGGCGGCGTCGCCCCGCCGCGCGAATTCGTGCTGATGGATCGCGCGGCGATCGGGCTCGGCTCGGTGTTCCTGCGCCTGCACGCCGAGATCAACTGGTACGAGATGTTCCACGACCTGATCGGCGGCTTCGACGTTGCGGCGCTAGCCAAGCGCCAGGCGGCGGCACTCAAGAAGGCGGGCGTGCCGGCAGCGGCGTAGGACCAGCGCGACGTTCAGAGGTGCTTGCGGTGTTTATTGAGATGATAGGTCAGCGCCAGCGCGATGCAGTGGCGTAGCGCCTCTTCAGGGATCGCGTCATCCGTGTCGAAGACAATGGCGCGATTACGCTCGATGCGGAACTCGCCCGGATAGAGCTCCCGAAACGTGTCCGCCAGCGTGGTCTGACAGTGAAAGAACATGGCGTAGCGGCCGTCGGCTGATTTCAGCTGGTCGATGCGGATGGTGCTGCCGCTCTTGGTCCCGGGGGTGAGGTAGCTGGGCTGTCCCCATTTCAGCGTCTCCTCCAGCACGCCCACGCCCTCGGTCCTCGCGGCAGTCTCCAGGATCAGCGCGCGCAGGCGCAGGAGCCTCGCCTTCACATCCTCCGGATAGTCGTCGAAGACGGCGGCAACGTTCGGATCGTCGAAGACGGCGGCAACGTTCGGATCGTCGAAGGCGGCGGCAACGTTCGGATCGTCGAAGGCGGTGCTCACCACTTGCCTCTCACGCGGCTGTCGCCGTGCCCCAATAGTTGAAGTTGGAAAACCGGATGAACTTCGGGCCGGGCAGATACATCGTATCCAGCGTCTCGATCTTGAACCCTGCCTCCTTGATCAGCGCCGGGATGTCGCGGCTGAGGTTGCAGCCGCCGCCGATGCGCTTCCACAGCGGGTTCAGGCGGTCCTGCCAGCGCGCCACGCCGGGATCGGGGGCGAGCCCGTGCTCGCAGAAGATGAGCTTGCCCGCGGGATTGAGCACCCGGCGCATGCCTTCCAGCGCCGCGATCACCCCCGGTATGGTGCAGAGCGCATAGGTGACCAGCACCGTATCGACGCTCGCGTCGTCGAGCGGGATTTGCTCGCCCTCCAAGCCCAGCGGCTCAACCGGGAAGGGTGCGGCCGCGATCCGCGGCTGCGCCCGCTCCAACATGGCCGCCGAGGGCTCCAGCGCGAAGACCCGCTCGACCTTCTCCGGATCGTAGTAAGGGAAGTTGAGCCCCGAGCCGACGCCGATCTCCAGCACCCGGCCTTCCGCCAAGGGCACCACCTTGCGCCGCTGGTAGCGCACCGGCTTGCTGCCGCAGGCGGCATCGATGATGCGGGGCAATACCCTGCGCTCATAAAATCCCATTGCAAAATCCAATCACCCGGCGCTTCGCTCCCATCCGGCGCCGCCAGATATATCACAGCAGCTCGCGCGATGGCGGGCTGCCGCGCCTAGCGGCGCACGCCTTCGCCCCGGTGCAGCAGGATGATGCCCCACGACGATGTGCGGCGGCGGCCTTCGGCGAAGGGCCGAAAGCGGTCCCGCGAGACCCAGCGCCAGGGCACGGCGATGACGCGCGCGCGGCCGAGCGCGTCGGCCCAGGCCAGGCCGCTGGCATTGATCAGGCTCGCCGGCGGCCGCATCGCCGCAGCGCCGCCCTCACATCGCCTCCCCTCGCATCGGCGCCCCAGACGATGAGGCAGCGGGCGCGGCTCGGTAGAAGCGGCCGGACGATCCCGAGCCGGTCGCGAACCGTGGCAACCGATCCCGGAAGCGCTGCGACAAGATTGCCGGCAATGCCGACATCGAGGGTGGTGATGGCCCCGCGCGCAAAGCCGAGCGCGCCCAATCGCGCCGGCGAGCACGCTCACAATAAGGATCGCAAGCCCGGCCACCATCACCGTGACAAGCAGACGTAAGGCGCCGGTATCGAAACCGGCCGGGCCTCGCGCGCTCGCCTCATCGCCTCCGGCGGGCCGACGCAGTCTGCCTCCCACTCCTGCAGCACCCATCGCCAATACCGGCACGGCGGCGAAGGCGGCCACCGCGCCGGCGAGCCCCAGCAGCGCGGCAAGCGGCGCCGGTAGACCCCCTGATGGTGTCGTCGGGGAGGTCTTCATCTTGAAAATTTCCGCCAGCGCGGTCCATTGATCGAGCCCCGCCAGCGCCGCCGGCAGGGTGACGGCGAGCAGCGCAACAATGGTCAAAGCCAGGCGCGGCGTGGCCAGCGCCCGGCGGCCTTCGCGCGTGACCAGCGCCCCTAGGATGAGCGCGCCGATGAAGCCCGCGAAGGTGAATTTCGAGAGCAGCCCGGCTCCCAGCACCAGGCCCAGCAGCACGTAGTCGCGCGTTCGGCGCTGGCGCAGCAGGCCCACGAACACCAACACCGCCAGCAAGGCGAACAGGACCAGCAGCAGCCTATGCGTGCGCGCGAACTGGAGGCGGAAGACCTGATGGACCGTCAGCAGCAGCCACGCGGCGAGCGCGCCGTCGGTGGCCGAGCCAAGGAGACCCCGGCCAAGCGCAAAGGCCACTAGCAGGACCAGGAACAAAAGCGCATGGGTGAGAACGAGCGTCGCTTTGACGCCTGGCCCGGTGATCTGAATGAGCCCGTGCAGCAGCCAGGTGTAAAGCGGCGGATTGGCGGCTTCATAGAACCAGCGCAGCGCCTGGGCGTTGTAGATCTCCTTGGCGTAGTCGTAATGCGCGGCGCTGACGGCGACGAGTTTGACCGCCAGATAGGCGAGGCAGAAAACCGCAAAGCCGGCAATGTTGAGGCGTGTGACCTGGCGCTCGTTCATGCCCGAGGCGGCTGTCAGACCACCAGGCCCGCTTTGGCCATTCCCTCGGTCAGGTAGTCGGCATCCTCCTGGCGCATGAACGGGTTGATGTGGAGCACCCAGCGCACCGGCTCGCCCGGCTCGGGCTCGCGGCCGAAGGTGATCTTCGCCTTGAATTCCTCCAGGAACATGGCCGCGCAAGCCTGCGCCTGGTCGATCATGCCGGCATGGGCAAAACCCGACGCCATCAGCGCCGGCTGGTCGACGTAGGCCACCGGCGCGGCCGCGCCTATTTCGATGGCCTCATCGAGGCGGCGCGCGAAAAAAAGCGCGAAAGCGAGCGAGCCGACATACCATTCGGGATGGTAGGGGTTGAGGCGGATCGCGTTCCTGCACAGCGCCACCCCCTTCTCGGCTTGGCCGAGATAGGCGTAGGACAGCCCGATCAGCGCCATCACCTCGGTATCATTGGGGTTGAGCGCCAGCGCCCGCTCCATATGCCGCTCGGCCTCGGCGAACTGGCGGCGGTAGAGCAGGATCTTGCCGAGAATGGCGTGCGCCATCGGATCGTCGTCATCGAGCTCGATGCCGCGGCGCGCGTTCTCGTAAGCCGCCTTTTCCTTCTCGTCCCACTTGTCCCAGGCCTGGCAGCTCCACTCGTTGAAGTGGCTCATCGAGAGGCCGACATAAGCGCGCGCATAGTGCGGGTCGACCGTCAGCGCCTGCTCGAAGAGCGCGCGCGCTTCGTCGTCGGCCTCCACCGTGCCGCGGTGCAGGAGGTCGTGGCCGCGCAGCCAGAGGTCGTAGGCTTTGAGGCTCTCATCGGGCGCATGGCGCGCACGCTCGAGCACCGCATCGTCGATCTTGATCGCCAGCGCGCCCACCACATGGGCGGTGATGTCGTCCTGCACCTCGAAGAGCTGGGCGCGGCCGACATCGTAGCGGTCGGCCCAGAGCTGACGCTCGCTAACGCCGTCGACGAGCTGGGCTGTTACTCGCAGCGTCTCGCCGGCACTGCGCACGCTGCCCTCGAGCAGATAGCCGACCGAAAGATCGTTCGCGATCTTGCCAATCGAAATATCCTTGCCGGCAAAGGCAAAGGATGAGTTGCGCGCGATGACGTCGAGCGAGGGAAAGCGCGAGAGCTGGGTGATGATGTCCTCGGCAAGGCCTTGGGCGAAATAACCCTGCGCCTCGTCGCCAGACAAGTTGGCGAAGGGCAGCACGGCGATGGCGGGTTTCGATCCGGCGGAGGCCGGCTTGGTTTCACTGGCCGGCGCAACAGCCACGCCATCGCCGACCAACTCCCGGTAGAGCGTTTCGGTCGCCGCCTCGGGCTCGACCTGAAGCTCGCGTGCCAGCGCCTCGCGGCAGCGGCGGTACTGCTTGACCACGGCGCTGCGGCCGCCGGCGGCGGCATGCAGGCGCATCATCGCCCGGTGCGCCGCCTCGACCGTCGCGTCGAGCGCAAGCAAACGTTCGCCCAACGCAAGTCCGGCGGACGTCTCCCTCGCCTCGGCGTGACGGTCGAGCTGCCGGCGCATCGCCTCCAGCGCGCGCTCGCGGATGCGCGTGCGCTCGGCGGCAAGCCACTCCTCGAAGGGCTCCTCGTTCAGCGTGAAGCCGTCGAGGAGGTCGCCGGCGTAGAGCTCCACGGCCCGGGCCAGCTCGGCGGTCGGGCCATCCGCCAGCGCCGCGTCGAGCCGGGCGGCATCGACGCTCACTCCCTCGGGGTCCAGGTGGAGTGTATCGCCGTCGCTGATAATGCCGGGCACACCGGCCGGCTGGAGCGCCTTGCGGATTGTCGTCAGGGTCTGGCGCAGACTGCCGCGCGCCTGGGCCTCGCCGCTGCGCGCCCACAGCGTCGCCGCGATGCGCTCGCGCCGCCGCGTCACGCCGGGCTTCAACGCCAGGAAGGCAAGCAGCGCCTCGGCTTTTCGCGTCGGCAGCGCCAGCGGCGTACCGTTCGCCTTCACCGCAAATCCGCCCAAGAGCGTGATATCGAGTGTCATCGCCCGCTCCCGTTGCCACGTCGCCCCGTGAACCCGTAATCGCCCGTAGTCGCGGATCGATCATAGCCCGGATAGCGCAGAAAATCATTCCCGCCCGCGATTGGGTCGCGCGCTGTTTCGCTTTCCCGGCGAACTGTCTCTTGGAAAGACTGCCACCTGGTGACGCAAGCGGACGCCGCTTCCCGATCGGAACATGATTTCGGCCGACGCGTTTACCGAATTTTAGAAGATTCCGACGTATTTGCTCGATCGCAATCGGGACGTTGCAGCAGATCAATATCCCATTAGGAGAAAACCCACGACATATCGTTAGCATTACGATAGGGGGGACGACATGACGACACCGACAGGCCGCGAGGTCTTTTTCGATCGAGATGACTTGATCGTCAGCAAGACCAATCTGAAAGGCCATCTTACCTACGCCAACGATATCTTCTGCGATATCGCCGGCTACACCGAAGCCGACGTGATCGGCCAACCGCACAACATGATCCGCCATCCGGACATGCCGCGCTGCGTGTTCAAGCTGCTATGGGACACCATCCAGGCCGGTACGGAACTCTTCGCCTATGTGGTCAACATGGCGAAGAACGGCGATCACTATTGGGTGCTCGCTCATGTGACACCGAGCTACGACACGAATGGCAGCATTATCGGCTACCACTCGACGCGCCGCGTGCCCAATCCGCAAACGATCCAGAACATCGTCGCGCCGCTCTACCGCGACCTGGTCCAGATCGAGAATGGCCACGCCAACCGCAAAGACGGCATGGAGGCCTCGCATCAGAAGCTGGTAGATATCCTGGCCGAGAAGAACATCCGGTATGACGAGTTCGTCGCCGACTTGGCCAAAGCCGCTTAGGGGGGAATTGAGATGCTCAATCTAGCGAGAAAGTCCGAAAAAGTCGTCGCTATCGGAGGTCGCGCAACCAGCAAAATCGACGAAATGATCGCCGTCTGCGAGCGCATCTGCGCCGGCGATTTCGAGGCCCGGGTTCTGGATATCCCGACCGAGCCGTGTCAGGAACGCGATCTGGCCCTGAAACTCAACGAGATGATCGACCGGATCGACGCTTACGTCCGCGAATCGATCGCGTGCCTGCATTATGTCGAGAAGAACCGGCATTTCCGCCGCATCGTCGAAGTCGGCATGCGCGGCAACTTCCTGAACGCCACCCGCACTATCAATCACGCCGCCGATGGCGTTGGTCAAAAAATGGGCGTCTTCGGCGACCTTGTCGATACTCTCAGCACGGAGCTCGAGGCTTGCCAGGACAAGGCCAACAACATGGGTCAGTCGGCCGGCTCGGCCCGCGAGCAATCGGTCACCTGCGCCGCCGGCGCGGAAGAGGCCCTGACCAATGTCCAGACCGTAGCCTCGGCAGCTGAGGAGTTGTCCTCCTCGATCCAGGAGATCAACCGTCAGGTCGCACAATCCACGACCATCTCCAGCGAGGCGGTCGAGGAAAGCGAGAAGACGAGCGCCATCATCGCAGAGCTTTCAGCCACGTCGGAAAAGATCGGCGCGGTGGTCGAGATGATCAACAACATCGCCGGCCAGACCAATCTGCTGGCGCTGAACGCCACCATCGAGGCTGCCCGCGCCGGTGACGCCGGGAAAGGTTTTGCCGTGGTCGCCGCTGAGGTCAAGTCGCTAGCGACGGAAACGGCCAAGGCGACCGAGGAGGTCAGCGGCCAGATCGGCGAAATCCAAACCACCACCGAAAAGGCGGTGAAATCGATCGCCGACATCGGCAGTACGATCGAGAATCTGAACGGGGTGGCCAGCACCATCGCCGCGGCGGTCGAGGAGCAGGGTGCCGCAACTTCGGAAATCGCCCGCAACATCGAAGAAGCCAGCCGCGGCGTGGCCGATATCACCTCGAGCATCTCCACGGTTTCGCAGAACGCCGATGAGGTCAGCAAATCATCGGACGACATCCTTGGCATCACCGGAAGATTGTCGCAACAGGCCGAAGGCCTACGCGCCGAACTGGTGATCAAGGAATAGCAACGGCAAGAAAATGGCGGCGGCATGCCTTGCGTTGGTGCGGATTTCGTCCACCCCGCGCGACGCTCCGCCGCCGCCCGATCCTGACATCCAGCGCTTGACCACGAGCCGATAACCTCGTTCAGCATTGTCGATGACGCCGCGCGATATCGAGTCTGTCGGAACGACCGGCGCATTCCTCATTCCAATCGGCCACAAAAGGGACCGATAGGTACGTTCCCTCAAGCGCAGGGCTGCGGCCTCGGCTTGCCTCGCATAAGGTTGAGCGCGCTCCTGAGCTTGTTGAAGGGTGCGACGCCAGGGGGGATCAATTGCGTTTCTTGTGAGACGACCGATGAGTTGAAACCGGCGGGCGCACCACTCGAGGTGCAGGTTCCGCCGATTGTCATACAGACAATTTTTGACGCGGATTTGACGCCTGGCTCACGCTACGGTCACGGCCTGCCGGTAGTATCCGGCCATCCCAACACCGGCAAGCCGCCCGTTTCGGGCGACAGCGAGGAGTGAGAAGCCATGCCCACCAAGGACATCTACGGCGTCGAGCATTCGACCGATAACGCCAAATCCGTCGAACGCTACCAGGAGGCCGTGAACCTGCTGCTCGGCTTCTTCAACGATCCACTCGAGGTGATCGACCAGGCCCTCGCCGAGGATCCCGGCTTCGTGATGGGCCACTGCTTTAAGGCGGGGCTGCTCACCACCTTCGCGGAGAAATCGGTCGAGGCCGATCTTTTCGCCAGCCTCAAATCAGCCGAGGCTCTGGCCGGCAATGCCAACGACCGCGAGCGCCTGCACATGGCCGCCGCCCGCGCCTGGGCCGAGGGCGACTTCACTCGTTCGGGCCGACTATACGGCGAGATCGCAATCGCCTATCCGCGCGACATCTTCGCCGTCCAGGTGAGCCATCTCGGCTGCTTCTACCTAGGCCAGTCGCGCTGGCTGCGCGACCGCATGGCCCAGGTGCTGCCCGAATGGCGCGAGGGCGATCCCGGCTATGGCTACCTGCTCGGCATGCACGCCTTCGGGCTTGAGGAGATGAACGAGTTCGCCCGCGCCGAGGAGGCCGGCCGCAAGGCGGTCGAGAGCTTCAAGGGCGATGCCTGGGCGGTACACGCCGTCGCGCACGCGATGGAAATGCAGGGCCGCACCGATGACGGTATCTCATGGATGGAGACCCAGGCCGAGAACTGGTCGCCCAACAACTTCTTCGCCTATCACAACTGGTGGCACACGGCGCTCTATCACCTCGACCGCGGTGACCATGCGCGCGTGCTGGAGATCTACGACAGCGGCGTGCGGGCCGAGCCGAGTGAGGCGGGGCTGGAGCTGGTCGATGCGTCGGCGCTGTTGTGGCGCCTGCATCTGGAAGGCGCCGATGTTGGCGAGCGCTGGGGCGACGTGGCCGACAAATGGCAGGGACCATCGGGCGACGGTTATTATGCCTTCAACGACTTTCACGCGGCGTTGGCCTATGTCGCGACCGGCCGCGGCGCCGAGGCCGAGGCTATCGTCGCCTCGCTCGAGGCGGCTGCCGGCGGCGACGGCACCAACGCCATGATGGCGCGCGAGGTCGGTCTGCCGGCGTCCCGCGCGATCCTCGCTTTCGGCCTAGGCGACTACGCTGAGACGGTCGAGCGGTTGGCCGAGCTCAGGCTCAGCGCGAACCGATTCGGCGGCTCCAACGCCCAGCGCGACCTCATCGACTGGACGCTGGTCGAGGCCGCGATCCGGGCCGGCGACGGTACGCGCGCCCGGGCCTTCGTGAACGAACGCCTCGACCGCAAGCCGAACAGCCCGGTCGTGCGCGCCCATGCCGCGCGGGCGAACGCGATCGGAACCGCGACGGCCGCCGCGGCCGAGTAGCGCCCGGCACATCCAATCAATCCGTGCCATGCGGGGTCGGCAAGGCCGACCCCGCTGCTTTAGGAAGCCATATCGATGAACGCACCTATGACCACGGCGTCCTCGAACGACGCCCAATTCCGACCGGCCCGGCGCGAGGATGCCCGCACCATCGCCGAGTTCTACCGGGTCGCCTCCGACGGGGTGTCCGACTATGTCTGGAGCAAGCTCGCCGAACCCGGCGAGGAGCTGCTCGATGTCGGGGCCCGGCGCTATGCCCGCGAGAACACCGAATTCTCCTACCAGAACTGCGAGCTCGCCGAGATGGCCGAGATGGATGAGGCGATCGTCGGCATGCTGCTCGGCTACCGCTCGCCCGAGCCCGAGCCGGGCGCCGAACCGGTGGACGATCCGATTCTCGCGGGGCTGAGCGAGCTTGAGATCCCGGGAAGCTTCTACATCGCCGGCATCGCCGTCGCACCGACGCTTCGATCGTCCGGGATCGGCTCGGCGATGATGGCGCGGGCGCATGACCGCGCGCGCGCCGGCGGCATGACCCAGGCCAGCCTGATCGCCTTCGAGCCCAATCCGGCGGTCCGCCTCTATGAGCGCCTGGGGTACCGGATCGTCGACCGCCGCCCGGTGGTCGCACATCCGCTGTTTCGCTACACCGACTGCGACGCCCTGCTGATGGCCGTGGATCTCTGATCGGTCGGCGACGGGTTGCTCTGCGGGAGCTAAGCGCGCCCGGCGCCATCTGCCGGCCGTTCGCGGTAGTCGGCGGGGCTGACCCCGAACACCGCCTTGAAGGCGCGCGAGAAGTGGCTGCGGCTGGCAAAGCCGATGCGCCCGGCGATGGTCTTGACCGGCAGATCGGTGGTCGCCAGGAGGTCGGCGCCCCGGCGCAAACGCACGGCGGCCAGAAAGCCCATCGGGGTTTGGCCGAACGCGGCCTTGAAGGCGCCGGCGAAGGCGGTCCGGCTCATGCCGGCGAGATCGGCCAGATCCTGCAGCGTATAGGCCCGCCGCGGCTCGTCGGTCATCGCCGCCAGGGCGCGGCCGAGTTGGGGGTGGCTGAGCGCTGCCAGCCAGTGCCCTTCCGCCTCGACATCGTCGATATGGCGACGCAGCAACACGATCAGACATTCCTTCATCAGCGCCTGGGCCAGCGCCCGGGTCCCCGGCATCGGCGCCGCCAGCTCGCGCAGCAGCCTGTGAAACGGTTCGCGGAAGGCGGGCTCGTCGTCAACGCGCTCGACCAAGGGCGCGCGCAGGAATTCGAAAAGCCCCGTCGTCTGCCGATGCACCGCCTCGACGGTGCCGCAGGCCAGCATCACGCCCGACAGGCCGTCGCCGATGGTCGCCAGCTCCCAGCCTCCCGGCAACGGCTGGCAATTCGGTGTCGGCAGGGCCGGTGGGTGCGTGTCGTTGTGCGTCACGGTCATGCGCGTGCCCGGCGAGGCGATGATGACCGTATGCGGCTTCAGCGCGATGTCCGTCCCGCCCGCCAGCCGCGCCAGGCCCTCGCCCGCCAGGATGTAGTGGATCGATGTGGCGCGGTCCTCCTGGATGACGAGGCCGGCATCCCTGCGGATGTCGCAGATCGCGAACGGCGCGATATCGACGTCGAGGCCGTCGAGTATCCGGTCGAGATGAAGCATGGGTCTCTCGGCTTTAGGGGTCACAGGGGTCTTATCGGCCGCCACCGCCCGACGCAACAGCACCAATCACGGCCCTAAAGGCACATCAGCTCACGATAATGACCCAGGAACGACCCAAAACCAAATTCCGCAACCGGAGGCATCGAGCGATGTGCGATTCTCACGATCATGACGACCAAGCTGCATCGGGCAAGGACGACCTTGGCCGGCGCGGGTTCCTCAAGGCCGGCGCGGCGGCGACCACCGCCACCATCGCGGCCACCATCGCGACTGGCACCGGCGCGGGCCAGGCGGCCGCCGCGTCAAACGCCAAATACGCCCCGCCCGCCAAACCGGCGCTGCCGCCTTCGGACATGAAGCTCAACCTGAAGCGCACCGCGCTGGTCATCACCGACCCGCAGATCGACTTCCTGAGCCCCAAGGGGGTGACCTGGGGCGTCGTCGGCAAGAGCGTCCAGGAACACAACACCGTCCCCAATCTTGGCCGGCTGTTCGCCGCCGCCAAGCAGGCCGGGATCACGGTGGCGGTCTCGCCGCATTACTATTATCCCACCGACAAGGGCTGGAAATTCGAGGGCGCGCTCGAAAAGCTGATGCACAAGATCAGCATGTTCGACCGCAAGAGCGCCTACACCACGAAGGGCTTTGAGAACTCCGGCGCGGATTTCATGCCGCAGTACAAAAAATACATCCATGACGGCAAGACCATCGTCACCTCGCCCCACAAGGTCTATGGGCCGGAAGCCAACGACCTCGTGTTGCAGCTCCGCAAAAACCATGTCGATCAGGTGATCCTCGCCGGCATGTCGGCCAATCTGTGCGTCGAATCGCACCTGCGCGAACTGCTCGAGCAGGGCTTCGAGGTTGCCGTGGTCAAGGATGCCACGGCGGCGGCGAAACTTCCCGAAGGCGACGGCTACATGGCCGCGATCATCAACTTCCGCTATATCGCCAACGCGGTGTGGACGACCGATCAGGCGGTGAAATTCATGACCGCTTGAAGCCGCGGGCGGCGCGTTGCACGACCGCAAGATCGGCAAGATTTTCAAGAATGAGCGAGCGCCGGTCCCGGAGCCGATTCGGGACCGGCTTACCCTATCGGCCCTGACATCGCGCATCACGCAAGCGTGACAACCGGTCGCGGCGTGCAGCGCGGGCGCCCCTTCACAAAGCGGCGCGCGTTCGGCATAGTCCGCGGCGGAATTCTGCGTCGGCCATGCCGGGGGGCCCGGCCGTCCCAGAGCACGATCGCGTCACGTCGATGAGGTGTGACGCGTGAATCGTGCTCTAGATATATGGATAGGATCAAGATCGTCTCAGATCGTTGTGATTTGAGACGATCTTGATCTAGGGGGACACTCGAAGCGCCCATGAAGCTTGCCATACCTAAGGAACGGCGTCCCGGCGAGAACCGGGTCGCCGCTTCACCCGATACCGTCAAGAAACTGACCGCGCTCGGATTCGAAGTCACCGTGGAAACCGGTGCCGGGCTCGGCGCGGCGGTGAGCGATGAGGCATTCAAGACCGCGGGCGCGAAAATCGCGCCCGACGGCGCCGCGGCCACCAAAGACGCCGACATCGTCTTCAAGATCCAGCGCCCGACCACGGATGAGATCGCGGCCATGAAGAAAGGCGCGATGGTGGTCGCCATCATGGCGCCGCATAACGACCCCGACACCGTGGCCGCCTGCGCCAAGGCCGGGCTGACGGCGGTGGCGATGGAGCTGATGCCGCGCATCACCCGCGCCCAGTCGATGGACGTGCTGTCCTCGCAGTCAAACCTCGCCGGCTACCGCGCGGTGATCGACGCGGCCGGCGCCTTCGCCCGTGCCTTGCCGATGATGATGACGGCCGCCGGCACGGTGGCACCGGCAAAGGCCTTCGTGATGGGCGCCGGTGTCGCCGGCCTGCAGGCGATCGCCACAGCCAAGCGCCTCGGCGCGATCGTCTCGGCGACCGATGTGCGCCGGGCGGCGGCCGAGCAGGTCCAGAGCCTGGGCGGCAAGTTCATCATGGTCGAGACCGAGGCCGACATGGAGACCGAGGGCGGCTATGCCAAGGAGCTCTCGCCCGAGGACCAGAAGAAACAAGCCGAGCTGGTCGCCGAGCATATCAAGGGCCAGGACATCGTCATCACCACCGCGCTCATTCCCGGCCGCCCGGCGCCGCGCCTGATCACCAAGGACATGGTCAAGTCGATGAAGCTGGGCTCGGTGATCATCGACCTCGCCGTCGAGGCGGGCGGCAATGTCGAGGGCGCCAAAGCCGACGAGACGGTCGAGATCGACGGCGTCAAGGTGATCGGCTATTCCAACATGGCGGGCCGCGTCGCCGTCGACGCCAGCGCGCTTTACGCACGCAACCTGCTCAATTTCATCCAGCCGCTGGTCGACGCCGAGGCGGACACGCCCGCGCTCAAGCTCGACTGGGAGGATGAGATCCTGAAAGCCGTGGTGCTGACCCGCGACGGCGAGATCGTCCACCCCGACCTGGCGAAAGGCGGCAACGAATGATGCGGATCAGCATATCCAGCCCCCACGGCGCCGTACCCCCCTCCCTAACCGTCCCCCTCAAGGGGGGAGGGAAATTGGGCGAGGCCCTTGCCGTAGCGCCCCCTCCCCCCTTGAGGGGGAGGGACGGGGTGGGGGGTCCGCCGCGCAGCGGCGCACATAGCCTAGGCACGGACGGAATCCATGGACGCTAACGCCCCAGTCCAGATCGCCGCCGAAGCGGCCAAAGCGGCTCAGGGAGCAATGGGTCACGGCGGCACGCCGCTCGATCCGATTGTGATCGGGCTCACGGTCTTCGTGCTCGCGGTCTTCGTCGGCTACTATGTGGTCTGGAAGGTGACCCCGGCGCTGCACTCGCCGCTGATGTCGGTGACCAACGCGGTCTCATCGGTAATCATCGTCGGCGCGCTGATCGCGGCCGGCCCGCTGGCGGTCGACTTCTCCAAGGTGATGGGCTTCGTCGCCATCCTGCTCGCCTCGATCAACATCTTCGGTGGCTTCATCGTCACCCAGCGCATGCTGCAGATGTTCAAGAAAAAGCCCAAGGCGTAGCGGGCGAACGAACGATGCTCTTAAACCCCAACATCACCGCGCTGCTTTATCTGGCCGCCTCGATCTGTTTCATCATGGCGCTGCGCGGCCTCTCCTCGCCCGACACCTCGCGCGGCGGCAACCTCTACGGCATCGTCGGCATGGTGATCGCGATCGCCACCACGGTCGCCCAGGACGACGTGCTGTCCTACGGCTGGATCGCCGCGGCGATCCTGATCGGCGGCGCCATCGGCACCTTCATCGCGCTCAAGATCGAGATGACCGCCCTGCCCCAACTCGTCGCCGCCTTCCATAGCCTGGTGGGCCTGGCCGCGGTGTTCGTGGCGGCGGCGGCCTTCCACAATCCGGGCGCTTACGGGCTGCTCGGCGCCGACGGGGCGATCAAGGCGGCGAGCCTTATCGAGATGTCGATCGGCGCGGTCATCGGCGCCATCACCTTCACCGGCTCGGTGATCGCCTTCGGCAAGTTGCAGGGGCTCATCACCGGATCGCCGCTGGTTTTCCCGGGACAACACCCGCTCAACGCGCTGCTTGGCATCGCCATGGTCGCGGTTACCGTGTGGTTCGTGATCCATCCCGACCCGCAATGGTTCTGGACCATAACCGCGATCGCGCTCCTGCTCGGCTTCCTGCTCATCCTGCCGA
>Ga0209633_10001785_pt1 | contig 21620 bp, 21 predicted proteins | sample Cruoilmetagenom1_FD_187290 | JGI IMG/M metagenome (GOLD analysis project Ga0209633, IMG submission 187290) | Oil polluted marine microbial communities from Coal Oil Point, Santa Barbara, California, USA - Sample 1 (SPAdes) (version 2) | ecosystem: Environmental > Aquatic > Marine > Oil seeps ... | reverse complement strand
CTGCATACCGGGAAAAGAAAACCTTGTATATGATGCAACAGTAAGTGAACAAACAAAGCTTGCTGGAGAAGGTCTTTTTTCTAAATGGCATAACTACCTCCCTGTCGTTATAGGTGATAGAGAAAACCCATTTAACTTTAGCGTTGTCACAACACAATTAGGTGACGATATGGCTAAAGTTGTACTTGAAGTGAAAAATAAAGCACATAATGGAGAAATCGAGTATTATCCAAACCCGGATGATTCGCTGGTAATTCAGAATCTTAAATACATCAAATCAGAGGATAGCGAGGTAACAGAAATTAGTTTTGATGTCCAAACTCAAGATGGCGTTTTATTATCTGAGAGTGCTTTAGGTGGATTAATTGTATATTCTGCTGGTAAGAAGAAACGCTCAGCGGTTGAAATAAAGATTGATTTTAATGATACTTGAATACTTGTTAATTATTTGCACTCCGCAAAATAGGAAGGTCTAATGACAATCAGCAACTTGGGACTATTATTATTTCGAGTATCGGTAAGTGCTATAATGATTTTAGGACACGGGCTTGGCAAGTTGTTAAATCCGGATCCATTTATTGCCAATATTATTAAGATGGGTCTTCCTATGCCTAATATTATGGCTTACTTGGCTATATCAGCCGAAACTTTATTCCCACTTCTTATCATATTCGGATTGTTTACCAGAATATCAGCCTTTATAGCAGGGATAAATATGTTAGTTGCAGTTTTTGTTATACATCTGACTATTTTTGGAGATCCATTCTCCAAGTTTGAGCTAGCGGTTCTATATATGATATCCTTTCTATTTATTGCCATCGTTGGCCCGGGCAACTGGACTGTACAAAAATTGTTCAGCAGCGATTAGTTAATTCCTAATCAATCAAATGATGATACTATCTTTTGAATTCGTGCTTAATAATAGCTTAATATAAATGTAGTATCCTAGGTGAGGGAGTTAGTTCAATATGGGTGTTAGAAAGAAGATTAAGATTATTGGTGGTGGGTTTGCAGGGGTTAAGTGTGCTTTAACTTTGCGAAAGAAACTTTCCAGAGAAGAAGCCGATATCATACTTTATAATAGCGAAAATTATTTAGTCTTCCAGCCATTATTAGCTGAAGTTGTGGGCGCATCAATCAGCCCCGAGCCAGTGGCTGTGCCTTTGCGCCAAATGCTCCCAGGGGTTTACTGTAGAACAGAAGACATTACAAATATAGACGTTGATAATAATATTGTTGAATATTTTGGAGATTCGGGCAAGAAAGGTCAAATGTCCTATGATCATTTGGTTATAGCGTGCGGCTCTTCGGTTAATTTAGGGTTGATTCCGGGCATGTCCGATCATGCTTTTCCACTTAAAACTGTGGGCGATGCGGTGGCTCTGCGCTATCACGTAATGCAGCAGATGGAAAACGCTGAGATCTGTGAAGATGTTTACAGGCGTCGCTGGCATCTATCGTTTGTGATCGTTGGAGGGGGGTTTAGTGGTGTTGAAGTTGCGGGAGAAATTAATGATCTAGTGCGTGATACTAGAAAATTTTTCAGAAATATTCCAAAAGAAGAAATCAAAGTGACACTTGTTCATTCAAGGGACCAGCTGCTCCCTGAAGTTAGCTCCAAGCTTAGGGATTTTACGAGAGTAAAGATGGAGCAGGCTGGGATAAATGTAGTCTTAAATAAGCGGGTGTCATATGTAACTCAAGAAGGGGTAGGGTTTGGTGATGGACAAACTATAGACGGCGCAACCATAGTATGCACTGTGGGCAACGCTACTGCCCCAGTAATTCAAAAATTTGAAGCACCAAAAGAAAGAGGCAGATTGCTAACCGATCCCGACATGAGAGTTCAGGGGCATCAAAACGTATGGGCCGTTGGGGACTGTGCTCTAATTAATAATTCTTATGACAACACACCTAGCCCGCCTACGGGTCAGTTTGCAGAGCGCCAGGGTAGACAGGCAGCACAGAATATAGTTCGCGTTTTGAAGGGCAAGGAAACTAAACCTTTTCGTTTCAGACCCCTAGGTCAGCTGTGCGCTATAGGTGGGCATAATGCTGTAGCTGAATTTTTAGGATTCCATATTTCAGGCTTTATAGCTTGGTTTCTTTGGAGATCCGTTTACTTATTCAAGTTGCCGAGCTTTTCGCATCAATTAAAAGTTGGTTTTGACTGGGCATGGGAGATTTTTTATTCACGCGACTTGGCTCATCCTAAAGCTGATCTGACAGAAAGGGTATGCAAGTCTCATTTTCAACCTGGGGACTATGTTTTTAATGAGGGTGATCCTTCAAATAATTTTTATATAATAGAATCAGGTGAAGTTGATATTGTACGAAACGCCGGTAAAGAGGATGAGAAGGTTTTGGCTATTTTAGGTCCGGGAGACTTTTTTGGGGAAATGGCGCTTCTTGATCATAGAGTGAGAACCTCCGCAGTTCGTGCTAAAACAGAGCTTGAGGTAACTGTTATGGGTAAGAAAGTTTTTGAGCAGATATCTGGCGCGTTGACACCGTTTAGAGATTTCTTGGCAGATGCAGTAAAGAGACGAAGTGGAAATATGTGGCAAAAGTTGCCTGTAGTATATGAGATACTTGAGAATCAGCCACTTTCTACATTCATTAAACCAGTTGATATTAGCCTTAACCCTAATGATACTTTTGAAACGGCAGTGAAAACTTTGAGTGGAGATGAACTGGATTTCTGCTGTGTAATTGATAGTTCAAATAAGCTTAAAGGGATCATGACGAGAACCGATATCTTCAGAGCTGTTGAATCAGGTGCTACACCTTTTACTAAAGTCTCAGATTTTATGACTGAGTCACCGATAGTGGCATCACAATCTGATTCATGTGCCATTGTTGCTGCAACAATGCGGGATCACAATTTGAAGTGGCTTCCAGTTGTGGACAATCTTAGCAATTTATTTGTAAAGGGTTATATAAGACGCGATAAAATGATCAATTTTGTATTGGAAAAATTCCATGAACATCATGAAAGGGAATTAACTTCATGACTTTCCAATAAGTATTCCAGCAGTTAGAACAATCACTCCTCCGACAATAATTTGAAACGCAGCACGTAAGAACGGAGTATCCATATACTTATTTCTTATGTAAGCAATGACTACTAGTTCAATTGCAACCACAACGCTGGCTACAATAAATGCAGTCCAAAAATGAGGAATTAAAAATGGCAGTGCATGACCTATAGCGCCAAGAAATGTCATACCACCCTCTACTATTCCTCTTAACCAGGGACTACCTCTGCCGCTTATAACTCCATCATCAGACAATGCCTCAGAGAATGCCATACTGATCCCCGCTCCTACAGCTGTTGCCAATCCCACAAGAAAAGCAGTTTTGCTATCCTGTGTAGCAAGCGCTGCCGCAAATAGAGGAGCCAATGATGACACCGTCCCATCCATCAGTCCTGCAAGTCCGGGTTGAACGACCTGAAGAATAAATTTTCTTTTTTCTACTTCGAGATTACTATTTGAAGATGTGTTTTGTGGTGAATGCTCTGCCATGAATCTAATTATACACAACATGGTCAAGCAATAAAATTACAACATTACTCTCTTGAATTGAGCATTCTTAATAGTTAGAATGGTTCTACGGAAGGCGAGTTATCAACTACAATCAAAGGAGGTTGTTATGAGCAAAATATTAATGTCTTTAGCCCTTATGTTTGTTTTATTTCTGGGTGCAATGGATGTGAACGCAGCAAATATGTCTACAGCTGAATTTCGTCAGTTATACGATAGTTTGTTAGCTGGGAAAACTCTATCTACTCAGGCTGAAAAGGATGGTGTTGTTATTAAGTCGGAATGGCAATATGGACAGGTCACTGATTTAGGAGAAGGTGATTTCGATATACCTGTGATAAGGGTTATAACGATTACCAAGAATGGTGAGATGGTTCAGAAAAAAACACTTCAGATTTTAGATAGAGTTAATACTCTTGGTAATACTGCTTTTATTTATGAAGAAGCCAGAACGTTAACAGTTGAAAATGCAGGCTCAGAGCCCCTTACTACCAGAGACTCAGAGTTTTTGGGTCAATTTATAGCATCCAAAAATGACAAGGGTGGATTTGATGTCTACAATTTCGGTCTTATTCCTTCCGTTCATGTCGAAGGCGATACAGATGAGGTTGCAGCGTCTAATATTTCATATTCCTGCTACCCCGAAAACGGTAAGAGTAAATGTGTATTGACGATCCGAGACTATAAGCTTGGAGAGTATAATGCACTAAAAGGATATACACTCGGTGATCCAATTGGATCAGATCATGTTATAGTTGCGGAAGAAGAAGTCGCACAATAAACTATTTTTATAAGTTTTTGTAGAGTATGCATGAATTAAACTTAAACAGGGAGGTTATAAAATTGAAAAAGTTATTATTACTAATACCTATGTTTTCTGTGATAGCAGTTCTTGGATGTCAGACATATTCACCGGTTATCGATCCAGGAAGTGTTCACAATAGCGATAGATATTACAGAGACCAGGCTGAGTGCCAGGCAATAGCCAAACAAGGCGCTCCGGGTTGGAAAGATACTGCTAAAGACACGGTTGTAGGCGGCGCTGTTGGTACTGGCACAGGAGCCTTGATTGGAGCCATAGCAGGGGACGCGGTTAAAGGCCTTGCATATGGTGCAGTTATTGGCGGAGTAGCCGGTGGAGCCAAAGGTGTATATGACAGTGAAAAAGGTTATGAGCAAATATACCGTAACTGCATGGTCGGCAGAGGGTATAACGTTTTAAACTAGTAGATATTTGCCTTGAAAAAAAATGAAATAGCTAGTTTGCTTGATCTCTTTGAACTTGAAAGGGATTTTACCTCTGAAGAGCTTAAGGTTGCCTATAGAGATCTGGTTCAAATTTGGCACCCAGATAGGTTTGCACAAAATGACCGGTTGCAGTTAAAAGCTCAAAATAAATTAACAGAAATTAACGAGGCTAATATAATTCTTCAGAATTATTTAGCCTCGCAATCTAAACCTCTGTCTAAGAAAGATCCTTCTTACAGGACAAAGCCTACAGGAACTGTCCGAGCCTTCTTAAGAAATGTTTTTCATCCTACAGATTTTTCAGAATCTAGCGATATCGCTTTTGCCCATGCACTTAAGATTGCTTTAGTAAGTAATGCTAAATTAAATTTGATGCACGTTTCGCCCAGTTCTAGTAATAGCGTAATGCAAGAGTTTCCAAAAATTAAAGAAACCCTTAAATCCTGGGGTGTTATTACAAAGAGCTGTACTGAGAAAGACTTAATGCAGTTAGGTTTCAGGTATCAAAAAGTCATAGGGGTCCATGATTCTCCAGCTAAGTCAATCTTACAATTTCTATACAAACACCCTGCCGATCTAACCGTGCTTGCGATAGCTCAGAGGCAAGGTGCTGACAGGATGTTAAAGAAATCAGTTGCAGAAGATGTCTCCAGAGGCTCAGGTGGTATGACCCTTTTTATTCCTGATCAATCAAAAGGATTTGTCTCTTATAAAAATGGGAGTGTAAATCTTAAAAATATTCTCATCCCTATAGATATAAAGCCCAACCCTAAATTAGCTGTGAATGCAGCTAAACATCTGGTTAGCACTCTTGGGTGCGAGGATTGCGTTTTCACTCTTGCCTTTATAGGGGATACTTCAGATATGCCTAATGTGGATATAGAGAACAATAACGGCTGGCAATGGAAAAGGACCATCCGCCGTGGTAATGTAGTTGATATGATACTTGAAATTGTTGATGAAATTAGCCCCGATTTAATAGTGATGGCGACTAAAGGGCATCAGGGCATTTTAGATGCAGTTAGGGGAAGCACCACAGAGCAAGTTTTGAGAAGAGCACGTATTCCCCTATTAGCAGTTCCTGCTTTTAGAAAAAGAATATCTTAAAGTTTAAAGGAGTTTTTAATGTATAGATGGATTTTGTTAATTGTGCCAATCTTATTTATTACATCCTGTAATATGAGTTGGAAGCGTCCACTTAAAGAAAAACAGGCAAACAAATCAGCTTATGAGCAATGCTTGGAAAATTATCCCGATAATCAGATTAAATGTGATGCCTATAAGGCTTCTTATGATGATTCTGTAAGACAGATGAAAGGTAAGTCTGAAGATCCTACTAGTGAGGGCGGTCTTTACAACGAGTAGGTCTATAATTGGACTTGTGACTTATGTTAGTAATGTAGGAGGGAACTATGTTCACAAAATTTTCACTATTACTACTTTTAATTGTTTTACTGAGTTCCGGATTATCTTATGGAAGGGATGATCTTATTACAACAACTCAGGAATCTGAACAATTACCTCTTGCCACTGGTAAGAGCGTTTCTGTTACAAGTACCTGCCCTGAGAAAAGCGTGCTTGTAAGTGGGGGAGGGGAATGCATAGGATTTCTGAATACAGAAAATAAAATAGTTCTTACTACAAGTGCTCCTGACAGCATAAACGCTGCATGGAATGTGGAATGTACTAACATGAACGCTGAAGCAGGCGAGGCACAAGCGAAAGCTTGGGCGGTGTGTAAAGAACATTGAATATAGTAACTTAAAAGAGGTATAATCCATTATAGATATGATTTTAAATTAAGGAGGTTGGAGAATGAATCACAAATATCTAGCAATATTCCCTGTAATAGCATTTTTAGTTCTCGTATTATCATTTAATAACCCTGTTATTGCTCAAACCGGTATTCCACCTGGTAGTTATAAGGATTCATGTAAAGACATTCAGGTAATGACTGGCAATTTGTTGTGGGCTATGTGTGAAAAAGCTAATGGTGAATATCAAAAATCGACACTGCAATTCACTAGGTGTGAGGGTGATATCTCAAATAATAATGGAAAATTATCCTGTAAACAAAAAGCCGGAAAACAGCCTCCTAAAGGCAGTTATCAAAACTCCTGCAAAAACATCAGAGTTGACGGAAAGCAATTAAAAGCTAAATGTGAGAAGAAAAACGGAAATTGGAATAGTACGAGTATTAATTATAAAAAATGCAGTGGTGATATAAGCAACAATAATGGGGAACTTCGTTGTAATGGCGGTGGAGGCGGAAAGATCCCTAAAGGTAGTTACAGAGACAGTTGTAAAAACTCATACGTTGAAGGCAACAGGCTCTATTCAAATTGTAAGAAGAACAACGGCGGCTGGAATAAATCTTCAATAAACTATAAAAACTGTAATAAAGATATAAAGAACGATAACGGCAAGCTTACTTGCGGCGGCAACAACAATTCAAACTTCCCAAAAGGTAGTTATAAGAAATCCTGTAAGAATCTCTATATGGAAGGAAAAGTGTTAGAAGCTGATTGTAAGAATGATAATGGAAAGTGGAAACACTCTAGTATTAAATATAAAAATTGTAATAATGGTATTTGGAATGATAACGGTAAGCTAAGATGTAATTAGTCAGTATTTGATATATTAGGACTGATATCTGTTTTATTTAATACGAGATCTTTCAGGGTTAATTCCCCCAGTGCGCCATGAATGGCATTATCTACCTTTTCTGTAATTTGATCGATCTCGGTGTTTGCCAGATATCTGCTTTCTAAAAGTGGGGTTTCCTTGTTTATACGGGCTGCATCAATGATCTCATTTAAAGTAATAACTTCAATGTCTTTTGCCGGCAAATAAAATACCGGATCCTCTCCGACCTCTAGTATCAATTGTTTCTCTTTGAGTTCCGAAAGAGTACTATCAACGGATTCTTGTGGTAGACCCAGGTGACTTACCAGCTTATCGAAAGTCCATTTCTCTTGATCGTGATAAAAATTGTAGCCAATTAGGTACATAACTAGAAAGGATAATTTTTCTTTAACTTTACTACTTAGTTGAAATATTGTGCGGCCTAAATCAAGAGTTTTTATATTTTGGTGGCAATAAGCTATCTGCGCTCCTATAAGTAATATAAGCCAATTTACGTAGAGCCAGATCATAAATAGTATTAGTACTGCCAAACTTGAGTATATTGCTGCATACTTGGTAGATTTTGCAACTGAAATGGCAAAAACCCAGCCTGTGGTTTGCCAGGCTATGCCTGCTATGGCGCCACCAATAAATGCAGACTTGAATTTGACCTTTGTATTAGGAATAACCATATATATAAAAGTAAAAACAAGAAAAACAAATAAATATGGTATTAACTTAGCGCCGAGTAGTAGCAACATGCCTAAAGGCTCTACTGACAATACTTTTTGAACCATGGCATTGCTTTCAAAGGATGCAGTTAAGCCTATGGCTGAAAACATAAGTACAGGACCTATAAGTAAGATCGTTATATAGTCGCTCAATCTTCTTACAATGCTTCTTCCTTTCTTTATATTCCATATATGGTTTAAAGAGTCTTCTATTTTCATTATCAATGATACGGATGTATAAATCAGCAGAAGAAGACCAACTACACCCAAGACACCAAAATTAATTTTGTTTATGAATTCTAAAATCTGAGTTGTTATTTCAGCCCCTTTTTCTCCAAGAGGCTCTAGGAAATTATTCAAGAATGGTTCTAACTGGTTTTCGACAACACCAAAAGCCTTAAGAATTGAGACGCTAAATGCTAAGAGAGGGACTATAGATAGAAGAGTTGTATACACAAGACTCATAGCTCTTAGGGTTAGTTCGTTTTCAGTAAACCCTTTTACTGTGGCGTATGTCAGCTTGAGGAGATATACAAGCCAGGCTCTGAATTTGTTAAGTGACGCTGTATCCAGATGCCACAGGTCCTTGGTGAGAAAATCATTAATTTTTTTTATTAGTTCTGCCATGTTACGTTAACAATGTAATGTATCGGTTTATCCGTATCTTTCATATTTTAATTCACCCATTTTTCATAGTCAAATTGATATAAGCAGTTTGTTTAACATGAAATTGTGTATTGTTATTAGAATTTGTGTCCTATTTGAATATGCAAACTCAATCAAGGTCGAAGCAAATCTTCTGAAATTTACATAATTCACAAATTTTTCTATCTTCTGTTCTTGGGAAATTACTCATAATTGCTTCATTTTCTTTAGGATCACTAAGATAACTCTTCATGTTTTCAATGCTATTGTTAATGTATTCTCTAGCAAATTTTATTTGTTCAGGGGTGAATGAGTAAATTTTGGTGTAATTTTCAAAAAGATTTAGCTCAGTGACACTAATTTTGTCCAAATCAAAATCTAGTTCTTCAAGAGCATATAAAGCATAGATCAAGAACTGCAACTCATCCGCTTCTCCTGATCCTGTTTTCCAATCGTAAATTTTAATTCTGTCTTCAATACTGTATGCCAAATCTAATTTCACATAATAAAGCTCAGTATTGAATGAAAAATAAGACCCGGTCATGCTCTCAATTGAACATACAACCTCTTTAGGGAGCCCCGAGATCTCTTCAATCACGCTAGACTTGTAAAAATTTTCCAAACATAAAATGACCTCATCATAATTTCTCTTCCAGATCTGATCCGGTATTTCAGGTCTATATTCATGCTCGAAAAGCGCTGGTTCGTTCCTTAGGCTGCCATTTTTGTTCCAGTATAGGCCATCACGGGAAGATCTAAAATCATTTCTCATTATTTCTGTTACTCTGGATTTAGATTTTTCAAGCGGTGTTACTTTTTTGGTACTTACTAACTCTTTAAGTATCCTTTCGATCTCGTCATGGACAGCAGAGCCCTTCCACTGCCAACGATTCTGAAGATTTTTTAGAACATATAGTGTTCTGGTAATTTCATCAGCTTTATTTTTCTCCCAACCTCCCCAAGAGCCATAATAATTATAGTAATATTCTCTTTTACATTCCTGAAAGAGGTTGTCTCTTGAGTACGACCAGCTAAATTCATTTTTAAAATCAGCCATTTCTTAACCCCTTTAACCTAAGCTATAAACCATAGTGTGATTGTTCTCATTTATCTTGCTGATGGTTTCTGCTTGGTTCTCATGATGGATTCTGAAACCAAATTTCTTATATAGTGACTGAGCTGTAGTATTTCCCTTATCAACATCAAGGATTATTTGTTTACACCCTTTTTCTTTTGCTATCATGATGGTCTCTTTTAGTAAATAAGTGCCGATTCCCCGGTTTCTACATTTTTCATCTACAACTATTACGCTGATATAGAAATCATCTTCTTCCAAGTATGGGGTGTAAGAACTATCGAATAATTGAGAGCTAATTATAAGATAATTCAATAGTTTGGTCAGTTTTAATTTGAATAAGAGATCGAATAATGTTTTTAGTTTACTATATGATTTCCCTTTATATCCTATGACTAATCCAGCTAAAATGTTATCAGAGAAGCAGAGATAAATGTTTTCATATCCTATGAAATTGTTTCCTGTTTCTACAAAATCCTGCACTAATTGTTTTGAATTTTCATCATATGATAGGTTTTGTCCGCCTTGACTATATGCTCTTAAAATTAAATCGGCTACAATACCAATATTGTCGGTTTTTCGGTCAAATTTTCTAATTTTCATTAGTAAACTGTAAAAACTTGTTCCAGGTCATTTTAGACTAGGTTATAATATTTCCAAATAACAATCAAAGTAGGTAGCAAATGGCGAATATAGTTGTTCAGAGCCAAAATTCTGATAAAGATTTATTTGTTTTCAGAGTAGAAGTGATCCAAGAGGATTCACAATCTACTCACAAAGTTGAATTAGACAGAGAAGAGTACCAAAATCTCACGGATGGAAAGATTTCTCCTCAAGAGTTAATACAGTGCTCATTCGAGTTTTTACTTGAAAGAGAGCCTGAAGAATCAATATTAGGTAGTTTTAATATTTCAGTTATCTCTCGATATTTTCCAGAATATGCAAGGGAGATAATAAATTATTTCTAGGAACCTAGGAAATTTTAAATAAAAAGGAGTGAGCGCTAAATTATGAAGAGATTCCTATATATACTTTTATTAGTTTTGATTGTGGGCGGATTTATTTATGTCTATCCAGAGATTGAGTGGTCTGCGCCTGAAATTGATATTAAGCTCCAATCAGAGAATATTGGCACACGCCCTTTTGATATTGAAGTCCTAGACAGCGGCAAGGGGCTCAAGAATGTAACTGTGGTCCTAGTTGGAGATCATGGTGAATCGATATTAGTAAATAAAAATTATCCTGAAGGTGTTAAAGGGGATAAAATTACCGTAAAGCTGGATCCTAAAAAGCTCGGAGTAAAGGGTGGGGCTGCCGAACTTAAGGTTAGTGCAGAGGATAGGTCCAGATTGAAAATATTTTCCGGCAATAAAACTAAAATAAATAAACAAGTTAACCTCGACCTCGTCCCCCCCAAACTCGATGTTATTAGTACGGATCAGTATATAAACCACGGCGGATCAGGACTTGTTGTCTATAAAGCATCACCCGATACAGTTAATAGCGGCGTTTCAATAGGCAACTACTTCTTCCCCGGTTATAAAGCGAATTTTAAAGATGAAGATGTTCATATGGCATTTTTTGCTTATCCTCATGACGTAGAACCTGGGGAAAACATTATTTTAATAGCTCAGGATCAAGCTGGAAACGAAAGAACCTCAGGCATATTTTATCGTCTCAGAGATATCAACTACAGAAAGAGTGATATAAACATCAGCACAAATTTTGTAGAAAATGTGATGGTTCCTATAATGGAAGAGGATAGCCCCGGTTCCAGTCACAAAGAAATATTTCTCAAAGTTAATAACGAGATGCGCAAAAAGAACGATGCAACTATAAAAAAAGTAGGGACTAATTCAAAAGGCGAAATTATGTGGGATGGAGCATTCCATCAGCTCTCAAACTCAAAGGTAGAAGCCAATTTTGCTGATGAAAGAACTTATATCCTAAATGAAGAACCGATCGATAAACAGTTTCACCTGGGTTACGACCTTGCTGTGACAAAGCGCTATCCTATTGAAGCCGCAAACGGCGGTGTAATAGTATATGCGGATGAATTGGGCATTTATGGTAATACCGTCATGATAGATCATGGAATGGGTATTTTAACTCTTTACGGCCACATGAGTACAATAGATGTGGAAGTAGGCGACCAGGTGTCTAAGAACGATATAATAGGTAGAACAGGAGAAACCGGCCTTGCTGCTGGGGATCACCTCCATTACGGAATATATATAAACGGTGTAGCTGTTAGGCCCGTTGAGTGGTGGGATAATAAGTGGATTAAGGATAATGTTACACTGAAGATAAACCAGGCAAGCGGTGAGTTTGACTCTCAAACCACCGAGACAGAGACTCAAAACCAAAGTTCTGAATAACAACTTATTCAAAAGAGAAAACTTAATTGATTATATACGGAAAAAATCCTATCATCGAACTACTTTCAAACCCTTCCTCTCAAATTGAGGAGATTTATCTTGCAAGAGATAATAAAAGAAACGATACTTCAGAAATTCTCAATACTGCAAAGGGCAGGGGGATTAAAACTTCCAGTCTAAACAAAGAAGAAATGTCTGATTTGTGCCAGACTAACTCTCACCAGGGAATAGCGGCTAGAGTTAAAGAGTTTGAATACAGCGATTTAGTTGATACGATTTCTAACGCTAAGAAAAAAGGAGAACAACTCCTTTTGCTTTTATTAGATCATTTAGAAGATCCTCAGAATTTAGGGGCAATAATTAGAACTGCCGATGTACTTGGCGCGCATGGAGTCGTTATACCTAAAGACAGGGCTGCGTCAGTTACTCCTGCTGTAGTTAAAGCCTCTGCGGGAGCTGTAAATCATCTGCCGGTTTCAAGAGTAGTAAACCTGGCAAAAGTAATAAGGGATCTTAAAAAAGAAGGTGTTTGGATTGTAGGTGCTGATTCTTCAAGCCCAACATCAGTTCAAGAGCAGGATCTAAAGAACATGGATATAGCTCTTGTCACTGGTAATGAAAGCAAGGGGTTAGCGCAAAACATTAAAAGCGAATGTGATTTTCTTGTTTCAATACCGCAGTCTGGCAAAGTGTCATCCCTAAACGCCTCAGTTGCTACTGGGATTATGATTTATGAGATTGTTAGGCAGAGAACTTCCAGTTAATCAGAATTAACTAGGTTGAGGAACTCCTCTTCACTCAACACTTTTACTTCTAATGAAATAGCCTTGTCGTACTTCGACCCAGGGTCTTTACCAACTACCAAATAACTTGTTTTCTTTGTTACTGATGAGGTAGCTCGACCTCCATGTGTTTGCGCTAATTTTTGGGCTCCATCTCTAGTCATAGTTTGCAAAGCTCCTGTGAAAACAAAACTCTGCCCCGCAAATTTATCGCTTATCTCTGTCTTCTCATTATGCTGTATCTTAATTCCCGATAACAGCATTTTGGATATAAGTTCTCTGTTAGCTTCCTGCTCAAAGAAGTGGACGGTGCTTTTAGCTATTTCCTTCCCCACTGTGTGTATATTGGTTAGACTCTCTTCACTCTGGCTCATGAGCTCCTCAATACTAGAGAAGTTCTCCGCCAGAATCTGAGCCATACGCTCACCGACATGCCGAATACTGAGTGCATTGATAAAACGATCAAAAGTGACTTTTTTGCTCTTTTCTATTTCTTCTTCCAGATTAGCCGCAGATTTTTCTGCAAATCTCTCAAGGGGTAGTAGATCTTCTTTTTTCAAATAGAACACGTCTGCCAAATCTTTGATAAGCCCTACATCCATCAGCTGCTCGACTATTTTTTCTCCGAGCCCTTCTATATCAAAAGCTTTTCTTGAAGCCAGGTGTTTAATGCGTCCCTTCAACTGTGCAGGACAAGAGAGATTTGGACAATAATAGTAAGAGCCTTCTCGTTCAACGGTCGTTTCACACGAAGGGCATTTCTCAGGCATCTTGAATTCTACTTCTTGTCCGGATCTTTTTTCAATGATTGGCATTACTACTTCTGGAATGACATCTCCAGCTCTCTGAATTAGTACAGTATCACCAACTCTGATATCACGGTCTTTTATAATGTCATCCGTGTGTAAAGAAGCTCTCTTTATAGTGATTCCAGATATTCTTACAGGCTCAAGCTCAGCAACTGGTGTGAGGAGTCCTATTCTTCCTACTTGAACTGTTATATCGTTAATTTTTGTAGTTGCCTGACGAGGCTTGAACTTGAAGGCAATGTTCCATCTTGGGTGTTTTGCGGTCGCCCCAAGCTCTCTTTGGTAATCTTTTCTATTTACTTTTAATACTATTCCATCAGCTTCGTAAGGAAGGTTGTCTCTCACCGGCTCCATCTCTTTTTGATATGAAATTGCTTCATCAATGTTCTCACATTTCATTATATGATCTTCAACCTTAAAACCCCAGGATCTCAGAGCTTGTACAATCTCTTCTTCAAAGTTGATATCAAATCCGATAACTTCACCAACTCCCCATGCATAAAAATCCAGAGGTCTTTGTGCTGTTATTGATGAGTCCAATTGTCTTATTGCTCCTGATGCGGCATTTCTCGGATTAGCAAAAACGGGCTCTCCTTGATCTGACAACTCTTTGTTAAGAGCTTTAAATGCTTTAATTGGATACAAAACCTCGCCTCTAATCTCTATTAAATCTGGGATATTCTTTATGCCCTTTAGCTTTAAGGGAATTGTGTTTATTGTCTTTAGGTTTGTTGTAACATTCTCGCCCATTAGACCATTGCCGCGTGTAGCGCCTTGGGTTAACAGTCCTTTCTCATAAGTTAATGAAGCAGAGACGCCGTCAAATTTCGGCTCTGCTTCATATTCAATATCTGAGTCAATTTCAAGAATTCTTTTTACTCTGTTGTCAAAATCATATGCACCTTCTTCATCTGAAATGTTATCAATGCTCATCATAGGCACTCGGTGAGGTACGGAGTTAAATCCCTCTGCAACAGCGCCGCCTACTCGCTGGGTAGGGGAGTCCGGTTTTACTAGTTCGGGATACAGCGCTTCAATTGACTTTAACTCATTTAATAGAGCGTCGAACTCATAGTCAGATATTTCAGGACTGTTCTGTATATAGTAAAGGTTATTGTGGTGCTCAAGCTCTTTTGAGAGTTCCTCTACTCGCTTACTTGCTTGTGATTTTGAAATATTTTTATTCTCAGATGTCATTAAGATTATTTCCTAAGTTTGTGAATATTTATTTCTTGCTCTTTAGCCATTGTTGAAGCTCACCAAATTCTAGAGCATTTAAAACATCCTTTTTCTGAACCCATCCCCTACGAGCTGTTCCGATTCCAAAGCGCATTTGAACCAATCCCTCAGGTCTATGAGCGTCGGTGGAGATAATAATTTTCACTCCAGCCTCAACTGCCTTTTTTACATGTAAGTCTTTCAAATCAAGTCTTTGGTAAGATGAATTAACTTCAAGCGCTTTGTCGTATTTAAGCGCTGTTTCAATTAGCTGATCAATGTCCACATCGTAAGGCTCGCGTTCATTTATGAGTCTTCCTGTAGGGTGTCCCAGTGCGTGGACAAATGGGTTTTCAAGTGCTCTTAGTATTCTTTTTGTAATTGTGTCCCTATCCATCTTAAAGCCGCTGTGGACAGATGCTATGACTACATCTAAATCTTTTAATATTTCATCAGGATAATCAAGGGTGCCGTCAGCTTTAATATCTACTTCAGAGCCCATTAGTATATTGATACCCTTCATTTTTTTATTAACTGCAGCTAATTCTTTCTTCTTTTCAATAAGTCTTTCAATGGATAGTCCGTTTGCGATTGTGGAGGAGGGTGAGTGGTCGGTTATTGCTATGTACTCATATCCTAGCTCAATAGCGCTCTTTGCCATCTCCTCTATCGTTGCCTTGCCGTCACTCCATTTTGTGTGCATATGGAGATCACCTTTTATATCTTCAATCTCGATCAGATCAGGTAGTTTCCCTTCGATTGCGGCTTCTATCTCACCTCTGTCTTCTCTTAGCTCAGGGGGGATGAACGGAAGGTCTAGAGTGCCGTACATTTCCTTCTCTGTTTCTCCAGCAATTTTATCATCACCTTTGAAAATGCCGTATTCATTTATTCGAAGCCCATTTTTTTGTGCGATGCCTCTGAGTTTTACATTATGAGCTTGTGACCCTGAGAAGTACTGAAGCGCTCCTCCGTAGGATTCTGGCCCAACGACTCGAAGATCAACTTGAATGCCATCTTTTGTGATCACGCTTGCTTTTGTGCTGCCGGAGGCGAGTATGTCTTTAACAAATGGGAGTTCCGTAAATTCCTTTACTGTTTTTTCCGTATCATCGGAAATCGTAAGTATATCTATATCCTTAATAGTCTCCCTCATTCTTCTGATGGAGCCAGCTATAATAGTGCCCTCTGTGCCTTTTATTCCTTCCACTTCTTTTTTAATTGATTCTGCCAGTGGCAGAGCTTTACCCAGGTGAGTTCTCTCGCGTTTTTCTTTTAATAGAGGAATTCCCCTTTTTATCTCGTCAACTTTTTTTTGTCCTAGTCCTTTAAATTCAAGAACTTCTTTGCTATCAAGAACTTTCTCCAGATCCTCCAGACCTCTAACATGAAGTTCTCTGTAGAGTAAGGCGAGAGTTTTAGGTCCCAGGCCTAATATTCCCAGAAGCTCAGTCATTTCTAATGGGACTTTCTCTTGAAGTTTATCGAATTCCTTAATTTCACCAGTCTCAACATATTCTTTTATTTTACTTGCCAAGTCCTTTCCTACTCCGGGAATGTCGGTTACATCATCGTGGCTTACTCTATCTTCTATTTCCTCATTAAGCTCCAAGATATTTAATGCAGCTTTCTTGTACGCCCTGATCTTAAAAGGGTTCTCATCCAGAATGCTCAACATTGCTGCCATGTGGTCAAAAATTTCTGCTATCTCAGCATTTTTACTCATCCAGTTAAAATACTCCATGAAAATTAAATAGTCTTTCAGTTAGAAGAAACAATGATACTTTAGTATAGCGATTTTTAGAACAAGAAAAAACAGGGTCAAAATTATCTTCAGATTAATTTAAGTTTGGTTGGGCAATGGATATAAAAAGCGCCTACTGAACCGAAGCTGTCTGCATCTCACCTGAGAATCTTTGAACACCAGCAAAAATTCCATCTGCAACTTTATTTATATAATCATTACTCTTTAATCTCTTTTCATCCCTAGGATTCGTAATAAATGATGTTTCTACCAGAATGCTGGGAATATCTGCACCAATGAGAACAATAAATGGAGCCTTCTTAACTCCTTTATTTCTTACTGGGGGGTATTTGGCAGAAACATTACTTACGACAGAGCTTTGAACGTGGCTTGCTAAACGTTGTGATTCTTCAATCTTAGCGCCTAGCAAATATTGCTTTAGCACTTTGTCCATCTCACTCCTGGATATGCTAGTGCTAGCATTCTCTCTTGCGGCAACTGCTAGTGAAGCCTTGTCATTGGTTAGACTCAAGATGTAGGTTTCAATCCCATATGCTTGTTTGTTGCGGGCTGCGTTACAATGTATTGATATAAATAAATCGGCACCCTGTTTCTTTGCAATAGCTGTTCTTTCTTCTAGTGGTATAAACTTATCAGTGCTTCTGGTTAGATAAACTTTAGTTATACCAAACTTTTTACCATCTTTATCCAGTTTTGCCTTAAGTGTTTTTGCGATCCTAAGGTTTACATCTTTTTCCTTTAGCCCGGTAGGACCAATAGCTCCAGGATCATGCCCTCCATGCCCAGCGTCAATAACTACAGTCTTAATTTTCAAACCTAGAGCTTCAGAGAGAGATGCAACGTTGTCTTCCGGCATACCCGATTTGTATTCGTATGGTTCGGTATTTTTATCTCCAGCATAGTATCCGCCAGATTTTTTCCCGCTTCCCTCGATATCCATAACAATCCTGTTAGGGTCTTTTAACTTAAAGACTTTGTAATCGTCAAAACTGTTTATGTAGAGGACGACTCTAACCGTGTCTTTGGTGTTTCTGCCAAATTTGATTTGTTCAAGCAAACCTTTCTTCACCGGTTCTACATAAAGGTTCTTATCTACTGTTGCTCCCTCAATGTCTACAAAAAGTCTTGGGGGCTTCCCGTTTTCGGGGTCAGCTTTTAAGAGCTTTGATTTATATTTTGCGTCCTTAGCTAAATGTATTACAACCCTTGTATAATCATCAGTAGACCAGTGGCGTATCTGGCTTACTTTTGTAAGTCCAAGTGTGGAAGCATCGTTGTCGTCTCTGGCTTTATAGACAGGTTTGCTTGCGGGTTTAAATGGTGCAAGCTCTGCTTTTTTGTTTTGAGCGACTGGTTTCATGTCGCCATTTGGGAATTCTGTTACAAGTTTATCGTATTCTAAATAAGCATCCGATTTACTTTGCCTTTCAACTATTCTGGCTACCCTAAGCTGAGCGTCGTCAGCTAAGTTGCTATCTGGGTACTTTCTTACAAACTTTCTGGATATTCCGACCGACATGTCAAAGTCTTTTTGTGAATTAAATCTTTCTCCCATCTCTTCATACATTTTTCCTGAGAGAAATAATGAGTTAGGGGCTTTGGGGCTGTTAGGATAATCTTTGTCTATGCTGAAAAATGCACGGGCAATTGTTTCCCAAATTTCTTTATTTTGGGATTTGTTTTTATTTACTGCAAGATTTTTATATAGATCAAAGGTTTGGTCGTAAAGAATTCCTCCTCTATCTTGACCAAAAGTGGGCTGGATAGAGGAAAATAGTGCTATTAGAGACGAAATAATTAAGAAAGATAATGTTCTTTTAGTCACCTTAGGAATATAATTATACTATTCTGATAGTCATTTGTAAACATTATTTTAGAATCTACTTTAACATTTGGGGGCTATGTAATTACTAAATCGGAGAATATTTTTTGAAATGATTAGAAGTTAATGCTAAATTTGTCTAAATGAAGGTGGTTATACTTGGTTGCGCGACATCTACCGGTGTCCCAATAATTGGATGTCAATGTTCTGTATGTACTTCTGATAATCCAAAGAACAAAAGAACCCGGTGCTCTGTATTTATAGAGTCCAGGGGGAAAAATATACTCATTGATAGTTCTACAGATCTGAGATTTCAAGCGCTAAGGCACAATATTACTAGACTTGATGCAGTTCTATACACACATTCTCACGCAGATCACACACACGGTATTGATGAGCTTAGGACCTTTAATTTTGTTAATGACATGGTAATCCCATGTTACGGCAACTCGTTCACAATTAATAATCTGAAAAATAATTTTGGGTACATATTTGATGGGGTTTATTCTGTGGGCGGGAAGCCCAAATTAAAATTAAACATAGTAGAAGACGATTTTGATTTTGATGGGATGAGCATCATTCCTGTTGAGATCAATCATGCCAGTTGGATGATATTGGGTTATAGAATTGGCAATTTTGCATATCTAACAGATTGCAGCGGTATACCTTCAGAATCTATGGAAAAGTTACACGGGCTTGATCTATTAATCATTAGCGCTCTTAGATATAGAGAGCATCCTGCTCATTTCAATATTGAGCAGGCAATCCGGATAACTCAAAAAATTAACCCTAAACTTGCGGTATTTACTCATATGGGTCATGAAGTAGAGTATGATACTCTAATGAGTGAGCTGCCGGATAATATAGTGCCCGCATATGACGGGATGGAGGTCGAATTGGATCAAATTTAATTTGATTCGGTTCAAAACTACAGGGACACTTTAATTGTTTACAACATATAGAGGTGAGATAATGCAGGAAGTTATAAAAAAGTTGCTTCAAAAAAATGATACCAAAATAGTTTTTGTTGTATTAGATGGAGTAGGGGGGCTTCCTAAAAATGGAAAAACTGAGCTTGAAGCTGCCAACACTCCTAACCTTGATGCGCTTGCTCAAAACAGCGCGTGCGGTCAGCATTTGCCTGTTGCTTATGGAATAACACCCGGAAGCGGCGCTGCTCATCTGGGTCTGTTCGGCTATGACCCTCTTAAGTACGAAATAGGCCGAGGTGTGCTTGAAGCGCTTGGTCTTGGTTTGCATCTGACTCCCAACGATGTTGCTATTAGGGGTAATTTTGCAACTGTTAAATACGAGGGCGACACTCCAATTGTCACAGATAGAAGAGCAGGAAGAATTCCAACGCAAGAAAATATAAGAATTGTCTCAAAAATTTCGGAAAAAATAAAAGAAATAGATGGTGTAAAAGTAAATATAACTTCAGGAATGGAGCACCGATCTGCAATTGTCCTAACTTTCCCCGATCCAATCGGCGAAGGTGGGGATGATATTGATGATACCGACCCACAGCAGGAAGGTAAAAGCCCAATTGTTGCAACTGGCAATAATCCTGCATCTGATAAGGTAGCAAAGGTCATTGATAAACTTGTTAATCAAGTTGCAGAAATAATTAAGGATGAAGAAAAGGCTAACTATCTATTGTTAAGAGGTATCGCGACTCATCCAAATCTTGCTTCATATTCTGAAGCGTATGGACTGGATGCCGCATGTATTGCGACTTACCCAATGTACCGAGGTGTTGCTAAGCTCCTGGGAATGGAGGTTCTCGAAGTGGAGGACTATTCTATCAAGGCTGAAATTGATACTTTAAAAAGAGATTTTGATAAGCACGACTTTTTCTACTTTCATGTTAAGAAAACTGATAGTTGCGGAGAGGATGGTAATTTTGACGGCAAGGTCGGAGTCATAGAAGAGTTTGACAGCTTTGTTCCCGACATACTCGAACTTGAACCTGATGTTATTGTTGTAACTGGTGATCATTCGACGCCTTCGACTATGAAAGCGCATAGCTGGCATCCAGTTCCTCTGCTGATTAATGCAAAGAATGTTAGAGCCGGTGGAATTGATACTTTCGGCGAGGAAGGTTGCCTAAAGGGTGAGCTTGGGACTTTCAGGGCTACAGATCTTATGACACTTGTTCTTGCTCATGCGGATAGGCTTCAGAAATACGGCGCTTAAGTTGTTGGGTGCCAATCTTGAAATTCAGAACTCTTATGCTAATTTATACAGTCCTTACTGCCAATCTTAGTAGTTATCTTTAACTGCTGAGACTAAGGATTTGTTTTAAACCTCAATACTCTTTTCCTAAAGAGTGTGAATCAGTGCCGAAGTGGTGGAACTGGCAGACACGCAGTCTTGAGGGGGCTGTGCCTTCGGGCGTGCGGGTTCGACTCCCGCCTTCGGCACCACATTTACCCAATATCCCAATTATAACCCTGCACACGTAAGGACTATAAGGCCGATTATCACAACGATTGCGATAATGATTACAATCATAGTGCTACTAGCTCCGCATGAATTGGATATAAATGGATTGCCGCAACTCGAGCAAGCTTTTTGTTGAGCACTCACTTCTTTTCCACAATCAGAACATTTTGTATTAACCATGTCTAACCCTCCTATTTATCTACGTTGTGAATTAGCCCCACACTTACTATTTTTTAATACTACCTGCATAAGTATAAATAATTGGGTCCTGACCTGTCTTTGACCAGATAAAGGTTCCGGTAATGCTGTCATCCTTAACTTTGCCTTCCCACTCGGATTTTCCTTCTGTCTTACTTATTAACGTGGACTTGAATAAAGTTGCATCGCCTCTTGATCTGGCTTCGTATGGCGATGAGCCAAAGCCGTACTGTTCGCAATCAGTAGAGAAGAATGTTCCATCCTTGAAAATTAACACGTCATCAGTCGGTTGACCGCCTTTACCGTACTCTGTAATGTTGATTTGAAAAGATTT
>Ga0209633_10001784_pt1 | contig 21622 bp, 19 predicted proteins | sample Cruoilmetagenom1_FD_187290 | JGI IMG/M metagenome (GOLD analysis project Ga0209633, IMG submission 187290) | Oil polluted marine microbial communities from Coal Oil Point, Santa Barbara, California, USA - Sample 1 (SPAdes) (version 2) | ecosystem: Environmental > Aquatic > Marine > Oil seeps ... | reverse complement strand
GGCCGTTACGCTGGCGCGCGCCGGTGTTCGATGAAACCCTGAGTTTCGTCAATGCGATCGCCGAGCGCCCGCCGCTGACAGGGCGCTGAAGCGGCCGTTGCGCGCATTGGGGATGAATGGGGAGGGGAGACGCGCATGACATACACACTCTACAGCCGGACCGGAACGGGCGGGTTCATCGTCGAGGCGGCGCTGGCCAAGGCTGGCGCGGACTTCGAGGTGGTGGAGATCGACACCTCGAAGGGCGAACAAAACAGCCCCGAATATCTGGCCATCAATCCGATGGGCCAGGTGCCTGCGTTGAGGGCGCCCGATGGCGCGGTGCTGACCGAGTCGGCGGCCATGGTCATTCATCTGGCAAATGTATTCCCGGATCAGGGCCTGGCGCCCAAGCCCGCAACCTCGGCGCACGCGGCGTTTCTGCGCTGGATGTTCTTCATGGCGATCAACCTCTATGAGGGCGACGTGCGCTACTACTACACCGACCGCTACACCACCGACCCCGAGGGGCTCGAAGGGGTGAAGGCGGCGGCGGCCGCTCACATGAGCAAGAGCTTTGCCATCATCGAGGAGGCGCTGGAAAAAACGCCGTATCTCTGTGGCGAGGCGCTTTCGATCGGCGACGTTTATCTCTCGATGCTGATGAATTGGTGCCCGGTCGACAGCTCCACCGCGGGACTTGCGCGGGTGAAAAAGGCGGTGCTGGATGATCGCGTCTATGGGCCCATCTGGCGCGCCCATGGCTTCAAGGTCTAAGAGGCGCGTTGCCAAAAGAATCAAGGGGCCAGATGGATGCCACCTAACCCCTTGATCTAATTTGGCTCCCCGGGTCGGACTCGAACCAACGACCTAGCGGTTAACAGCCGCTTGCTCTACCAACTGAGCTACCGAGGATCAGCACGCCTTGATACGCGGCTCTTAGCAGAATCGCTATAGCAAAAGCGCAGAGGCCTTGCCAGCCTCAAAGACGATCAAGGCGGCGGACTTGCGCCTTAGATTGCATGCTTGGCGTCCTGCGCCTATCTTTTTGCCCATAAAGAGAGACCCCGCCATCGAGTTCACGCACGCGTGTCACCCAAAATCCGCATCGGAGACAACCATGTCGCTTTGCCGCGTTCGCGCGTCGTGCGCGTCGTCGTCGGCTTGCTGTTGATCCTGGGTGGCCTTGTCGGCTTTTTGCCCGTCTTGGGGTTCTGGATGATCCCGCTCGGCGTGCTTGTGCTCTCGATCGATATCCCGATGCTGCGGCGTGCGCGCAGGCAATTTCAGGTCTGGTGGACGCGCCGCCGGCAGATGAAGAAGGCTGGGCGCGATGGGGCGGAAACGGATCGGAACGACCACTAGCGCTCAACCATCACGTTTTGGGCGCGCGCCGCAAATCCTTGAGCGCCCAATAGCCGACCAGTCCCAAGCCGCACCAGGCGCCGATAAAAACCGCTGGATGCCAAGTGGTCTCCGGATTACGGATGAAGGTGTCGGCGGCGAGACCGGAATAGAACATCACCAGCAGATAAGCGGCGAGGACGATGAGCTTGTCCCAGACTTTCATTTCGCGGCCGATTCGGCTGTTTTTTCGTGCGGTTCGTGAAGCGATGGAGGCCACGGCCGGAATCGAACCGGCGTACACGGCTTTGCAGGCCGCTGCGTCACCACTCCGCCACGTGGCCATCGCTGCGCGGTCGGGGTCCCGAACCGCGCGGGCGAGCTATAGCAAAGGCCTCTGGCCATCACAATGCGGTTGGAGCACGGGACGCGCCGGTCTTGATGGGGTGATGCGAAATTCATCAACAGCGCTCTAGCGGGCGCGGGTCTCTTTGGCTAATGTCCGGCCAGATTCGCCGCCCGGTTTCGTGGCGCCCAGCGGACGGGTCCGGCATCGATGCGGCTGCGGCCAACGGTTTGGAAAAATCCATGAGGGATATGGCGGAGGAACGGCTCAACATGGTCGAGTCGCAGATTCGGCCCAACCAGGTGACCGATGCGCGCATTCTGACCGCAATGGCGGAGATTCCACGCGAGCTTTTCGTGCCGGAGGCGGTGCGTTCACTTGCCTATATGGATGGTGAAATCGTGCTGGACGAGGCAGATGGCGATCGCCCGGCGCGCACGCTGATCGCGCCCATGCCGCTTGCTCGTTTGATACAGCTTTGCGCGGTCAGGGACGACGACCTGGTTTTGGACGTTGGCTGTGCGAGCGGCTATTCGAGCGCCATCTTCGCACGGCTTGCCGGCGCAGTGGTCGGCTTGGAGTGTCACAAAGGCTTGGCTGAGCGCGCCACCCGAATACTCGCAGAACTAGAAGTCGACAACGCCGATATCGTCACCGGACCGCTGCAAGAAGGTCATGCCCCGAACGCGCCCTACGACGTGATCCTCGTATCTGGAGCAATTCCCGAGTCCCCGGCGGCGCTGGTTAGGCAGTTGAAAGAGGGCGGGCGCCTGGTTGGCGTCTTGGACGATGGGGGTGTGGCGCGCGCCCATCTCTTCGAAAAAATTGCCGGCGAGTTGAGCATGCGGCCCGTTTTTGAAGCCGCCGCACCGATTTTGCCGGGTTTTGAGCGCGCTCAAACCTTCACATTTGTGTAAAAAATAGCGTTCCAAGCGCTTGATTTAGCGCAATACTTGGCGCGTCCATGGCTGGATTCCAGAGAATAAGCCATTGACCATTAACTATATTTTTCAGCTGATCGGGTTGCAGGGAACGCAGGCGAGACATCTGTATTTACCATGTGTTAACATATCGAATAAGTTTCATGAGCACGCAGTTGCGGGCGTGTATCTGGCGGGTAATTGCGGCAAAGGGATTAAGGAATGAGTAGCAGCGAGCAGGCTCCTGAACCGACTATGGACGAAATCCTGGCGTCCATCAGGCGGATCATCTCCGATGACGAGGCCGAAGCGGGGCAAGGGGAAGCGGCAGCGCCAAGCGAGGCGGCGCCACAGTCCGAGGACACCACTCAGATCGAAGCCACCGAGGAGAGTTCAGTGGCGCCGTCTGGGGAATCCATCCAAGACGACATTCTTGAATTGACCAACGAGCTGAGCCAAGCGTCGCTCGAACCTCAACCGGAGGTTGCCGAGGCGGAAGCGGTTTCGGCCGAGGCCACGCCTGAGATGGCGGCTGAGATAGATTCATCGGAGCCCGCGCCCGATGACATCATGGCGGAAATATCCGCCGCGACCGAGGCCGCGCTTGAGCAGGAAGTGCCCGCGCCCGAAGTGGTTTCGGAGACGAGCCCCGAACCGGAAGTTGCCGATGCCTCCTTTGAGGTGGCGGACGAGGAAGTCGAAGTAGGATCGCCTGATCTGGCGGCGGACTTCGACGCCGCGTTGCCGGGTGAAGAGGCGGTCTCGCTGGATGCGGCCGAGGAACCCGCGGTGCCGGAGATCGATCTGGGCCTGGGGGATACGGAAGGCATGGATGTCGAGGTGATGGCAGAGGCGGCAGACGCCGAGATGCCCTCGGGCGAAGACGCGCCCGAAAGCGTCGAAACCTCCGGTCTCATCGCCGAAGCGGTCGAGGCGATTGCCATGAGCAGCGCCGAGCCGGCCGTCGAAACTGAGCCGCCCGTCGAAACTGAGCCGGCCGTCGAAGATGAGCAACCGCCTGTCGCCGAAGAGGCCGTTGAGCCGCCTATGGCTGATGTGGCCGAATTGTCTGAAGCCCCGCTTGAGGAGGCGGCCAGTGACGAACCGGTTATCGAAGTTATGGGTGGTTCGGAAGTCGAGGAAGACGTCTTGCTCGAGGATGCGGTTGGCGTTGTCGAGGAGGACGAGCAGCCGGTTGAGGAAGTCGAGCAGGCGGCCGATGAACCAGCCGCGGCGCTTGATGTCAGTGCCACCGATAGTCCCTTGGAGGCCAGCGTCAAAGAGATGCTGAAACCGATTTTGCGTGAATGGTTGGACGAGAACTTGCCGCGCATTCTTGAGAGCGCGGTGAAGGAAGAGATTGGCCATTCGGTGGACCGCAGCGGCGGCTGACCAACAATCTTGAGCTTACAAAGCATTGGCCCGGGTGGCGAAAGCCGCGCGAGAGCAGTTGCCGTGGGGCAATGAGCGGCGCCTGAAGAGGCGTTGTCGCGCGGCTCGTTTTGTTCCCTGTTGACAGCGCGCGCGCGAACGACTTACGACCGCGCCATAGAAGTCACAGCTAAGACCGCGCGCGCCATGCTCGAAAAAACTTTCCAGCCTGCGGAAATCGAAGACCGCATCTACCAGCAATGGGAGAGCTCGGGAGCGTTCGCCTGCGGCGATGAAGCCCGTGTGCGGGCCGGCGCCAAACCCTATTGCATCGTCATCCCGCCGCCCAACGTCACGGGTTCGCTGCACATGGGGCACGCTCTCAACAACACGCTGCAGGATGTGCTGGTGCGTTTCGAGCGCATGCGGGGCAGCGACGTGCTCTGGCAACCCGGCATGGATCATGCCGGAATAGCGACTCAAATGGTGGTCGAGCGCCAATTGACGGAGCAGCAGAAACCCGGCCGCCGCGAGATGGGCCGAGAGGCATTCGTCGAGCGGATTTGGGCGTGGAAGGAAGAGTCGGGCGGCACCATCATCAATCAGCTGAAACGGCTGGGCGCCTCGTGCGACTGGAGCCGTGAGCGCTTCACCATGGACGATGGTCTATCGCAGGCCGTGCTCAAGGTTTTCGTCGACCTCTACCGCGCCGGGCTGATCTACAAGGACAACCGCCTCGTCAATTGGGACCCCAAACTCGAGACCGCTATCTCAGATCTCGAGGTCCAGCAGGTCGAGACGGACGGCCATCTCTGGCATTTGCGCTATCCGATCGAGGGCGAAGACAACCGCCATATCGTGGTCGCGACGACGCGGCCCGAAACCATGCTGGGGGATACCGGCGTGGCGGTCCACCCGGACGATGAACGCTATCGCGACCTGATCGGCAAGCACGCCGTGCTGCCGCTTGTCGGACGCAAATTGCTGATCGTAGGCGACGAACACGCCGACCCGGAGCAGGGTTCGGGCGCGGTCAAGATCACGCCGGCTCACGACTTCAACGACTTCGAGGTCGGCCGGCGTCATGGTCTCGAAGAGATCAACATCTTCGACCGGCACGCTCACATCAACGAGAACGCGCCCGAAGCCTACCGGGGTCTGGAACGCTACGCGGCGCGGACACGCGTGCTGGCCGATCTCGATGCGTTGGGATTGATCGAAAAGATCGACGATCACCGCCATGTCATTCCCTATGGCGACCGCTCCAATGAGGTGATCGAACCGTTCCTCACCGAGCAGTGGTACGTGGATGCGGCCACGCTCGCAAAGCCGGCGATCGAGGCGGTCGAGCGGGGCGAGACGGTGTTCGTGCCCAAGTCCTGGGAAAAGACCTATTTCGAGTGGATGCGCAACATCCAGCCCTGGTGCATCTCGCGCCAGCTCTGGTGGGGGCACCAGATACCCGCCTGGTATGGACCAGATGGCGAGATTTTCGTCGCCCACGATGGCGCCGAGGCCCAGGCGTTGGCCGATGCCCATTACGGCAAGACGGTGGAGCTCGAGCGCGACGAGGACGTGCTCGACACCTGGTTTTCGTCGGCTCTTTGGCCGTTCTCCACGCTGGGGTGGCCCGAGGAGACGCCGGAGCTCAAGCGCTACTACAAGACCGACGTGCTGCTGACGGCCTTCGACATCATCTTCTTCTGGGTGGCGCGGATGATGATGATGGGTCTCCACTTCATGAATGAGGTGCCGTTCCACACGGTCTATATCCACGCGCTGGTGCGCGACGAGACTGGCGCCAAGATGTCGAAGTCCAAGGGCAACGTCATCGATCCCCTTGGTCTTATCGATGAATACGGCGCCGACGCGCTGCGCTTTACGCTGGCCGCGATGGCGGCCCAGGGCCGCGACATAAAACTCGCCACGGGACGGGTCGAAGGATACCGCAATTTCGGCACCAAGCTTTGGAACGCGGCGCGGTTCCTCGAAATGAACGAGTGCGAACGCCAGCCGGACTTTGATCCAGCCAAGTGCGCCGAGCCCGTCAACAAGTGGATCGTGGGCGAGGTCGAGACGACGGTGGAGAAGGTCACCGAGGCCATATCCGCCTATCGCTTCAATGATGCCGCCGGCGCCATCTATCATTTTCTCTGGCACGTCTTCTGCGACTGGTATCTCGAACTCATCAAGCCGTTGTTGCAAGGCGAGGGCGCGGAAGCAAAAGCCGAGACCAGGGCGTGTGCGGCTTGGGTGCTCGATCAAGCGGTCAAGCTGTTGCATCCCTTCATGCCGTTCATAACGGAAGAACTTTGGGCGCGGCTGGGCGAACGGGGACCGGCGCGCGAGTCCATGCTGATTGCCGCCGAATGGCCGCGCTTAAGCGGTTTGAGCGATGCGGAGGCTGCCCGCGAACTCCACTGGGTCATCGAATTCGTCTCGGAGGTGCGCTCGGTGCGCGCCGAGATCAACGTGCCGGCGGGCGCCAAGATCCCTGTCGTGCTCGTGGGCGCTGGCAAAGAGACGGCCCGGCTGGCTGCAACCCATGACGAGACGCTCAAACGCTTGGCCCGCATCGAGGACATTACGCTGGGCTCCGAGGCGCCCAAGGGATCGGTGCAGATCCTGCTGGGCGAGGCCGTCATCGCCTTGCCGTTGGAAGGTGTGATCGATATTTCGGCCGAAACCGAGCGCCTTGCCCGTGAGATCGACAAGATGAACGGTGAAATCGACAAGTACGAGGCCAAGCTGGCCAACACCAAATTCACCTCCCGCGCGCCCGAGCACGTCGTCGCCGAGCAGCGCGAACGCAAGGCCGAGGCACAGGACGCGGCCGAACGCCTCAAGCAGGCACTGAAACGGCTGGAGACGACGCTTTGACGGGAAGCTATTCTTGGCATGGGAGTCGGCGCGTCAGAGCCGCGATAATGGGCTTGGCTGCGTGATCGACTAGAGCCGCACATCACACTTTGCCTTGGCGGCAAAGATTTTCAAATCTCTGGCGGTATTCGCCGGCGGGTTCAGGCTGCTGCTCTTGAAGGCTGCATAACAGGCGCTTTGGCGCATCCCGGCATACAGCCGCGCGATCGCCAGATTGGACCATGCATCGGCGTCTTTTGGGGCCTCTTTCACCGCTTCTTCCATGATTGGCATGGCTTCGCGTCCCTTGCCTGTTTGGAGCAAGAACCTCCCATAGTCCGCCATGAAGCCCGGTCTCCGGTTGTCCATTGCGGCCCCGGTTTTGAACAGCTCCTCCGCGTAGTCGTCGTCGCGGAAGCGCACTTGCGCGACAACGGCAAAGGCGTGAAGGACGGCCGATTGGGTTGGATCTATCAAATAGGCTTGATTGAAGCGGCGGGTTGCGAGGTCCAGTTTTCCATTCTTATACGCCAGCCAACCATTCGCCATGGCGCGATTGAATGCGTAGGATTTGGCGTATCCCTTCTTGGCAAGTGCATCCAGCAGATCCTTGTCAGCCTTCAACTCTTGCGGCGTTTTCTCCCGAAAGCCATAGAAGGGTTGCTCGTCGGCTGGCGCGGGGAATGATTTCTTGGTGACGTAGACGCCGCTGCTGATTTCCACTTGCTCGGCTGCCGCTGCACTTGCGGTCAGGGCGAGTGCGGCGCCAATAAGCGCGCTAACAAAACGGACTGCTGTTCGTTTCATTCTAGTAAATCCCATGAAATGACCGGATCAATGCTCGCGATCTCCCGATAGGTGAGTGATCCGAATCAAGTTATTCATGGGAATGATGCAGTTAAACCGTCTCTACTTCGTTGATTGACGGACAATTTCGTTGCGCATTGTTAATTTTGAGGAAATTCCTCAAAGCCAAATAAGGCGAATTTACAGAGTGGAAATCCTATTTTGTTACAGTCGCATTTGTGTCTACTTTCTAGAGGCGGAGATGATCTTGTGTGGAGAGCTGGTCTAATCTTAGGTTTTTTCGCCGCCATCATATTTGGAGCAGCGGTTGTGATGAACCAGCCGCCTAGCGATGGGCCGGCGAATGGCTGGCTTTCCCGTCTCACGGAAGATGCCAATAAAGCGCTGACTTGGCGAGAGGCAGACGCAGTCAAGTCAAAGGGAATGAGTGCCTTCAACTCCAAAAACTACCAACTGGCGATAGAGCATTATGACCGTGCCATAAAGCTTTACGGGGAAGAGGGCCAGCTCAACAAAATCGCCGCTTCCGACACCTTTGCACTGCGTGCGGTAGCATTGCGGCATTTGGGTAGGTTCGAGGAGGCGCTTCGGTCCAGCAATCGCGCAATAGAGCTGGATCATGAATATCCCATGGCGTTTTACAGCCGTGCCAGGACATACGGCAAACTCAAGCGCGAGGCGGAGGCCTTGCGGGATTACGACCGGGCCATCCAATTGAAATCGGATCACCCCTGGTTCTATTTCCACCGCGCGGCGACATTCTTGAAGCTTAAGCGCAATGCCGAGGCCTTGCAGGACTACGAGACCTGGGCGCGGTTAGAGCCTGACAATCCACTGCCTAATTTCAACCGAGGCGATGCGCTGAAGCGCATGGGAAGGCTCGATGAGGCGCGCAAGGCCTATGACAAAGCACTGGAAATCAGTCAGAAAGACTATCGGGTCTTTTATAGCCGGGGGAAACTGCTCGACGAAATGAAGGACTATAGGGCTGCGATTGCCGACTACGATAGAACGATCGAACTCAATGACCGATATGACAATGCTCACGTCTCTCGGGGCATCGCGTATCGTGCGCTCGGGCAGCGCGAAAAAGCGCTCGAGGATTACAACAAGGCGCTGACCCTCAACCCAGAAAGCTCGCGTGCCTATAGCAGTCGGGGCTGGTTATACGAGAAACAAGGCCGGCTGGACCTTGCACGTGCGGATTATGAGCAAGGTCTCAAGAATTCACCCGACGATGCGTGGCTTCGCCGTGCCTTGGATCGTCTGCAAGCCAGAACAAACCAGTAAGGAGGCGCGGCGTTCCTGTTAGGCGAAGGAGACCATAGCCCGGTCGCCGAGCAGCGCGAACGCAAGGCCGAGGCACAAGATGCCGCCGAACGCCTCAAGCAGGCGCTGAAACGGCTCGAGACGACGCTCTGAAGGGATGGTCGTCTTAAAGGGCAAAAACGCGAATCTTTCGAATCGCTTGCGCCGCCATCTTTAGATATTCCGTGAGCTGAGCAGTCTTAAAGTCGTAATGCATGCGGCTGGCCTAGCGCCCCGATGTGGCCACAAAAATTTGATCAATGAACGGGACCCGGCGGGATCGGGTTGGCGGGATGCGCGGGGGCGGGCAAAACGCTTGGACCCTGCTATAAAGTCATCAGCACAGAGGCTTGATTAGCCCCGATAATGTTGCGCTACTGGTAGTCCGAGGCGGGCATGGGCGAGGGCGCGAAGGTTAAGACACACACCAGGGGGGTGAGTATGGACGTGAAGACGTTCGATAAATCACGGCTGCCGAGCAGGCACGTCACCGAGGGGCCCGAACGCGCGCCGCATCGATCCTACTATTACGCGATGGGCCTTTCGCGCGACCAGATCTCGCAGCCCTTTGTCGGCGTCGCCACCTGCTGGAACGAGGCGGCCCCTTGCAACATCGCGCTGATGCGCCAGGCCCAAGCGGTCAAGCAGGGCGTCGCGCACGCCAATGGCACGCCGCGCGAGTTTTGCACGATTACCGTCACCGACGGCATTGCCATGGGACATCAGGGCATGAAGTCCTCGCTCGTCTCGCGCGAGGTGATCACGGATTCGGTCGAGCTCACCATGCGCGGCCACTGCTACGACGCGCTGGTGGGCGTGGCGGGCTGCGACAAATCGCTGCCCGGCATGATGATGGCCATGTGCCGGCTCAACGTCCCTTCGGTCTTCATCTATGGCGGTTCGATCCTGCCGGGCAATTTCCGCGGCCAGGATGTCACGATCCAAGACGTCTTCGAGGCGGTCGGCCACTATTCGGTCGGCGACATGTCGCTTGAAGATCTGGAAGAACTTGAGCAGGTCGCTTGTCCCTCGGCAGGCGCCTGTGGCGCGCAGTTTACGGCCAACACCATGGCGACCGTCTCCGAGGCGATCGGCTTGGCGTTGCCTTATTCGGCCGGCGCTCCGGCGCCTTATGAAATCCGAGACAGGTTCTGCATGGCGGCGGGCGAGAAGGTGATGGACCTGATCGCGCTCAACATCCGGCCGCGCGACATCGTTACGCGCGAGGCGCTTGAAAACGCCGCCACTGTCGTCTCCGCAACCGGCGGCTCGACCAACGCGGCGCTGCATCTGCCGGCCATCGCGCACGAGTGCGGCATCGAATTCGATCTCTTCGACGTTGCCAAAATTTTCGAACGCACGCCCTATATCGCCGATCTGAAACCAAGCGGACGCTATGTCGCAAAGGACATGTTCGAGGCGGGCGGCGTTCCGCTTTTGATGAAGACGCTGCTTGAGGCCGGTTATCTCCACGGCGACTGCCTGACCGTGACGGGCCGCAGCATTGCCGAGAATATGAAATCGGTGAAGTGGAACGACAAGCAGGACGTTGTGCGTCCGGCCTCCGACCCAATCACGCCGACAGGCGGCGTCGTCGGTCTCAAGGGCTCGCTCGCGCCCGATGGCGCCATTGCCAAGGTGGCGGGCATGGAAAACCCGAGTTTCCGCGGACCCGCGCGTTGTTTCGACAGTGAGGAAGCGGCCTTCGAGGCCGTTTCCAAGCGCTCCTACGAGGAGGGCGAGGTGCTGGTGATCCGATACGAAGGCCCCAGGGGCGGGCCCGGCATGCGCGAGATGCTCTCGACCACGGCCGCAATCTATGGCCAAGGCATGGGCGACAAGGTGGCGCTGATCACCGATGGGCGGTTTTCTGGCGCCACGCGCGGCTTCTGTGTCGGTCATGTGGGTCCCGAGGCCGCCATTGGCGGACCGATCGCACATGTACGAGATGGCGACATGATTGCGATCGATGCGGAAAAAGGCACGATGGATTTGGAAGTGAGCGAGGCCGAATTGGCCAAGCGGGCAAAATCCTGGAAGCCGCCATCGAGCAAATTCGCCAGTGGAACGCTTTGGAAATATGCCCAACAGGTGGGCCCGGCGAGGAGCGGCGCAGTCACCCATCCAGGCGGTGCGGCGGAAGTGGAGTGCTATGCCGACGTTTGAGGCCACGCAGCGCTGGGGTTTGGCGGTTTTGTCCGCTGCGGCATTGTTCGTGGCCGGGGTGGCGGATGTCTCTGCGCAAGAGAAACCGCAATTCAAATCCGCAAACCAAGCCTATCGCGCCGGACTTGCCGCCCATCGGGCGGGTGCCGGTGAGCGCGCCGTCGAAGCTCTAACCTTTGCCGCCAATGAAGGCGTGCTGGTAGCCCAGCTCAAGCTCGTGGAAATTTACGAAACGGGCAATGGCGTCGAAGCCGATCCGGCGAAAGCCTTTCGAATTCATCAGCAGGTGGCAGATACCCACGCGGAGATGAATCCGCGCCACCGCATGGCGCCCCATATCGCAGGCGCTTTTGTGGCTCTTGGCGATTATTACGCGAGCGGCGTACCGGTGCTTAAAATCGAAGCCAATCGGGCCCGCGCCGCTGACCTCTATCGTCACGCGGCAAGTTTCTTTGGCGACCCAAGCGCTCAATACAAGCTCGCGAAGCTCCATCTTGAGGGCGATGGCGTCGCTCAAAACACCCAGCTCGCGGTCAACTGGCTCGCCAATGCGGTGAAAAAAAATCACGCGCCGTCGCAGGCGGTGCTGGGCGATTTGCTGTGGCGGGGAAGGCCCGGCCTGAAGCGGCGGCCGCTGCAGGGTCTGGCGTTGCTGGAACGCGCAAAGAAAAATGCCGCTGGACGTCCCGAGGCTCAGTGGATCGATGACCTTCTCGAGCGCGCCAAACGTGAGGTGCAGCCCGATGAACGGGCCGCGGCGCACACGCCGATGCGGCGCTAGCCCTACTGAGCGGGCATTTTCGCCCTGCCAGAGGCAATTCCTCAGGCCCTAGGCGGCCAGGTCGATCCAGATCGGAACGTGGTCGGAAGGCTTTTCCCAGCCCCGCGCGAAACGGTCGATTTCGCACGAGCGCAGCAGGTCGGCGGCCTGGGGTGAGAGCAGCAGGTGGTCGATGCGGATGCCGTTGTTCTTCTGCCAGGCGCCCGCCTGATAATCCCAGAAGGTGTAAAGGTTGGGCGCGTTCGTACAGGCGCGCAGCGAGTCGGTCAGTCCCAGATTGAGCAAAGCTCGATACTTGGCGTGCGATTCGGGCCGGTAGAGCGCATCGCCCGCCCAGGCCTCGGGCGCGTATACGTCCGCGGCGCTGGGGATGATGTTGTAGTCGCCGGCCAGCACCAGCGTTTCTTCGAGCGCCAGCAGCGATTGGACGTGGTCTTTGAGGCGGTCCATCCAGGCCAGCTTGTAGGGAAATTTGTCGCTGTCGGTCGGGTTGCCGTTGGGCAAATAGATCGAGGCGACGCGCAGCGCGCCGGACTCGATCGAAATCACCGCCTCGAGATAGCGGGCCTGTTCGTCGGAAGAGTCTCCCGGCAGGCCCCTATGGGTCTCGTCGATGGCGTATTTGGAGAGGATCGCGACGCCGTTGAAGCCTTTTTGGCCGTGCAGCGCAACGCTGTAGCCCAACTCTTCGAAGCGCTCGGCCGGGAAGCCCTCATTGATGCTCTTGATTTCCTGCAAACAGACGATATCGGGTTCGGCCTGGGCCAACCAGGTGAGCGCCGTCTCAAGCCGCGCCTTGATACCGTTGATGTTCCAGGTGGCGATTTTCATGGGCGCATTACGGTGCGTGAAGAGTGGCCCCGCTCATAGCACGGCGTCGTGGCGGGAGCCAATCCGGCAGCCATTGGAATCAGAGAATCGCGCCAGAGAATGGCCGCTTTGCCACCGAAAGCTGGCGAAAATCCTAACTGGCTGAACCGTCCGCCAATAGCCAGAAGCGGACATGAATTTACTTGGAATATTGGTTAGTTGCCTGATCCCATCGGCACTGTCACGCGCGCGCCGACCGAGGCGGTATAGGCATAGCGTTCGCCGAGACGCGTTTCGTCGTCGGGGCCTTGCCCGGGAAAGGTCGAATTGGCGCCGCTCCGGTCGTTGTAGGCAACGTCAGGCGCAGACGAGATGTATTCGACGCGGCCGAAGCCTGCCAACCTGAACATGCCGAAATCCTTCTCGAGCGCAGCTTTCACAATACCGATAAATGCCAACTCATTGCTGTCGAGCGAGAGTGACTGGTTCACATTTGGATTGACCGATCCGACGAATAAACCATTTGTCACGACATAGGTGCCAGAATAGTCGGTATCGGCCCAATAAAGCCCCGCCTCGGCGTCGCCCTGCAGCGACCAGCCGCCGCCCAGATCGATTGCGCCATCGGCGCCCACGAAGGCTCCCCAATAGTTGGTCTCCAAATCTTCTGAGTAAGTGAGTTGCCATGGATCAGGGCCAAAGGGACCGTTGTTGATTTCTCGCCCGGTGATGGTGGTGTCCTGATCAATGCGGCGGAACGCGGGACCTGCTCTGAGGCCGTTTGGTCCCCGTGCAATGTCAATCGCCACGCCCCAATGGTTCACATCGCGCTCGGTCGTGAACAGGTTCGTGGCTGCTCCGTTAAAAAAGCCCACGCCCTGGAAAACATTCGGATTATCTATGAGGGGAACGGCCAAACAAAACGATCCAACGCCTGCAGGTGCGGGCGTCGTCGTGCATTGAAGGTCCGACGTGTCGTCGTGCCAAGCGAAGAAGCCGCGCGCACCCATCACATAGTCCCCGCCCATGATGGAAATATCAGCGATGCCGCCATCGATGCGGAAACCGTCAAGATCGCCATTATCATTGACGAACTGGTCACGCACGTTGGCACCAAAGCTGGCGGCGGATGGCTTGAAGTAGTTATTGATGAACTGGACGTCAGGCAGGCCCAAGAATTCATAAGAGCCCTCGATCCAAACGTCGCCAGTGGCCTGGGCGGGCGCGCTAAATGCTGATCCGGCGATCAATCCTGCGAGTGCTGCGGCAGCGGCCTTGCGAAACATTTTTGACCCCCCGGTCGAGGCGCTCAATTAATCTGGCGCCAATTTAGGCTGCGGCTCCCACAGCCACACCTATTCAGTTTCAATTTAGGGCAGATTCCCCGGCCAACTCAAAGGAAAGCCGGTCAACGGGACGGCATTTGGTCCGCAGGCGTTGTAATCCGGCAACAAATGTCTGCTTCGGGTCAGAAGCGGACCAATCGCTCGGGCATGACAAATGTCTGAGTTGTGACGTAAAACGGACGTGAGACTGCACCAATCGATTGAGGCAGTAAGTTCGCTTGTGCCCTCGCTAATCCGGCGCCATCAAACGCTTGCGCGCCCGCCGGCTTATTCTGTGGATCTCGTTCGGCAGCCTTCCGGAGGTCGGCGATGGCGATCATTCTTTCGACCAGCCTGACGTACCATCTCGCACCAAAGTCTAAGGCTCCTCACACCGAGCCGCTCGCGCGCTGCAACGAAGGGAAACCGCGATGGGAATTGATCTAAAACAATACCCACCCCTTCTTTTTAATTATTCTAATTCCACAAATGCCTCGCGTGTTGAATTGAGACACTGAGGCGAATTTCGGATCAATAAAAACAAGAGAAAGGACATCCAAATGAGCAAGAAAACCTCTCGTCGCGACGTCGTTCTTGGCAGCGCAAAGCTGGCCGTCGGCGCTGCGGCAGTTGGCGCCCTGGCTGGTGTTGCAGCCAAGAAGGCTGAGGCTGCCTCCATGTCATTGGGTGCAGACACCAAGAGCCAATGCGTGACATGCGAATTTTGGGGCGGGCCTCGCCATGTCTCGAAAGACGGCAAGACCGTCACGGTCTCGGGCCTTGGCTATTGCAACAATCCCAAGAGCCCCAACTACCAAAAGGTGACAACTCCCGAAACCGGTCCGATGGCGGTTTGGGAGAAGTGGCGCGTGCTCGGTTAAACACCGCTATAGAAGTTATCGCGTGACAGAGCTCGGCGATTGGAATTATCGCCGGGCCCTTCATTTGATCCCATCAATGATAGATTTGCGATCGATGGCCGCTTTGGGTCAGGAGCGGCCGTGCGGATGGGCTTGGGGGACGTCCGCCTCAGACCGCTAATCTGGCGCTGGCGCGAAGACGAGGAAGTTTTGCCGGGTAAGGAAATCGAAGGCTTGCGCGCGCGCATAGCCCGCCGCTGCCATTTCCGCTTCGATCTGCTTGGCCGTGATCTGCATGTGGCGCGGCGCGCCAGCCGGCGCATCGAGCCTGAAGTCGATGATGGCGACGCGCCCGCCCGGTTTCAGCGCCGCCTTGAGCTTGGCGAAATAAGCGACGCCGTTGAAGCCTTTTTGGCCGTGCAGCGCAACGCTGTAGCCCAGCTCTTCGAAGCGCTCGGCCGGAAAGCCCTCATTGATGCTCTTGATTTCCTGCAAACAGACGATATCGGGTTCGGCCTGGGCCAACCAGGTGAGCGCCGTCTCAAGCCGCGCCTTGATACCGTTGATGTTCCAGGTGGCGATTTTCATGGGCGCATTACGGTGCGTGAAGAGTGGCCCCGCTCATAGCACGGCGTCATGCCGTGGCCAATCCGGCAGCCATTGGAATCAGAGAATCGCGCCAGAGAATGGCCGCTTTGCAACCGAAAGCTGCCGAAAATCCTAACTGGCTGAACCGTCCGCTTCTAGCCAGGAGCTGACGTTCTAGCTCCGTTTCGTTCGGCGACAAAGCGCTATGAGTCTTTCTCGTGCAGCGCAAATTCTCGGGCATGGAGAAGGGCTGACTGTCGCGCCGCCTCAACGAGCCCCGCTTCGTCGCCCTTCCACTCACCGCACCATTGGTGACGGTCTGTCATGGGAAATTTTTGGACGACGGTTCCGCTCTTTCCGATCTCCAGGTCATGCTGCCCGTAATTTGCTCGAATGTTGCAGCGCTTCAGCAACACACAGCTTCGCTTTTGTTCAGGGGCATCGCGGGCCGTTCATAGAATACCGTCCTCTGCGGATTCGACCGAATATCCCATATTGTCCAGCCCCCCCTCCAAGTAATCAGCCAAGAGGGGGATTCCGAGAAGATATTGTTCCGTTGGCACTGTTCGTTCTGACCTTGCCATCGATACGGCCTCGGCAAATTCGTCTGCGTTATAGGTCCCGCGTCCGACCCAGGTCAACGCAACCAAATGAGCCTGCTCGTCCTCATTCAGTCCAGAAATGAATTCCGCCAGTTCGCTGCGCGTGGCGTCGCTGATGTGGTCTTCGAGGATTGTATCGGCGTCATCATCAATGGCCGTTGCCGACGAGCTCTCATCCCAACTGGCAACCTTGGCGTCGAGTTCCCGCGCTTTCACGATGACATGGGCCACTTTTGCGGGAGAAATTTCAAGCATGGCAGACCCCATTAAATGTCTCAGGCTCTAAATCAATTGCAGATTTGGTTCGACCTTGAATTGATCTCTGACAATCAAATGCCATCGCACCGTCGGCTTTGGGTCAGAAGCGGACCTCGGCCAACGCCGATCTGAATGCTTGTCGCATGCCCGGAAGCGGGCATTCGTCAAACGGACCTAGCGCTTAACGCGATAGTGGAATCTAGATGGAGAAAGACGTGCCGCAGCCGCAGCCAGCGGTCGCGTTGGGATTTTTGATTTGAAAGGCCGCGCCGATCAAGTCGTCGACAAAGTCAATCACGCTGCCTTCCATATAGACCACCGAAATGGGATCGATCAGCACGATGGCGCCGCTGTTCTCGATCCTCAAATCGTCATCGTCTCGCCTATTCACCAGGTCGAACTTATATTGAAAGCCCGAACATCCGCCCCCTTCCACACTGATGCGCAACATGGTGTTCTCCTGCTCGCCAGCCACGATTTCGCTGATTCGCTTGGCGGCGCTGTCGCTCAGGGTTATGGAGGACTCAGGCATTTTTCAATTTCTTCAAATGTTTCAGATGCTTGAATGGAATCCGGGCAAACGGATTGTCACAAGAAACATATGGTGTCGTTCGCACTTGTCAATCGGTCCATATCGGGCAAGGCGAAGCGGCCGGATGGTGCATCGGGGCAGGGGCTGGTGAGGGGCATCGAGCAAAGCGGTGGCGGGCTCGCACCTTATGCAAGCTTGGCCGGGAGCTCGCGGGGCCGTCTCAACCACGAGCCGGAAAGCCCGACGCGCACGCCCTTCCAGCGCGACCGCGACCGGATACTGCACGCCACCGCCTTTCGCCGCCTGACCCACAAAACCCAGGTTTTTCTCTACCACGAGGGCGATCATTACCGCACCCGGCTGACCCACAGTCTGGAGGTGGCCCAGATCGCGCGCTCGATCGCCCGCACGTTGGCGCTCGATGAAGACCTGGCCGAGGCGATTGCCCTGGCCCACGATCTCGGTCACACGCCCTTCGGCCATGCGGGCGAGCGCGCCCTCAATGCGGCAATGGCGCCCCATGGCGGCTTTGATCACAACGCCCAGAGCTTGCGTATCGTGACCAGCTTGGAGCGGAAATACGCGGGCTTCGACGGCCTCAATCTGAGTTGGGAAACCCTCGAGGGGATCGTCAAGCATAACGGTCCGCTGCTTGATGGAGCAGGCCTGCCGGTCGCGCGGTTCGCGAAGGCGGGCATACCCCACGCGATCGAGGTCTATTGCAAGCTTCACGACCTTGAGCTTGCGACCCATGCCGGGCCAGAGGCGCAAGTGGCCGCTCTGGCCGACGACATTGCCTACAACAACCACGATCTGGACGATGGTTTCAGGGCGGGTTTCTTGGCTGCGGACGATCTTGCCGACGTGCCGTTGGCGGGGCGCTTTCTGGCCGACGTGGTGGAGCGCCACGGCGAGCTCGAGGGCGCGCGGCTGATCTATGAGATCAATCGCCGGCTTATCACGCTGATGATCGAGGACGCGGTCGCCGAGACGAGCCGGCGTCTGGATGGGTTGGCGCCAGCCAGCGTTTCTGATGTGCGGACCGCCGGCCACCCCGTTGCCGCGTTTTCGCAAGAGGTGGCGCACGATCTTGTGGAGTTGCGTGAATTCTTGCACGTGCGCGTTTACCGCCATCCCCGTATAGGCGGCGTTATGGAGAAGGCGCAGGGCATCATTGTCGATTTGTTCGAGCGCTATACCAGCACCCCCGAAAGTCTTCCCGAAAAGTGGCGCGGTCGCATCGCGCAAGGCGGCGCGGAGGGACTGGAGCGTCACGTCGCCGATTTCATCGCCGGAATGACCGACCGCTATGCGATCGGCGAGCATCGCCGGTTGTTTGACGACACACCTGAATTGCGATAGTCCGGCTGCGCCGCAGCCGCACACCGAATTCGCCGGCGCTGATCACCGATCGCGGTCCCGGAACTGCCTTGGAGCGGGGCGTTATCCCATGAACGTGTTTGCGCACTTTGCCGCCGAAATCGACGCCGCGATCAAGGCGCTGCAAGATAGCGGCGTGGTGCCCCCCGATGCGGACAGCGATCACGTCAATATCGAGCCGCCGCGCGATCCAGCCCATGGCGATCTGGCGACCAATGCGGCCATGGTGTTGGCCAAGCAGGCTGGTGAGAATCCTCGCGAATTGGCTGAAAAATTGGCCGAGATCCTGGCAAAAGCCGACCATGTGGCGGCAGTCCAGGTTGCGGGACCCGGTTTCATCAACATCACGCTGAAGGGCGAAGTCTGGGGCGGAGTGGTCGCCGATATTCTCGCAGCAGGCGCTCGGTTCGGCCGCGCCGACATCGGCAAAGATAAGCCGGTGAACGTCGAGTACGTATCGGCCAATCCAACCGGACCCCTTCATATAGGCCATTGCCGGGGCGCGGTTTTCGGCGATGCGCTCGCCAATCTGCTTGACTACAGCGGATACGCGGTAACGCGTGAGTATTACATCAACGACGCCGGCGCCCAGGTCGATATACTGGCGCATTCTGTTTATTTGCGTTACCGCGAAGCGCTTGGAGAGGACATCGGCGATATTCCGGAGGGCCTTTATCCAGGCGACTATGTCGTGCCCGTCGGTGCGGCGTTGGTCGAGGCCCATGGCGACGCGCTGCTTGGAATGGATGAGGATGCGTGGCTTCCGCTGGTGCGCCAGGCGGCGATTGCGGCGATGATGGCCCAGATCAGGGACGATTTGGCGACCCTCAATATTCAACACGACGAATTCTATTCCGAGGCGTCGCTGACCGGCGGCGGCGGCGATCAGGTGGCGGCGACGATCGAAGAATTGCGCGAACGCGATCTGGTCTATCTGGGCCATCTGCCGCCGCCCAAGGGCAAAGTTCCGCAGGACTGGGAAGACCGCGAGCAGACGTTGTTCCGGGCGACTGCCTTTGGCGACGACATCGACCGGCCGCTGATAAAGTCAGACGGCAGTTACACTTATTTTGCTTCCGACATGGCCTATCACCGCACCAAGATCGCGCGCGGCTTCAGCGATCTGATTGATGTTTGGGGCGCAGACCATGGCGGCTACGTCAAGCGCATGGCGGCCGCCGTCGAGGCGCTGTCGGCTGGAAAGGCCACGCTCGACGTTAAAATCTGCCAGCTCGTGCGGCTGTTTCGCGGCGGCGAACCGGTCAAAATGTCGAAGCGGGCCGGGGATTTCGTCACCTTGCGCGAGGTCGTCGACGAGGTCGGTCCCGACAGCGTGCGCTTCATGATGCTCTATCGCAAAAACGATGCGACGCTCGACTTCGACTTGGTGAAAGTGCGCGAACAATCCCGCGACAATCCGGTTTTTTACGTGCAGTACGCCCATGCGCGCGCCCATTCGGTGTTTCGCAACACCAAGGAGGTCTTTCCAGACTTCGATGAGAATGGTGATGATTTGAAGTCTATTAAGGGAAATTTGCTGAATTCGCACGAAGAAATCATGTTGGTCAAAAGGCTCTCATACTATCCTCGCGTTATTCATTCATCGTCTATTGCGCATGAACCGCACCGCATCGCCTTTTATCTTTACGAACTCGCGGGCGACTTTCATGCGCTGTGGACACGTGGCAAAGAGTTGCCACAATTACGCTTTATTAACGCTGACAACCGAGATTTAACAATGGCGCGTGTTGCGCTCGTAGCCGCGACAGCGGAAGTGATAGCGTCAGGCCTCGGTATTCTCGGTGTCCAACCCATCCGTGAAATGCGTTGAGGCAGCTGCGCTAAATGCGCCGAGGTGAGTTTGAGGGAAGTATCGCCATGTCCACGTTGAACGATGGGACCGGCATCGACACAAAGCCTGATGCTCATGCTGAAACCGACGGGCATGAGCAGGAGGGCAATGGTTTGGCCCAGGCTCAACCTCCGGCGGCTGGTCAGCAGCAGGGCGGATTGCCGGGCCTGGCAGGATTTGCGCAGACTGATGTCTTTGCGGCGCAGAGCGCTGCAGCGCCTCAGCCCGAACCGCAGCCCGAGCCGCTACCCGAGGAACCCCAAGCACCCGTGATGCCGGAAGCCCTGGCAGGCGCGGCGGTGGGACAGCCGGCGCACGTCGAGGCCGATCCAGTGCCCATGCTGCCGCCAGAGCCCGAACCGGTGGCACCGGTCGAGGCGCTGCAGGACTTTGGCGAAACGCCGTTCGAGCCCGAGCCGGTGCAGCCGGAGCCCCAAGCGCCACTCGAAGCGCCAATGGATGAGAATTGGTCGCTTTCTGGTCAGAGCGAGGCGGTGCCGGATATGTCGCTTGACGGGCTGCAGGAGACCGCAGCCGGCGAACCGGCGGCGTTCGCCGAGGAACCTCAAGCGCCAGACGATGATTTTAGCGAATTTTCCAAGGATTCACTTGAACGCTTCTTGGCGGGCGAGGGCACGCTTCCCATGGAAGAGGAAGCCCAACAGCCCGAGATCGACCAGGAGGCTTTCCCGTCGCAGCCCGATTTCGATGCGGGGCTGGCGCAAGACGGACCTCAGTTGAGCGACAGCGACCTCTCGGCCTCCACCGATCTTCAGGCCTTTGAAGCGCACTACGATCAACCGCCGGAGATCGCGGTCGACGATTTCGGTCAAACCGATGCGGAGATGCAGCCGGCCGAGCCCTATTTCAACGAACAAACCGAAGCCGACGCCAATTTTCTCGATGAAGAGGTCGCGGCCGGTGCGGCGGCCGATGCGTCGAAGGACAAGGGCCGCAAACGCCTTGTGATGGTCGCGAGCGCGCTTGTCGGCTCGCTTGCGCTCGGCGGCGCGCTTGCCTTTGCTTACAAAAACAGCGCGACAATCATGGGCGGATCGGGAGAGCCGCCGCTGATCCAGGCCGACAGCAAGCCTGTAAAACAGACGCCCGATGATCCCGGCGGCAAGCAGTTTCCGCACAAAAACAAACTGATCTACGACCGGCTGCAGGGCGACGAGACGCCAGAGGTCGCGCGCATCGTGCCGCGCCAGGAAGAGGTTGCGGCGCTGGCGAATGACGCTGCTGCCACCCCCCAGGATACACAAGCTGGGGTGAATGCCGCCGCGCCAACCGATGCCAACGCCGATGGGCCGAAAAAGGTCAAAACCCTGGTGGTGAAGCCCGATGGCACGGTCGTGCAACCGCCCCAGACGCAGTCCGCCAGCACGATGCCCTCGCCCCCGGCCCAGGCTTTGGCGTTGCCGAGTGTTCCGGAAATGCCTTCGGTTCCAGCGCCGCCTGCCGCGCAAACCGCGCCGCCGCCGCCGCCCGTCGCAACGCCTGAGCGTAAACCGGCGCCTGCTGCACGACCGAC
>Ga0209633_10001782_pt1 | contig 21638 bp, 12 predicted proteins | sample Cruoilmetagenom1_FD_187290 | JGI IMG/M metagenome (GOLD analysis project Ga0209633, IMG submission 187290) | Oil polluted marine microbial communities from Coal Oil Point, Santa Barbara, California, USA - Sample 1 (SPAdes) (version 2) | ecosystem: Environmental > Aquatic > Marine > Oil seeps ... | reverse complement strand
ACATTTTGGAGTTTGTGGTGGTTGCAAACAACAAGATCTAAACTACGAAGCTCAAGCAAAATATAAACATGAACAAGTCAGAGATATTTTTGAAAGACTTGGTGGTTTTTCCGAGTTTGAAATGCTTCCAATTATTCGTTCAAAAGAAATTTATCATTACAGAAACAAAATGGATTTTTCTTTTACTCCGCAAAGATGGCTTACTGCCGACGAAATAAATGAAACTGAAACTTTGGACAAGAACTTTGCACTTGGATTTCATGTGCCAAAAGTATTTAGTAAGGTAATTAATATTGAGGAGTGCTTTCTTCAAACCGATAGAGGAACTGACATTCTAAATTTTACAAGAGATTTTTTCAAGTCTCGCCAAACTTCTATTTATGATACAAGAAGCAATGAAGGTTATTTAAGAAATTTAGTTTTACGCGAGTCTTTTGGTCTTGATCAATTTATGGTTAACCTAGTTACATTTACTGATGATGAAAGATTAATGCAGGAATACACAAATGATTTGACACGCGAGTTCCCTTTTGTTTCTACTGTTGTAAATAATGTGAATTTGCGTAAAGCACAGGTTGCTTATGGCGATTTTGAAAATGTTTATTATGGTGATGGAAATATTTATGATACTATTGGAGATTATAAATTCAGAATAAGTGCTAATTCTTTTTTCCAGACAAACACTTTACAAGCTAAAAACCTTTATCAAACTGCTTTGGATTTTGCAGATTTTAAAGATGATGAAATTGTTTATGATTTATATTCCGGAGCAAGTACAATTTCAATTTTTGTTTCTCAATTTGTAAAAGAAGTTTTTGGTTTTGAATCAGTTAGAACTGCAATTAAGGATGGCAAGAATAATTGCAAAATTAATGATATTAAAAATGTAAAATCGTTTGAGGCAGATTTAAATAAATCATTTCTTTATAAATTGGAAGAGAAAAAAGTTCCAAATCCTGATGTGATAATTGCTGATCCACCAAGAGCCGGAATGAATCCCAAAACAGTAAAAGATATTCTAAGTTTAGCACCCGAAAAAATTGTTTATGTAAGCTGTAACCCAACAACTCAAGCAAGGGACATAAAATTACTTTGTGAAGAAAAATACAAATTAATTAAAATTCAACCGGTTGATATGTTTCCTCAAACCTATCATATTGAAAATGTGGCCTTATTAATTAAGAAATAAGAATTTTGTTTTTCTCCTAATTATTCCTAATTTTGCACTAATTAGGAATAATTAGGAGACATGCATCATGCCCAATCATTCCTAAATTGGGAGATTATTATAATGCGTAAATTAGACAGTGCACCAAATTGGGTATATGGTGGGTTATCACCTCAAGTAGCTGATTTAAGGGATAAAAAGCATATCCGTAATTTATTAAACAGACTAAATGATAAGTATCTATACTGGGACAAAATCAAATATCAAAAACCACCAAAAGATCTAACGCTTGAAGAACTATGGATATTAATCAAAATGAAAAGATCTTTTGATTCAAAGAGGATAGAATTTGGCAATTATAAATTTCAATTTAACATAACTGATTTAATTCAAAAACAGCTACATCAATTTGATTTAAGCATTGGGGGAAATCTAGAAAGTAAAAGTTTAATTCCTGAAAGTGATAAACAACGTTACTTAATAAGTTCAATAATGGAAGAGGCTATTGCTTCAAGTCAATTAGAGGGAGCAATTACAACACGCAAGAAAGCAAAAGAAATGTTGAGGAAAGATAAAAAACCTAAAAACACTTCCGAACAAATGATAGTTAATAATTACACAACTATTAAGTACATAGTAAAAAACAAAGAACAAAAATTAACAAAAGAAACATTACTGAATATTCACAAATTAGTTACAAGTAAAACCTTAGATAACTCGGAAGACGAAGGAAGATTTAGATTAGACAATGAAACGAAAGTTGTTGATCCAATGGATGGAGAAGTACATCACACACCACCGGACTTTAAAGAATTAAACATATTGATTTCTGACCTATGTTCATTTTTTAATGATGAAAAAGAAAAATATTTTATCCACCCAATAATTAAAGCAAGTATTATTCATTTTATGGTTGGCTACATCCATCCTTTTGTTGATGGAAACGGAAGAACCGCAAGAGCATTGTTCTACTGGTATTTGCTTTCAAAAGGTTATTGGCTTACTGAATTTCTTTCAATATCAAAATTGATTGTGAAAACAAGAACTCAATATGCAAGAGCATTTCAATATAGCGAGATTGACGATAATGATATTACATATTTCATCAATTACAATTTAAAAGTAATGGATTCCGCTTTTGAAGATTTGAAAAATTATTTAAAAAGAAAAATAAATGAAAAGAAAAAAACGATTGAATTCCAAAAAATAAAAGGTGTAAACGAAAGACAAGCACTAATGTTAAAATGGTTATACGAAGAGCCTAACCTATTATTTACTGTAAAAGAAATTGAAACTCGACTTAGCGTTTCTAATCAAACAGCAAGAACTGACTTGTTAACTCTTGTTAAGCAAGGATTTTTAGACCTCATATATCTTAACAAGAAAAAACAAGCATTTGGTAAAGGCAAAAAATTTGACAAACTTATTTCAAAAATTTTAAAAAAATAAAAATGAATAATTTATCTTTAATACTACTTCAACAAGAAATTATAAGGTCAACAAGTGATTGGATAGTTTTAGTTGTTATTCAATTAATTCTGCTCAGCATTGTTGTTCTTATGGTTTATAAACTTTGCCAAATGGTAAAACGGAAAGAAGAAAAATCAACTGTAAAAACAACATGCATTGTTATTAGTGTAATGACTTTTATTGCTTACTTTGTTCTCGCAAATATGCTATGGGTAATTACTTCAATTCAGCTTTCTGGTGGATAGATTGATTTTTAACTTAGGATGAATTTAACTTTAATTTTCGTCAAGTGAAATAATTCTAATTGCACCTACTTTTTGAGCTTCAGGTAAATCGTCACAATAATATTCTATATCATATTGCAAATCTAAATATTGTATAGTGACGTTTACCCTATTTCTTTCTTTAAAATGTGGCGAAACAACGCTTTCACTTTGAGGTTTATATTGAACACTATCTATTTCTACAAAAAAGCCGCAACCATCAACTTCATATTCGCCAGTCCAAATTAAAATTGCATTCTCTTCGTAAAGTGTATCACTTTGTTCTTGACATGCTGCAAATATAAACACAAAAATGGCTAAACTAATTTTTATTATATTTTTCATAATAACACACTGATAATTATAATTTCATTCCAATACTAATTAACAAACTAACCAATCACAATAAATAGATTTATAAATTTAAATCAATAGTTTAAGTTAGTAAACAATCCGTTATTTAATTATTTTTTACCTCTTAAAAAAATTAATTGGAGTCTCAAAAATGAAGTCTTTAAAATTCTTGTTAATAAATTCATTTATAGTTTTAACGCTTATTTGCATAAATATAAACGCCCAAACACAAATAAACACTTTGCCAAATGGTGTTTCAATTCATCAGCTTGATAACGGAATTCAAGTTATTCTAATTGAAAAACCTGGACTTCCAATGGTTGGAATTAATACTGTTGTAAAAGTTGGATCGGCATACGAAAGCTTTGCAACAAGTGGAATGAGTCACATGCTTGAACATCTATTGTTCAACGGCACCACAACCTTGAAACAAAAAGAATTATATGATGCTACTGATAAAATTGGTGGATATAACAATGCAAACACTAGTGAATATTATACAAATTTTATGATGGTAACACCAACTGAAAATATTGAAAAAGGTATGGAGTTGCAGGCTGGTATGCTTTTTAATTCGGTCCTTCCAGAAAAAAAGTTTGAAAAAGAAAAAGGCATTGTGCTTGAAGAAATTGCAAAAAGTCTTGCCAATCCTAGAGAACAATTGGACAGAAATAAATTATCTATTTTATATAAAGGACATGCATTATCATTGCCAACTTTAGGCACTTATGAAACCATCAAGAATATGAATCGCGATGAAGTTTACGAGTTCTATAAAAATTATTATGTTCCTAACAATATGATTGTAAGTGTTATAGGAAATTTTGATTCTGAAAATATGTTAAAAAGTCTAAAAGATATTTACGGAATAGTTAAGCCAGGCAGTGTGGTTTATCCTATCAATAGTGGACTTGCAACAGGTTTTAACAAAATTACACAAAGCGATAACGATAAAAACGTTTTTCATCGTTTTTACAGTGGGAAAGATTTGCAAATGCAAATATTCTTTGAGCTTGAAACTCCAACAAACAAAGAGTTTTATGAATTACTTGAAATGTCTTTAGATGATAAAGTAGATTCTATTAAATCGAATCTAAATGAAAAATTTAATGATTCAGTTGAAGAATTTAAATTTTATACAAAAGAAACTCCGGTTAAGAATTATTTAGAAGTTTCTTTAAAACTAAGCGACCAAACAAACCTAGACAATATTGGGAATGAATTAATCTCCACTCTTAGGAAAACAAAATTTGAACTATCAAAAGAAGCAGTTAATACAGAATCGGTTAAAGCACGAACAAGGTTTTTAAAAAACACAGAAAAGCCTCACATGTTTGGAATTTACAATGCAGGACTTTTTGCAGAAGAAGGAATTGAAGCAATACTTGCATCTTATAGTGGCGATGGTTACAAGCTTGCATCTACCGAATTAGCAAAATTAAGACTATTAAACAAACCAATTGTAATAGTTCAACACCCAAAAGCAAAAGCTTCAGAGATTGGTTCACAAAAATCTAATACGCCTGTTCTTTTTCCAAGCACTGGAAACACAGCAGAATTAATTGTAAAACAAAATGAACAAAGCAACTTATTAGCTGTTCATTATCTGGTAAAACATAAGTCTTCTTACGAATCCAAGTTTGGGAAAGATGCTGCAAAAAAATGGCATGCCTTATTTGGTAAAAGAATGAAGTCCCCAGAAGTTCAAAAAGAAATTTCGAAATATGGATTTACTTTTACTGTTAATGACAATCCATTTATTCCTATGGATAATATTTACCTGGACCCATCTTTTGGTTACATTCGTGTTGAAGGTTTAGCAGACAATCTTCAAGAGGCAATACAATTTCTTAATAAACAGATGTTATCATTTGCTCCAACTAAAGATGAGTTTGAAAAATCAAATAGTTCTGGAATGCCAGGAGGCATGATGGGCGGGCATGGTAAATCTGCGAAGAAATTATTTGATTCTAAATTAAGCAAAATTGTTTATAAAAAAAATAGTATTTCAGAACCAGAGCTTACATATGAAAGTCTTTTAGAATTTGGGAATATTTATTTCACTCCAGCAAATATGATTGTCTCTGTAGTTTCAAAAGCTTCTTCAAAAAAAGTCTCTGAATATTTTTCAGAATTTACAAAGACAGCTCCAAGTGGAATTATCTCAGGAACAGCTAACCAAAAGGAATTTAATGAGATTACAAAAGAAGAGGAAATAGAAATTGATGGTGGCGGTGAGCAATCTCATCTTTATTATGGATTTCAAAAAAATGTAACTGCAAATGATGGTGCTGCATTAAAAGCTTTATCACTTTTACTTTCTGATAAAATAGTATTTGATGTTAGAGAAAAACAAGGTATGGCTTATAGAATGAGTGCGGGAATTGAAATGTTAAACGATAAGGCAATGTTTTATATTAAGCTTCCAACCATGCCAAAAAATGTTGATAAACTTGTTCCACAATTTCCAGGTTTCTTTAGTCCAGAATTTGCAAATGAAATAACTGAAGATGAATTAACAAAAGCTGTAAATATGTATCTCGGGAGAATGATGTTCAGAAGATTGTCAAGCATTAATCAAGCTTATTATCTTGCCAATTCTAAGTTCTTTCACAATGATATTTTTTATGATAGCAAATTCTTGGAAGACCTAAAAAATGTTACTGTTCAAGAAGTAAAAAGTGCAGCAAAAAAATATTTACAAGTTGAAAATCCTGTGCAAATTATTATAAGGTAAATGGCCCCAGATTTAAGAAGTCTGTGTAAAACCAAGAACTTGTTAAATAGCAAAAACTAAAACATTTACCATCGTTTAGCATTAAGTTTTTGTCATTCCCAACTTGATTGGGAATCCAGAAAAGCTTTCAAATGAATTTCTGATATAGACATTCGGAAATGACAATAAATACTAAACACTAATTGGTTCTCGGAATATAAAAAAGCTGTCATCTCGAACTTGTTTTTTGTGAGAGATCTTTTAATCCTAAGTATAGCTGAGAGATTTCTCAATTGCTAAAAGACAAAGTTTACCCGACGTTCTTTTTGGTGGGCTTATTTCGAAAGGGCAAATACACGGATTTACTTTTCCGAAGACCAAATCGTGATTACTATTACAAATAACGAGATAGATTGAATTTTAATTATAAGGGAACTAAAATGATAAAGAAAGTATTATTTACCGTATTATTTCTTACTATTGGATTGTTCGCACAAGAGACAAACATACACCACATCCTAAAAGTTAACATCAAACCAAGTACTTCAAACATTGAAGTTGTTGATGAACTCATAGTTAAATCAGCTATTCTAAATGAAGCATTGTCATTTACTTTAAATGATAATTTTACTTTAGAACTTTTGTCAAAAGGATTGAAACTACAAACCACAAGAAAATCCTTTCCAGCAAATGATATTGGAATGGATAGAGACGATGCAGAATCCGAAAGCACATTAAAATTGAATGAGTACCTTGTCACTGGTTTTGATAAAGAAAAAGCCATCACATTAAAATTAAAATATTCTGGAAAAATTAGCTCACCCATTAAACAAAGTGAAGAGAACTATCAACGTGGATTTAGTGAATCGCCTGGTATTATTAGCGATTTGGGAATTTATCTTGCTGGCTCAACATATTGGGTTCCAACCTTTGAAGATGAAATGGTTAGTTTTAATCTAACTACAGAACTACCTGAAGGCTGGAAAAATGTAACACAGGGAAAAAGAACAAACGAAAAAACAGAGAATGGAATTCACTCGGACACTTGGAATTCTCCAACTCCGCAAGAGGAAGTTTTCCTTATCGCAGCAAAGTTTACCGAATATCAATACTCAATGGGCTCAGTTGATGCTATGGCTTTTTTACGAACTCCTGACGAAGCGATAGCAAATAAATATTTAGAAACCACTGCACAATATATGGAAATGTATCGCGGACTTATTGGACCATTCCCATATACAAAATTTGCATTAGTAGAAAATTTTTGGGAAACCGGATATGGTATGCCATCATTTACTTTGCTTGGTGAAAAAATAATTCGTTTTCCGTTTATACTTCATTCATCTTACCCACATGAGCTTCTCCACAATTGGTGGGGCAATAGTGTGTATGTAGATTTTGACAAGGGAAACTGGTGTGAAGGTATTACAGCTTATATGGCAGACCATCTAATTAAAGAGCAACGTGGGCAAGGTGTTGAGTATCGTCGTTCAACTTTGCAAAAATTCACAAATTTTGTAAACGAGACAAATGATTTTCCAATAAGTGAATTTCTTTCACGTCACGATGGACCAAGCGAAGCAATTGGTTATGGCAAAACTTTAATGATGTTTCATATGCTAAGACGTAATGTTGGAGACGAACTATTTACTAAATCCTTCCAAGTATTTAATAGAAACAACAAATTCAAGGTTGCTTCATTCGATGATATTAAAATGGCATTTGAAGAAGTAACTGGTGAAAAATTGGATTGGTTTTTTAATCAATGGATTAAAAGAACTGGTGGCCCATCTTTAAGTTTGAAAGATGTGAGTGTTGAAAGTTTTACTGATGTAAATATTATTAAATTTAACTTAAAACAAACTCAGAACGGTAAACCATTTATTCTTGATGTTCCTATTACATTTGTATCAGAAGAAGGAAGCGAAACAAAAGTTTTTCACATGACAGAAAAAGAAGGGAAATTCCACTTTACCACAAAGACAAAACCATATAAAATATTGGTAGATGCACAATTTGATTTGTTTAGAAAGTTAGATGCAAACGAAACTCCACCTGCATTTACAAAAGCGTATGGTTCAGATAAAGCATTAATGATTTTACCTTTGAAAACTGATAAAGATTTTATTCTTTATGAAAATTTTGCCAACAGTTGGATAAAAGGGAAAGAAGATAAATTTGAAATTAAAAATCAAAAAGAAATAAAAACTCTTCCATCTGATAAAACAGTTTGGATATTCGGAACTAACAATAATGTTCAAATAATTAATGAATCTTTAACTCAATATAATTCTAAAATTCTTTCAGACTCTGTAATGCTTGCAAGCAAAACTCTGTCAATGGATAACAACACATTTTTCACATCAATTAAGAATCCAGAAAATCCAAAACAAGTAATTCTATCGTTAATTATAAATAACGAAGCCGCTGTTCCTGGGTTAATAAGAAAACTGCCACATTATGGAAAGTACAGCTATCTTGCATTTGAAGGAGACGAACCATCTAACATTGCCAAAGGTCAATGGCATGTAACAAATTCTCCTTTAATAAAATCACTCAACGAAGAAGGCAAAACAATTCAACCAAAATTTGAGAAAAGAGAAGCACTTGCCAAATTAGCTCCAGTTTTTTCAGCAAAAAGAATGATGGAACATGTTGAATTATTAGCATCCGACGAAATGAAGGGAAGAGGAATTAACCAACCTGAAATAGAAACAGCGGCAAATTACATTGCTGATAAATTCAAAGAATATGGTTTACAATCTGGAGGAGATGACAAATCTTACTTCCAAAATTTTGAACATGATTTTGCCGATAAGGGGAAACTAAAACTTAAAAATGTGATTGGAATAATTCCCGGTACAAATCCAAATTACTCTGAAGCTATTGTTATTTCTGCACATTATGATCATCTTGGATTAGGATGGCCTGATGTTAGAAAAGGAAATGAAAACAAAATTCACAATGGTGCTGATGACAATGGAAGTGGAGTTTCTGTATTGTTAGAACTTGCTAAGGTTCTTGGAAAATCACTTAAACCTGCAAGAACCATAATTTTTGTTGCTTTTACTGCAGAAGAAGCTGGGTTAATTGGCTCCAAATATTTTGTTCAAAGCCTTGGGGATTCACCAACAGATAAAATTTTAGCAAACCTTAATCTTGATACTGTAGGAAGATTATTTGGTAAAAAAATAATGATCCTAAACGGCAATACAGCACGCGAATGGAAATTTATATTTATGGGAACGGAATATACAACTGGCGTAGGAACTGAAATTATTACCCAAGAATTAGATGCAAGTGATCAAGTTGCATTTATTGAAAAAGGAATTCCAGGCGTACAATTTTTCTCTGGTCCACACTCCGATTACCATAGACCAACTGATACGATTGATAAAATTGATCCTGATGGTTTAGTAAAAGTTGCTACCGTTGCCAGAGAAACTTTAGTTTATCTTGCTGAACGTGAAGAACCAATGGCTTTTACTGGAAAAACAAAAGACGATAAACGTGAGACAAAAAACGGAAAGGCAAAAGTAAAAAGTGGAAAACCAAACCAAGGTAGAAGCGTTTCTACTGGTGTTATGCCAGATTTTTCCTTCTCAGGAGAAGGTGTAAAAATTGCCGCTGTTTCGGATGATTCTCCTGGAGCAAAAGCTGGAATATTAATTGGCGATATAGTTAAAAAGTTCGATGGGAAAACTATAAAAAACTTAAAAGAATATTCAAACTTTTTAAAAGAACACAAGCCGGGAGACGAAGTTAATTTAACTATTGATAGAAATGGAGTAGAAAAGGTAGTTAAGTTGGTTTTGGTGTCGAGATAAAAACAAGAACAACATTTATTACAATAGCACATTCAAATTTTAAGTCAATCAATTTAAAATTAGAAATAGATTTTTGCTAATGGATAAAAATGATCTGTGAAATTAAAATTTAATAACTTTTATTCCATGTTTGAATTTTGGAGGTAAGAATGTTAAAGAAAAGTTTAATATCAATTTTACTTTTAATAAGTGTTCCATCCTTAGCACAAAGTAATAAAGGTGAAATGTCCGAGATTAAGGATTTGGTTATTAATAGCAATAATATCCAAACAATACTTTACAATTACGGTTCAATAAGTGCACCAGGGGCATTTGCTGATGTTAAAGATTTTGTTTGGAATGGATTAGGTTATATGTATGAATTTGGTCCAATGATTGGAGCGGAAGTTGTTGATGAAAATGGAAATACAATACATATTATTAGTGATTCTTTTGTTAGTCCTCGCGAAGGAGATTATAATGCAAATCGTTCACTTAAATGGGGGTGGTTACCGGAAGCTGGTTACAGCAATACTAATAATAGCGAATTTGCAAATAGTAAAAATCCTAATTCATGGGCGGAAAATTGGATTGAGTGGAAAAGTGAATATGGAGAAGGAAAAATAGTTGGATTGAACGAAGCGTATTACAAAATGAATGATTTTACAAATGCTGAATTTGATTATTATCCTTTCTCTACCGATACCACTAAACGAGGACTTGGAGTAAGTGCCGAAGTTAGAGTTTACCAATTTGGTGGTGGATTAAAAGATGCACTTATTATAAAATATTTTATTACGAATGAAAGTGACAAAGACTTGAACAAAGTTTACTTTGGTTTTTTTGGTGATCCGCATATTGGAGGTGTTGGTGATGTAAATGATGATAGAGTTCATCTTTTTGACTCAACTTCGTTCCCAAATTCTGCAAAAAATACAATTTATTTGTGGGATAGTAATTTGTTAGGGCGTGGCGGAAAACGTCCGGAATATTTATCATTTAAGTTTTTGGAAACTCCTGATAGCAATGACTTAACGTCTTTTAATGTTTTAGAATGGGGAGATTATCATAATGTCCCTAAAAATGATTCATTGATGTGGGCAAATTTTATTGGTGGAATAGATACACTAAGTAATCTTTATAATAATGAGGGAGATAATGTAATAGATTTTGGTACGGGTCCTTTTGCAATGCAGAAAGGTGAAACACAAATAGTAAAACTTGCAATATTCTTTTCGCACAATATTGAAGACGTTATTGAAGATGCAATGTATATTTCTTTACACCATAATTGGGCAACTATTGGGAATAATATTGGTGAAACCGGAGGTGATGAAAATTACAAAATTGAATTAGCCCCTATTTCGAATTCTATAAATGGAGAATACGAAATTAACTGGAATTATCTTGGCAATGATCCCAATGCGAAAATTTTTCTTGAGTATTCAAACAACAAGGGCGAAGATTGGATTCCTTTATCTTTAGACATAGATAATAATAATTTTGTTTGGAATACCGAGGAAGTTAACGATGGAAAGAATTATATTTTAAGAGTAGTTGCATACAATAAAGATAATCCAAAAGAGTATTCCTTTAATATTTCTTCCGAAAAATTTTCAATTGATAACCCAAATTTTAATGCCCAGCCGGAACTGAAAACTAATTTACCATTTGAAGGAACTACTATTTCAACTTCTCCAATTCGAATAGATTGGACATCTGAAGATGCAGATAATAGTCAGCTAAATATTAAACTTGAATATTCTTTTAATGAAGAAGGTCCTTATTCTGAAATAATTTTGGAATCTTTTCCAAATGGAGAAAGTAATTTTAACTGGGATGTAACAAACATCCCCAACACACAAAATTGTTTTATAAAAATTACTGCTTCTGATGGGGAAAAAGATTCGACATTAATTAGCAGTTCATTTGCCATTGCTATATTTGAAGCACAGTTAACGGCATCTCATATTAAGCCATATCGAGGTAATGCAACACCAAACATTTTTGTACAAACAATTGATAATTCTCAGTTAACAAATGATGAATACAGTATTATATTCCTCGTAGATAATGATGTTAAAACATTTGACATAAAGAATGTAACTGCTAATGAACAATTGATTTCACACTATCCAGTTGATGAATTTATATCCACGCCATTAGTTGATGGAATGAAAATCACTATAAAAGATTTTGAAAATGATATTGATTATAGTCAAACAAGATATATTTCCAGTAGTACAGCTCAAGTAGGTTTTATAATTGAGTTTCCTCCAATTTTGGGAGGCAACAAAGTTAAAGTTGATGACGATTATTTAATAGTTTTTAATAATACAGATACATTGTTAGATGGAAGTTGGTCGCAACCAGATACTTTAGAAACAGTATTAGGTAATATGCTTGCTCCATTTTCTTTTTGGAATATTAAAGGGAAAGCTCCTAATTTTGTATCAAAAGAACAAGCCACTTTAGTAATTTATGAACCAATAATCAGCAACCAAAATAACGGACAATGGGATTGGGGAGAATATCTTATTTTACAACCACAAGGAACTAAAGATGCAACCACAAGCTATCAAATTTCTTTTGATGTGAAAAGTGGAGTGTATCCCAAAACTGGTGATAGCTTATATATAGTAACGTATAATCAAATTGAAGATAATGATGAATTCCGTTTTAGTCCGGATAGCAACTTTGTTGTAAAGGTTGAGGAAGTAGGAAAACCAAACAATTATTCATTGTTTCAAAACTATCCAAACCCCTTTAATCCCACTACAATTATTGAGTACCACATCCCTAATATAGAACTAATAATTAAATCGTTTAATCATGTTTCTCTAAAGATTTATGATTTACTTGGTCGAGAAGTCTCAACACTAATTGATAAGAATCAATTTCCAGGAGAATATAGTGTTACGTTTGATGCAAGTAGTTTATCAAGTGGAGTTTATTATTACCAACTCAAGTCCGGTAATTATTTGGAAACTAAGAAAATGATTTTACTAAGGTAAATTAACTCTATAAATATATGCCAAGCTGTATATAAGTTCTTATTCAGCAAACACTTCATAATGAATTACTTTTTCTTCAAACTCAAGTAAGAAGTTTTTATCTTCAGAGTAATATTTTGCTTTCTCAACATCTTCACCAGCAAATTTTTTGATAACTTCTAGACTCTCCCAAAATGTTATCAGTATAAAATGACCAACATTTTCTTTTACGTTTCTTAAAAAGGTAAGCTTTATCAAACCAGTTGTCTTTTGATAATCTGGAATTGCCTTGCTTTTCAAAAACTCTGTATAGTTTTTATAATCTTCAATCTTTGTTTGTCCGTGCCAAATTCTTGCTATCATATTTTCTCTTTTTACAATTTAATTTTAACAGAAAGAATAATAAAGATACTTTTTCACCTACCAAATCTCCTAAACAATCTAAGTGAATACCAAAAGATTAAAGCAATAGATGCAAACAATTCTATTGAAGCACTCACATATTTAGGCTTGTTATATCTTTTCATAATTTTTGAAGTATCATTTAAAACACTACCACCACCAATTGTTATCATAGCAACATCAAACCACATTCCTAAACGAAAATCAAAAAGTATAGCAATAATTATTAAGCCCAAAGCTATAAATCCGCCCCACATTAATGTTGCTCTCAGAAAAGAGAAATCTTTTTTCGTAATTACAACAATTGCGGTTAATCCAATAAAACCAATCGCAGTAAATTGTGCTGCATATTCAATTGCCCCAGGAGCTATTCTTTCTGTCTGATATAATAAAGGAATTAAAATAAAAGTTTCAGCCAGTACATATCCTGTAAGGCCTAAATATTGCATTGATAAAGAGTCTGCTTTATACGCAACCTTTCTAGCTAACCAGGCAACTAACATAAAAGCACCAAGAATAGCGAGCCAAGGAATTTGAAATAAAAACTGAGCAACAGTTTCTGCAATTCCACTTTGAAACAAATAAACTTCCAAACCCACAACAGCTAAAATAGAAATTAATAAATGAGAGTATACTTTAAATACAAACCCCTCTTTTGATTTTTCTAGATTAACGCGATGTGTAAGTGATGAACTACCATTAGCTATTATTGACATAAATCTTTTAGAATTATTATTAAATATATTTTTTCAAAAATATTAAAACTTAGTAGGTCTATATTTTACCTCTATAATAACTATATTTCACTTCAAAATTTTAGAAATTATAATAAACTTACTCGAAAATCTTATGAATCAAATATCCAAATCATACAATCCAAACGAAGTAGAAGACAAATGGTACAAATACTGGGAAGAACATAATTTATTCAGCTCAGAAATAGATGAGGAAAAGGAACCTTACACAATTGTAATTCCTCCACCCAACATTACCGGAATGTTAACAATGGGGCACATTCTAAATAATTCAATTCAGGATGTATATGTTCGCTATAAAAGAATGCAAGGTTTTAATGCACTTTGGGTTCCCGGAACTGATCACGCTTCCATTGCAACGGAAACAAAGGTTGTTAATTACTTAAAAGAGCAGAAGATTGATAAGGATGAAATTGGAAGAGAAGAGTTTCTAAAACATTGCCATGTATGGAAGGATAAATATGGTGGAATAATTACAAAGCAACTTCGAAAACTTGGAGTTAGTTGTGATTGGAGTCGTGAACGTTTTACAATGGATGATGAATATTATAAAAGTGTAATCCATACATTCGTTGAATTATATAAAGAAGGTCTTATTTATCGAGGAAACCGGATGGTAAATTGGTGTCCTGTTTCTAAGTCAGCAATTTCTGACGAAGAAGTAATTTTTAAAAGTAGTAACGGTAAACTTTGGTATTTCAAATATCCCGTAAAAGATAGTAATGAATTTGTTATTGTTGCCACAACAAGACCAGAAACTATGCTTGGTGATACGGGTGTTGCTGTTAATCCAAATGATGAACGATTTAATCATTTAGTAGGGAAGACAATAATTTTACCTATAGTAATTAAAGAAATTCCAATTATAGCGGATGATTATGTTGATATGGAATTTGGAACCGGAGCAGTTAAAATAACTCCGGCTCACGATGTTAATGATTATGAAATGGGTAAAAGGCATTCACTTGAAATGATAAATATTTTCAATGAAGATGCAACAACTAACAAAAATGTTCCTTCCGATTTCCAGAATAAAGATAGATACGAAGTTAGGAAACTTGTTGTAGCTAAATTTGAAGAGTTAGGTTTGTTAGAGAAAATTGAAGACCATGCAAATAATGTTGGCTATTCAGAACGTGGTGGTGTTCCTATTGAACCATATTTAAGTGAACAATGGTTTATGAATATGGAAGAGTTTGTTCAACCTGCTCTGGAAGTTGTAAGAGAAGGCAAAGTAAATTTTCATCCAAATCACTGGATTAAAACTTATGAGCATTGGTTAGGAAATATTCGTGACTGGTGTATTTCTCGTCAACTTTGGTGGGGACATAGAATTCCTGTTTGGTACCATAATGAAACTGGCGAAATTTATTGCAATGAAAACCCTCCGACTGATATAGAAAATTGGACACAAGACAATGACGTACTTGACACTTGGGCATCAAGTTGGCTTTGGGCTCAAGACGTTTTTACCTCTGAAGAAGAGCAAAAATATTATTATCCTACCAATCTTCTTGTAACTGGTCCAGATATAATTTTCTTTTGGGTTGCAAGAATGATCATGGCCGGGATGAAATTTATGAATGATGTACCTTTTAAGGATGTTTACTTCACGAGTATAATACGTGATGAGCAGGGTAGAAAGATGAGCAAATCTCTGGGTAATTCTCCTGATCCGCTTGATGTTATTAAACAATACGGAGCTGATGCACTTCGATTTACAATCAACTACATTGCTCCTCTCGGACAAGACGTTCAATTTAGCACAGACAAAACAGAGATTGGGCGTAACTTTGCAAATAAAATTTGGAATGCAGGACGTTTTCTATTAATGAACACAGAAAACATTAAAGTTGATTCAAATCTAATTGAAAAGCATTCAGATTTTGTTGATGATTGGATTTCTTCAAAATTTCAAAATGCAATTGAGCTTTATACAACATCATTGGATAAATATGAAATTAATGGTGCAACAAAAATTCTTTATTCTTATGTATGGAATGACTTTTGTGATTGGTTCATTGAACTTACAAAAGATAGATTGTATAATTCTGAAAGCGATGAAGTAAAATCAGCCGTATTAACGCGTGCACTTTTTCATTTTGATAATATGTTAAGAATGATTCATCCATTTATGCCATTTCTGTCTGAAGAACTTTGGAGTTTAATTGCAGAAAGAAATGAAGGTGAAAGTATTTCAGTTGCTCAATTCCCCGAACTAGATAAATCTAAAATTGATAGCGATGCAGAAAATAAGATGGAATTTGTGCAAAATATAATTTCAAGCGTAAGAAACATTCGTGGAGAAATGAATATTCCGCCATCAAAAAAAATAGATGCCTTGTTTAAAACAAATACACTCGAAGAAGATCAAATTAAATACATCCGAACTTTGGCGAAAATTGACAACCTTGAATTTGGAGCAAATATTACAAAGCCTAAAGCAAGTGCTTCTTCCGTAATTAAGGATTGTGAAATCTATATTCCACTTGATGGTATTATTGATTTACAAGTTGAGCGTGATAGATTAACAAAAGAAATGAAAAGATTAGAAGGAGCTTTGATTAGTGTTAATAAAAAGTTAAGCAATGAAAGATTTGTAAATAATGCTCCTAAAGAAGTTGTTGAAAATGAAAATGCAAAAAAATCTGATTGGGAAAATTCATTAGTGAAGTTAAAATCTATTTTGGAAGATTTAACTTAAATTCTAAATTCAATTGTAATGAAAATTTGAATTTGTTTTTTGCAAAATTAAGCTTAAGTTTATGTTAACGAACGTTCATAAATTAGTAAGACATCATGAAAATTACCAACACAAAAGAAAAAATTTTAGAAACTTCATTGGAACTATTTTCTGAAAAAAGTTTTAGTGGAGCTTCAATAAGAGAAATTGCAAAAAATACTGGAATTCGTGAAAGTGCAATTTATAATCACTATTCTTCAAAGGATGAAATTCTAAATAAAATTATTGATGAATTTAGTAAGAGAAATTTTGGCTCTATTATTCTAACTGATGAACTCCTTAACTTACTTTCAAAACCAGAAAAATTCTTTCTTCTATTTTCTAACAATTTGCTAAACTTTTGGAATTCAGAGGATGAACGAATGTTCATTAAAATATTAATGAGTGAAAATTCTGGCAAAAATAATAGTGTAAACTATACACTTGAAGATTATTTGTTTGATTTTGAAAAACTATGCGGATTTATATTTAAAGAAATGATTAATTATAATTTGATTAAGAAAGAAAAAACCAATGTGTTAAGCAAAGAGTTTTTAAGTCCATTATTCTTAATTGAAGTTGAATTGATTTGTGGTACAAAAAATAAATCTGATTACAAATCAACTATTGAACGCCATGTAAGGTTTTTCTGGAACGCAGTTAAAAATTAGTTGCATTATTTTTTTCTCTATTTTCTTTAACTATAATATTATTATTTTCAAACCTCCAACAATCCATCTTCCCGGTAAAGCAACACCTGGAATTTCTTCATAAATCTCGTTTAGGACATTTGAGACTTTAACAAAAACATTTAGATTAGAGAATACCTTACTCAATTTTGCATCTATTGTAAAATGATCCTCTAAACTTATCCTGTCCTCATAATTTAATGTCCAACCTTGATTTACTCCAAAAGGTAATTTGCTATATAATTTCAAATTTAAATCATGTTTAAGATGTGTTAATGTATATCGAGATATTTGTTCTATTTCAATTTTATCCGAGTTTAAGTAAGTGTAGCCAATTTGGATTTTATTCAGCAATAAACCATTTTCAAAAATCATTGAAGTACTAATTTCAAATCCGTTTGTGTTAACTTCTGTAATGTTTCTTGCATTCCAAATTTCATCTAATTCTTGAACATAATCGATGAGGTTTTTCCCTTCCCTTCTGAAGACAGAAGTATTGAGCTTAACCGATTTATAATTATAATTTATGCCTAACTCATAATTAGTTGATTCTTCAGGTTGAAGTTTTGAACTTCCCATAGTAACTGGATCGCTATAATATAATTCTGTATATGTTGGAATTCTAAAAGCTCTTCCAAAATTCGCAAAAATCTTAAAGTTTCTCGTTGGAGAATAAGCTAAATCAAATCCCGGCCAAAACTTCCAACCTAGGTTTGAGTAATTGAAAGCGAAACCTCCTAAATTTAGATTCAATTGTTTAGCTAAATTTACTTTTTGTTCAATAAAAAATCCTTTTCTATCTCTTTGATGGTCTCCTAGATTATTACTTACAATTTTATCAGAAGTATATTCAATACCAAAACTTGTTGCACCACCAAGAACATTTGTTGTTACCTGAAGTTCACTTCCAAAAACATTTGTCTCGTGATTGTTTTTATAAAAAGCGTGATTGTTTTTATCAAGAACAAATTCATCATTATTTTTCCTCCAAAATATTTTTGGAGTAAGGTTAAAACCATTTAATACAATGTCTGCTGATATAGCAGCAAGATGCGTTTTTGTTTTTTCAGCTTGGTTGGGAAATCTTGTTGTATAAAAACTATTTGCCCCAAAATCCTTATCAGCATAACCATAAATAGTATTTATAACGACATCAGAAAAATTAAATGAATTATTAATTGAAAAATTGTAATTCTCAAAACCGGTATTAAACCTATATCCATCCGATTTTGTTTTTGAAAACGAAACATGATGATTTGTTGTTCCTGATTTTACTGATCCATTTATGCCCAATTTGTAAAAAGAGTTTTCTCCACCTTGCATGTTAAGATGCAAATTATTTTGAGCATTTTTTTTTGTTATAATATTTATAACTCCGCTAAACGCATTTGCTCCATGTATTCTTGATCCTTGTCCCTTTAAAATTTCTACCCTTTCAACTTGGTCAAGAGCAATTGGTAAGTTCATATTATGATGCCCAGTTTGTGGATCCGTCAATTTTATTCCATCAATTAAAATTAAGGTTTGTTCAAAAGATCCTCCTCGAATTGATACATCTGCTTGTATGCCTTCTACACCACGTTGTTTTACATCAATACTGCTCGCATGTTCTAGTAAATCTTGAATTGTTGAAACTGGCAATTGTCTTATTTCTTTTTGATTTATTACTTCAATACTTCTCCCAATTTCTGAAAAAGAAGTTGGGACTCTGTTAGCTGTTACTAATATGCTATCTAAATTATATTTAAACTCAGATTGGCTGTAAATAAAATTTGTACTATATATAAAAATTAAAAAAATGAAAATATTTTTCATTTGTTATCCTTTGTTGAAAAAATTGTAAAAGTGGTGATTGTAAAAATGTTGTTGTAGATAATATAAGTTATACTCTATTGGAAATAAGAATCGTCTGAAGTTTCGAATTTATTCCGTGTAAGGGATTTAAGATTTCTCACAAAGAACATGTTCGAAATGACGACTAAAGAAACTAAATAAAATTTCGTGTAATAATTAAAAAGTTAATGGTGCAGGGATGTGATATATTAGTAACGGAGGATAGAATTATCTAAATTAGATAATCACAAAAATTATTGACTAGATTCAAACTCTAGTGTTTTTTATAAAGAACAGTTTTTTATTTCAGAATAATTCTAGGAACCATCAAAATTAAAAAACAGCAAGCTTGATGGTTTTTGCAACTTATTACAAACTTGTAATATCAGTATAAACTATAAAAACCATAAGTGCCATTAAAATAACAAATCCAACATTTTGAATTGCCAATTTAGCTTTTATTGGTAATTCTTTTCCAATAATTCCTTCAATCAAAATTATTACAAAATGACCACCATCTAAAACTGGGAAAGGCATAATATTTATAATTGCTAGACTTAAACTTAGCATTGCTAAAAACAGTAAAAATGGAGTAATACCAGCTTCAGCTGATTGTGCAGCAAACTTAGCAATTTTTACAGGTCCTCCAATGTTATCTTCAAAAGCAACATCACCTTTAATTATGCTTCCAAACATTCTTAGAGTAAGAGCTGTATATGTACTAACATTAGAAATTCCTCTTGATAAGGACTCACCTAAGCCATATTCTTGAAAACTTACTTTCCCTGTATATGCATCACCAATTGCTACTCCAATTTTACCTTCCATTCCAGGATTTACAATTGTACTCATTGTATCTTCGCCTCTAATCAATTTGATAGGCAAATCAGTATTTTTATTTGAAGATACAATTTCAATTAAATCTCCACTGGCAAAAATTTGCTTATTGTTTAATTCAACAACAATATCTTCAGCTTTAATTCCAGCATCTTCAGCTGGTGAATTTTTCATTACATCTGAAATAACCGTTTTTGTTTCTCCAATCGGAAAAAATCTAGGTTGTTGTGCAGCTTTAGATAAAAGTTTTTTTGGTGCTGTAAAAATAAATTCTTCACCATTACGTTCTACATTAACATCAACATCATTTCCCATATTTTCAATTAATAAAGTTGTTAATAAGCCTTCCCAATCATTAACATCAGTTCCATTAATTGAATTTACTTCATCATAAGAACGAAAACCACTTTGGTATGCGAGTGAAGAATCGGCAACTATACCAATTTTTGTTGTTTCCATCACTTGCTTGCCTTGGAAATAATTTACTCCCCAATAAATTGCAACAGCAAGTAACAAGTTCATTAATACGCCAGCTGTAATTACAAACAACTTTTGATAAGTTGGCTTTGCTCTAAATTCAAAAGGTTCGGGTTCTTTATTTGCAAACTCTGTATCAAAACTTTCATCAACCATACCGGCAATTTTTACGTAACCACCAAGTGGAAGCAAACAAATTTTATAATCGGTATGTCCTTTCAAGTCAACATCTTTTTCTAAATCGCCAAAGTTAAATCCTGTAATTTGATTCCAGCCAAAAAGTCTTTTACCAAAACCAATTGCAAAAGCATCTGTTCGCATATTGCACATTCTAGCCGCTAAAAAATGACCAAGCTCATGTATGAAAACTAAAATACCAATTGTTATTATAAAATAGATTGTAGATTCTAACAAATTATTTCTCCTTAATTAAAACTTCTAGCATATTCTCTAGTTTGACGATCGCATTCTAAAATCGATTCAAGATTGTTCGAATAATCATTATTTATATTACTTAAAGCATCATCGATCATATTTGGGATTTGATTAAATCTTATTTCTTTTTTTAAAAATTTTTCTACTGCAATTTCATTTGCTGCATTCAATATACATGTTGATAGTCCATCTTGTTCCATAACATCAAAAGCTAATTTTAGACATGGAAACTTTTTAGTATCCGGTTCAAAAAAAGTTAGTTCCTTTAAAGAAGGGAAATTTGTTTCAATAAAATTACTTTCAAATCTTTCCGGATAAGATAAAGCATATTGAATTGGTAATTTCATATCTGGAGAACTTAACTGAGCCTTAATAGAGCTATCAACAAACTCAACCATCGAGTGAATAATAGATTGCGGATGTACAACAACATCAATTTTATCTTTACCTAAACCAAACAGCCATTTTGCCTCAATTACTTCTAGTCCTTTATTCATAAGCGTTGCCGAATCGATTGTAACTTTATTTCCCATATCCCAATTGGGATGATTAAGTGCTTCAGCAACAGTTACATTTTCAAGTTCATACGCAGACTTATTTCTAAACGGTCCACCTGAAGCGGTTACAATTAACTTTTCTACACTTGAAATTTCTTCACCAACCAAGACCTGAAACAATGCACTATGTTCGGAATCAACAGGAAGTATTTCTGCATTAT
>Ga0209633_10001781_pt1 | contig 21650 bp, 35 predicted proteins | sample Cruoilmetagenom1_FD_187290 | JGI IMG/M metagenome (GOLD analysis project Ga0209633, IMG submission 187290) | Oil polluted marine microbial communities from Coal Oil Point, Santa Barbara, California, USA - Sample 1 (SPAdes) (version 2) | ecosystem: Environmental > Aquatic > Marine > Oil seeps ... | reverse complement strand
GTAAATTTATATCCGAAATATAGCACTACTCTTTGCGCGTCTACTACATTATCTTCATCCTGCCTAACTTGACCTACAAGAAGCTCTCCATAACCGCCTATAGAGAGACCTTTGTCTTTTAGATATACCTTTGACGCGGCAGGAGCTGCACCATAGACCTGTTCATAAGTTGGATCTGAAACAACTGAAGCGGATTTTATATTATCGATCTCTTCAGCTAGAACACTTATCTTGTCCTCTATTGACTGCAACCTGTCATCCGTCATTCCCGAACTCTTAAGCTCTTGTAATTCTTCTGTTACATTCTGAAGCTTCTTCTCTAGTTGTTCTATCCTTTCATCCTGAGTTTCTGTTTGATCATCGCTTAACCTCTGGGCGACTTCGATTTTTTTAGATTTCTGTTGTTCTTCATATTTAGCTTGCTGAGCTATCTGCTGAGACCTGAGCTTGTTGTAGGCATCTATAGAATTGGAGAACTCTTTTTGATTTTGATTGAGTTCATCAGATAAAGCATCTATTGAAAACATCACATAGAAAACCAAGAAAAACGAAATAAACACTTTAGGAATAGCAGTGCTTCTTAATAGTCTAATGATATCACTCATCCGAATAAAACCTCCTTCAGTTAATATTGATATTCGTTTTCAAATTCAATCTACCAGCTCCACCTCGGTTGTCAAGAAAATGAAATTCATATTCAATATTGTGGCTATGGATATTTATTAAAGGGAGATAAAAAATATTTGATTAGTATTACTTATATACGATGATTAAGGTGATAAGGGTAAAAATTGTTCAATTCACTATAAAAAGCCCGCGCGATTTACATATAGAAGGCTTAGGCTCCCAATCCTCTATTATTGCCTTAGCTTTGATAATTTGATCATCAGTCATTTCTGAACTGATACGATCTATAGATTTTTGGGCGAACTTAATTTCACGAGGCGGACCATAATCAATCGCAAGTCCGAACCATTTATAGGCATTAGTAAGGTTCTTAGCCTCTCCACAGCCTTTTTTACAGTCAAGGGTAGTGTATGGAACCCTGAAATGAGAATAAACTACTCCAAGACTATTTAGAGCCTGTGGCTGCGCCTGCCGAGCTGCCCTACCCCACCATTTAAGCGCCGTACTGTGACTCTTTCTAACGCTTAAACCATTAAAGTATAATAAACCCAGAGCATACTCAGCATCACAGTCACCGTTCTGAGCCATTGGTTTCCACATTTTTTTTGCAATATTGTACTGACCCTGCTGATACCATCTTAGGCCAAGTTTATATCTATCCTTTTGCGTAAAATCGCTGACTGGATTAGGAATGTCCTCTGATAATTGATCAGGAATTTCTTTAGCTCGTTGACAAGAAATACTTAGCATCAAAACTAAGCAGCCTAGCAACAATAATTTGCTGTTCCTTCTATTAAAACTAATCATACTATACGCTTCATCCTCAACTCTACTACAATGACTTATCGAAACAAATAATGTAAATCTATGATATTAAATAATCGTATCAAGTCAAATTTAGACTCAATTTGTTATTTCTTTGATTTGATGAATTTGACAAAGTCCTGTTGAAGTGAAAGAATTTACTGGTTTAAGAATTCTAGAGGTGAATTTATGCTCTTTTCCGATTATTCAAATTACAAAGACAAAAAACCAATTATATCATTTGAGATTTTCCCCCCTAAGACAGAAAAGGGATATGACAATTTAAAAAATGAACTTTCACAGCTTGCAGGTCTAAATCCCGATTTTATCACAGTAACATACGGAGCCATGGGTACCACAAGAGAGAAGACCCTGGATATAGCGTCCCTTATTAAAAATCATTTTGGCATTGAATCTGCTTGCCATCTAACATGCGTAGGAGCAACAAAGAGTGAACTGGACAATATTCTTCAACGTATTTATGACGCTGGAGTTAGAAACATTGTTGCATTGAGAGGAGACCCGCCTGACGGGGAGAAGAATTTTGTTCCACCTGAAGACGGATACTCATACGCTAATGAGCTAGTTGAACATATTAGAAATTATGAAATAAGCACAGGAAATCAAAATAATTTTGGTATAGCTGTAGCGGGGTATCCTGAAAAACATGTAGAAGCCAGTGAAATAGGTGCCGATCTAGCCAATCTCAAAAGAAAAGTTGATGCTGGCGCTGATATTATTATTACCCAACTCTTTTTTAATAATGATTATTTTTTCGATTTTGTAAAAAGAGTAAGAGATATAGGAATAACTGTACCGATAATCCCGGGCATCATGCCTATACTTTCAGCCAAACAAATCCAAAGAATTACATCTATGTGTGGCACGACCATTCCAGAAGAACTAAGAAAAAAACTGGACGCCGCAATTGACGACGATAACAAAGCACGAGATATCGGTATTGAGCAATGTATACAACAATCAAAAGAATTACTTTCACATGGAGTGCCGGGGATTCATTTCTATGTGCTTAACAAATCCGGACACATGATAAGAATTATGAATGCCTTAAGACAAGATCTGCAGAAACTGAGAACATAACACATTCACAACAATACAGTTCTTTCTAAGTCAGCTAATATAATAAAACATGCCTGAAACAACCTCTCTATTTAATAAGATAGCAAAGCACTACGATTCTCTAAACACATTCTTTAGTTTTGGAATGGACAAGATTTGGAGGAAAAAGCTTGTAGGGCAAATTATGGGGTCTCACCTAATTTTAGATATAGCAACAGGGACCGGAGAAGTCGCAATTGAGTCAGTAAAAAAACTGAAAAATTCAAGAGTTATAGGCATTGATCCAAGCTCTCAAATGCTCAGTTTCGCCAAGAAAAAATGCAACTCTTCTGAATATAAAAATAAGATTGAGCTAGTCCAGGGATATGCCGAGGACCTGCCTTTTGAAAATGATATGTTTGATGCTATCACTATTGCCTTTGGAATAAGAAATACGGTCAACCCTCTTCAGTCGCTTAAGGAAATGAAGAGAGTATTAAAATCAGGTGGAAAAGCGGCCATACTAGAATTTACAATTCCTAGAAACAAGATATTTGCCCCGATCTATTTATTTTATTTTAAGAAATTCCTTCCTATTGTAGGATCACTTTTCGGAAGCAAAAAAGAGTATAAATACCTTTCTGACTCAACTTCGGAATTTCCACAAAGAGAAAAGTTTCTTGAATTAATGAAGGAAGCCCAGTTTGAACCTCAAGAATCAATTGAGCTGATGATTGGAACTGTAATTATTTACTCGGGAATCAAAAAGTAATTAATTTGGAAGAGTTATGGAGCTAATCGTTCGATAACCCAAGTCCCGTCAGCTTGTAATTTATACCTTAACCTATCATGAAGTCTGTTATCCCTACCCTGCCAGAACTCAATTGCAACGGGCACTAACCTATATCCATTCCAATAAGGTGGTCTCGGAATAACTTTATCTTCAAATTTACGCTCGAACTCTTTATATCTATTATCTAACAGTTCACGATTAGGAATTACAGTGCTTTGATTAGAAGCCCATGCGCCAATCTGGCTGCCTATGGGTCGGCTCGAAAAATATTCATCGGCGTCTTTTTGAGTTACTATTTGAATTTCCCCTTCAATTCTAACTTGTCTTTCTAGCTTGTCCCACCAGAAACAAAGGGATGCAGACGGGTTATCGGCAAGATCATTTCCCTTTTTACTTTCTGAGTTAGTATAGAAAACAAATCCTTCCTCATCAAAGTCTTTTAGTAGAAGTTGCCTAGCTGACGGCTTACCCTCTTTGGTTGAGGTGGCAAGAGTAAAAGCGTTAGGGTGAACAAAATCAGCTCCGAGGGCCTCTTCATACCAAAGACGGAACTGTTCAAATGGGTTTGAATTGACGTCTTCTTCTTTTAGCTCATACAATCCGAACTGTTTATCAAGTGTACCTTTTGTATTAGTCATATCTTGGTTTTAATATACCAGATAAAGCATTCTTTAAATCCGTGTATTTAAATTCGAATCCTGCATCTAACAATTTTTGTGGTATTACGCGTGTGCTTGAAAGCATAGTCTCATCGGCCATCTCACCTAAAAGACCTCTTGCTACAAACCCAGGCAGTGGAAATATTGTAGGGCGATTAAGTGTCCGTCCAAGTACCGAAGTAAATTCACTATTTGTAATAGGATTTGAGGAAACAGCATTCACCGGCCCTTCTAAATCTTTATTATTTAGGAGATAATAAATAATCCCTACAAGGTCATCAATCGCAATCCAGCTCCAGTACTGATTACCATCACCAATCTTACCGCCCAAACCAAGCTTAAAAGGCATTAGCATCTTTTCAAGCGCGCCACCGTCCTTACCGAGGACCAAACCTATGCGTACGTTACAGACACGAATTCCGGCCTCTTTAGCAGCTTTAGTAGCTTCTTCCCATTTAATACCGACATCCGCTAGAAATCCGTGCCCAAAAGAGCTTGCTTCAGTTAGTATTTCATCACCTCGATTACCATAAATCCCGATAGCTGAGGCTGCTATTAAAACTTCTGGTTTTTTACTCTGTGCAGCAAGTGATTCTGATAGGAGTTTAGTCCCTAGCACCCTACTTTTCTCTATACGTGCCTTTTTCTGATCTGTCCATCTTCCCGCAATATTCTCTCCAGCTAGATGAACCACTGCATCCAAATCTTTAAGTGCTTCAAGATCTATTTCACCTCTCTCAGGCTTCCAGTGAGCCATTTTACCTTTAGTACTTTTTGCCGATCTGCTAAGAATTACTACATTATATCCTTTACTTACGAGATACTCTGTTAAATGTGTACCAACAAAACCAGCTGCACCTGTTATTAGAATATTTTTAGACATTTTATAGAATTAAGAATAGCATAGGTAATAATTTAGGGAATATGTCTCAAAACTACAACTATTGGCCAAATGTATCAACGATAGCGTTCTGATACCGCTTCACCTCTTCAAAATCCAGATAATAATGCGGAGCACTTAAGATAGGAAGATCTATATAGTCTCTATACTCATCAATCATTTTTCTACATTCAGATGGGGCACCTACAACAGCAAAAGTGTGAACCATATCATCAGTAACACTCTTAATCATTGTCTTGATATCCCTTTTAAAAAACGCATCCCTTACCCGCTCTGTTTGTTCTTGAAATCCATGGAGCTTAAAAGGCGGTTCATAACTTCTAACAGTGGCATAGAAAGCTATAGTTGCTCTTGCCGCCTCAAGAGCGTCCTTTTTGTTCTCTGATACAGCGCACGTAATAATGGAGCAAGTCTTAAAATTCTTCTTAGATCGTTTCGATCTTTCTAATCCGGAGAAGATACTCTTATTGACCACCTCCTTGATATACTTAAGAGAACATACAACGTGGCCTAGATATCCATCAGCCACTTCTGCAGAAGCACTAATCATATTACTTCCTACACCCGCTAAATATATTGGAAAACTCTCTCTAAGAGGCTTAAAAGCCCTGTGATATCCTTTAGTGGAAATATTGTAATACTCTCCCTCAAAAGACAATTCATCGCCATTATGAACTCCGGAGCTGATTAACCTTACTAATTCAACGCACTCCTTTATCCTCGTTACCGGCTTTCCGTGTTTAATACCATGCCACATCTCATTAGTGCGTTTCGCCCCTGTTCCTAATCCAAGTATCAATCTGCCATTTGAGATTTCATCCAGGTCAAGAGCTGTAAGTGATGTAATCAAAGGGCTCCTCACAAATGCTAATGCAACTGCGGTCCCTAGTTTAATTTTATGTGTTGAATTTGCTACTGCTGATAGTTGCTGAAAGGCAGTTCTATAAAGCTCCGTTGCCCAAACGGAATCGAAGTTTGCGTCTTCAGCCTTTTTGGCTAAGACAGTGAGATCTGAAATACTATTCGCATCTAATATTAGTCCGACTGGTTTCACTTATCCCGTCCATCCTTAAATCTACCATATAAAAACAAAAGCGGCCCATTGGGCCGCCCGTTGATAAGCAAGTTCAATCTACAGATATAGTTTAAAACTTATTAGCTTCTGTATTGAATAAAACTTCTAGTCTTCTTTTTCTTCAGATTCTTCATCTTCCTCTGCATCTGAGTTTTCATCAGCAGACTCCTCTGATACTTCTTCAGCTCTTGCTTCTATTTGCTCTTCTGGCTCTCCTTCAGTCGCAGCCTCAGGAGGATCCACTTGTTCCTTCTCTGCAGAAGGCTCTTCAACGCTTTCTTCAGGAGTGGCTTCTGCAGATTCCACATCAGGCTCAGTTTCAGCAACCGCTATTTCTTCAGTCTTAGCTTCCGGCGCTTCCTTGGCAGCTGAAGTTTCTTCAGTCTCCGCTGCTTTAGGCTCCTCAACCTTTTCTTCCGCTTTTACTTCAGTCACTGTTTTTTCTATTACAGCTTTTACAGTCTCAGCCGCTGCTGCCGACTCTACTACAGTTTCTATGGTTGTTTTTTCTTCCTCTTCTATTAATCCTAGTTCTTCAGCCGATTCCTTTTTAGAACTCTTAGCCTTAGGCTTGTCATCCTTGACAGTAGGTTTAGCAGTCTTCTTTGGAGCAGCTTTAGTCTTCTTTTTCTTCTTAGGTTTATACTCTTCTTCAATTAATTCGATGATCGAAATTGGAGAGTTGTCGCCCTTTCTGAATCCTAGTTTTGTTATTCTTGTATAACCACCGGGACGATCTTTAAATCTCCCTGCAAGTTCATCAAAAAGTTTTTTTAGTACTTCTTTATCTCTTACAAAGGCTCCCGCCTGTCTTCTTTTATGAAGTGTACCCTCTTTAGCAAGGGTTATTATCTTCTCTGCAACTCTTCTAATTTCTTTTGCTCTAGTGTCAGTTGTTTTGAGTTTTTCGTTACGAAACAAATCGGTAACCATATTACGAAGCATAGACTTTCTATGTTTAGTTGTTACTCCAAGTTTCCGTCCTATTCTTTTATGTCTCATATCCTAATCTCCAATTTGTCCGCAATTAATTATTGAGTGGCCAATCTTTCGCCACGTTTTTCTTTCTCTGCATCAAATACTTCATGATCGATTGCCAGTCCAAGACCAAGGCCCATTTCTTCGAGCCTTTCTCTAATTTCAAACAAGGATCTTTTTCCAAAGTTTTCCAAATTAAGTAAATCATCCTCTGATCTTTGAATTAAATCGCCAGCATACTCAATTCCGGCTTTTCTCAAACAGTTAAGAGATCTAGCTGAAAGATCCATCTCTTCAATTGTATTAAATAGTATTTCTTCTGTGCCTCTAATTTCTTGTTTCTCTTCACTCTCCGGAACTTCATCAACCTCTGTTTCATCAAAATTGATAAAGATAGTAAGTTGATTTTTTACAATTTTTGCAGCATATGCAACTGCGTCTTCAGGCAAGATAGTGCCGTTTGTCCAAATCTCAAGAGTAAGTCTTTGGAAGTCAGTACGTCTTCCTACTCTTGAATTAGTAACTGCATAATTTACCTTCCTTACTGGAGAGAACAATGAATCTATTGGAATAACACCAATAGTGGTTTGGAGATCTCCCCTTCTCTCAACTGCTTCATACCCTCTTCCCATTTCCACAGTCATTTCCATCTCAAGTTTTGCACCCTCAGCCAAAGTTGCTATATGATGATCGGGGTTTAGTATCTCAACATTCTGATTGAGGATAATATCCCCTGCTTTGATATTGCATTCCCCACTAGCACTAAGGGTTATTAGCTGTGTTTCATAAGAATGCATTTTTAATTCTATGCCTTTTAAATTCAATATAATCTCTGTTACATCCTCTTTTACCCCAGGAAGAGAAGAGAATTCATGCAAAACCCCGTCTATTTTAATAGAGGTAATTGCAGGTCCCTGAATAGAGGATAGAAGAACCCTTCTTAGCGCATTTCCTAAAGTAACACCATAACCACGCTCCAAAGGTTCACAAATGAATTTTGCGTAAAATGGAGAAGCGCTCTTTTCTTCTCTCTCTATCCGTTTCGGTTTAATAAGATCTTGCCAATTTTTTTGAAAATCTTTCACCTTATCTTCCTCCATTTTATCAATCTTGCCATAACTTGCTCTTTGTGTACTAAAATATTAAATATGATTTACGATTATACCCTTGAATAAAACTCAACAATAAGCTGCTCATCAATTGGGAAAGTTACATCATCTCTTTCAGGTATCTTAGTTACAGTTCCTATGTAATTTTCTTCATCAAGACTAAGCCATTCGGGAATTCCTCTTCTTGATCTGAATTCAAGAGCTTCATGTATCCTCTGCAACTTCTTACTCTTTTCCCTTATTTCAATCTTATCTCCTTCTTCAACAATATAAGAAGGGATATTAACCACTGATCCGTTAACCAGGATATGTTTATGACTAACTAACTGCCTCGCATCATTCCTGGAGCTTCCAAGACATAGACGAAAAACTACATTATCAAGTCTTCTTTCTAATAGTGATAAAAGTATGAAACCTGTAACCCCTTTCAGATGCGATGCTTTTGTAAAATATTTTTTAAATTGCTTTTCTCTAAGTCCATACATTCTTTTTACTTTTTGCTTTTCACGTAGCCTTACTCCGAATTCCGAAAATTTACTACGGAATTTTCCATGTTCCCCAGGAACTGAGTCCGGCCTCTTTTCTATAGCGGTTTTACCACTATAGCTCCTCTCACCTTTGAGAAACAGGTTAACACCTTCTCTTCTAGAAATTCTATCTGTTGGCCCTGTATATCTTCCCATGTACTATAAAACCTCCTTAGAAATCTACAATAACTTAATCAGATTATGTAAAGTTATTAAACCCTTCTTCTTCCAGGCGCTCTACAACCATTGTGAGGAATCGGAGTTATATCTCTAATAAATGTTATTTTTAGCCCGGATGCCTGTATTGATCTAATTGCAGGTTCTCTTCCAGGACCTGGTCCTTTTACAAAAATAGAAACACTTTTCATGCCATATGTAGCAGCCTTCTTGGAAGCATCCTCTGCAGCAATCTGAGCTGCAAACGGAGTACCTTTACGAGTTCCCTTAAATCCTTTCATTCCACCACTTGACCATGCTACAACGTTTCCGCCGGTATCGCTTATAGTAATTATTGTATTATTAAAGGTGGCCTGAATATTTATAACCCCTTGTTCTATAAACTTTTTAGCTTTCTTTTTCCCACTTTTTTTAGTAGCCATTACCTATCTCCAAGAAATAATTATTTACCGGCCTTTTTCTTCTTCGCAATTGCAGTTCCCCTAGGACCCTTACGAGTTCTAGCATTAGATTTTGTTTTTTGACCTCTGGTAGGAAGTCCACTTCTATGTCTAATCCCTCTATAGCATCCTATTTCAACCAAACGCCTGATATTGGTCTGAACCTCTTTTCTGAGTTCTCCCTCAACAGTATATTGATTCTCAAGAAGTTCCCTTATCGCAGCAACTTCCTGATCTGTAAGGTCTTTTGATTTAGTATTCACATCAATTTTAGCTTCTTTTAAAATTTCTTTTGATATAACTTTCCCCACACCATAAATATATGTAAGACCTACCTCTATCCTTTTATCAAGTGGAATATCGACACCTGCAATTCTAGGCATATCTTTCTCCTTCTACCCTTGCTTTTGTTTATGTCTCTTGTTGGTGCAGATTACACGAACCACACCCTTTCTCTTAATTATTCTGCATTTATCGCAAATTTTTTTAACCGAAGCTCTGACTTTCAACTCAATTACCTCGCAAATACTTATTTTCTAAGTCTATATGTAATTCTTCCTTTTGAAAGATCATAAGGCGATAACTCAAGTTTCACCTTATCTCCAGGGAGAATTCTTATAAAACGGGTCCTCATTTTACCAGACACGTATGCTAAAACCTCATGCCCCTGACCCCCTTCAACTTCTACTCGAAACATGGCATTAGGAAGCGCCTCAATTACCGTACCTTCAAATTCTATTCTTTCTTCTTTCGCCATATCTCCTCTATAATTATTGAGTTAGAATTACAGGTCCACTATCCGTAATAGCTACAGTATGCTCAAAATGAGCGGAAAGTGTACCGTCTACAGTAACTGCTGTCCATCCGTCACTCAAAATTTTAATATCGGGCTTGCCTATATTAACCATTGGTTCAATTGCAATCACCATACCGGGTTTTAATTTTACCCCGTTAGCGCGATTTCCATTATTAGGAACAAAATTGGGAACTTGCGGATCTTCATGCAAATTCTTGCCGATTCCATGTCCTACAAATGATCTAACTATTGAAAAACCCATTCCTTCAACGTATGACTGTATGGCGCTAGATACCTCATAAAGTCCATTATCAGGGGCTGCCTCTTGGATACCTTTCAAAAGAGATTCTTCAGTCACTTTAAGCAACTTGTGAGCCATCGAAGATATATCGCCCACAGGAATTGTAATTGCTGAATCCCCATAAAATCCATCCAAGATCACTCCAAAATCAATCCCAACTATGTCGCCTTCCCGTAAAATCTTCTTTTTGGAAGGAATACCATGAACTACTTCACTATTTATAGCAAAACATACTGAACCCGGATAATCCGAGTATCCTTTAAAGGCTGGTTTAGCCCCTCGTTTAATAGCAACTTCCTCAGCCCTCATATCAAGATCCCAGGTAGATACTCCAGGCTCTGCCATTTCTTTAAGGGCGTTAAGCGCCTCTACTACTATTTGAGCAGCCGAGCGCATTTTGTTAATTTCTTCCTTGCTCTTTAGATGAATCATTGTTCCACTCTACTTAATACTGTCTTAATCCTTTCAAATACTTCATCAATTGTTCCCATTCCGTCCACTTCAGCCAAAACACCTGAACTTTGGTAATAAGCTTTAAGAGGCTCTGTTTGGTTGCGGTAAACACTTAAACGATTCTTTACAACATCCTCAGTATCATCCTCTCTTCCCTCAATCTTCGCCCTCTCTAATATTCTACCAACAATCTCTTGATCGTTTACTTCAATAGAAACTACAATATCTATTGACTCATTTTCACTAGAAAGCATATCATTAAGCGCTTCAGCCTGCGCTATAGTGCGGGGAAAACCGTCTAGCATAAACCCCTTCTTTGCATCTTCTTCTTTTATCCTATCTTTAATAATTCCTATTATCACATCATCGGGAACGAGTTCTCCCTTATCCATAAAGGATTTTGCAAGTGTACCTAGCTCAGTTCCATTTTTTACTGCAGACCGCAGCATATCTCCTGTTGATATATGCGCGGCTACGTAATTACCCGAAATCTTATCTGCCTGCGTACCCTTTCCAGCTCCAGGCGGTCCAAATAATATCAATCTCATTAACCCAGAACTCCTTGATTAAACATTATATCTCGTTGGCCCCTTCATTCCCTTCTTCTTTACAAACCCCTCATAACTATGGGTAATCAAGAATGATTCAACCTGCTGTACAAAGTCCAATGTAACACCTACGACAATCAGCAGTGACGTACCTCCGAAATAAAACGGCAAATTAAAAGGTTCCCTCTGCAAAAATGAGGGTATTACACATACAAATGCAACGTAAACAGCGCCAATAAAAGTAATTCTACTAAGAATCTTATCAATATACTCAGCCGTCTTCTTGCCCGGCCTTATTCCAGGAACAAATCCCCCGTTTTTTCTCAGGTTATCCGCTAGATCATCAGGGTTATAAATTACAGCAGTGTAAAAATAAGCAAAAAATATTATCAACCCCGCAAAGATTGCATTATATATAATCACGTTATCAAACAACAAATCAGACATATCTCTTAAAAACGGAACGTTAATAAATGTGAGAATTGTCGCAGGAAAAATCAGAAGCGATGATGCAAAGATTGGGGGAATAACTCCAGCCGTATTTGTTTTAAGAGGTAGATGCGATGACTGCCCACCGTAAACTTTCCTTCCCACAACACGTCTTGGATATTGAACGGGTATTTTCCTGTACGACCTCTCTACATAAACGATAAAGGCTATAATCGCAAGCAGCAAGATGAAGATCAAAGCTACGCCAAATACCGTCAATTCACCTGTATTAATAAGCCTAGTTATATCCCAAAAAGCACTAGGCAATCCAACTATGATTGAAGCCATGATTATTAAAGATATACCGTTACCAATTCCCCGCTCCGTTATTTGCTCTCCTATCCACATCACAAAAAGAGACCCTGCTGTAAGGGTAAGAACAGTCATAATTCTAAAAGCCCAACCAGCTTCTTTTACAACCGTAACACCAGAACCCAACCCGCCTTCAAGCGTTACAGCCAACATTAAGCCCTGGACTACGCATATTAAAACTGTTCCATAACGTGAATACTGGTTAATTTTTCTACGACCAGCTTCACCTTCCTTTTGCATAGCTTCTAATGTGGGAAATGCTTTTACCAACAAAGACATAATAATAGATGATGTGATAAAAGGCATTACACCCAATGCAAAAACAGAAGCACGCTCAAGAGCGCCTCCTGAAAACATATTTAAAATGTCAAAGATCGTACCGCTTGCAGTTTGCTCAAAAAGCTTTACTATCTGCTCGGGGTCAATGCCGGGTATAGGCACGAACACACCCAGTCTATATACAATAAGCATTAATGCCGTAAATAAAAGACGCTTATTAAGCTCAGGTATTCTAGGAATAGAACCTACATTACTATTCATATAGCTTCAGCCTTTCCGCCTTTTTCTTCGATTTTTTGTATAGCGCCTTTACTAAAAGCATCAGCCCTAATAGTAAGAGCAAAAGCCATATCGCCGCTGCCAAGAATCTTGATAGGTTTTTTGCCGCTTGCAAGACCGGCTTTTATCAATTCTTCAGGCGTAACTGTATCACCCTCACCAAACTTGCTCAGGTCCCGTACTTGAACAAGATCAAAGACAAGCTTATTCCGGCTTGTAAATCCCCGCTTAGGTGATCTCATCTTAAGGGGAGTCTGCCCACCTTCAAACCAAGGAGACACTCCTCCGCCAGTACGTGAGTTCTGTCCTTTATGACCTTTTCCGCTTGTTTTTCCAGTACTTCCGGTTCCTCGTCCTACTCTCTTTCTATTCTTCTTTGAGCCAGGCTGAGGAGATAACTTATTAAGCATAATTTTTTACCTTCTTAAATTGAAGTTAATGTTTGATTTAATATACCAATAATCTATAAGGCTAAAATCCGTAACATTCGAAAAAACAAGAAATGTAATAATTCTAATTAAAATAAGAACTTGGAAGATCTAATTCTGTAAGTTCCTTTCCTCTTGCCCTTGCAACTTCCTCAGGCATTCTCAGCAATAACAGCCCATTAATTGCTGCCATTACAACATTGAGAGGATTTGTAGATCCGACAACTTTAGAAAGCACATCATGAATACCTGCAAGCTCTACTACGGCTCTCACAGCGCCTCCAGCGATTACCCCTGTACCAGGAGAAGCCGGCTTTAACATCACGTGGCTTGATACATGTTCCCCAATAACTTCGTGTGGAATAGTACTTCCCTGTCTTGGAACTTTGACAAGACTCTTTCTAGCTTTTTCCATTGCTTTTCTAATCGCATCCGGGACTTCGTTCGATTTACCCAAGGCAACGCCAATAACTCCATCTTCATTACCAACTACAGCAAGCGCAGTGAAATGAAACCTCTTTCCACCCTTTGTTACCTTGGCAACTCTTCTAATGTCTACAACCTTTTCCTTGAGTTCAAAATCGTTTGGATCAATTTTTTCTTTTTGCAAGGATGCCTCCTAATATAGCTTATCCGATTTCTTTAAAATTCTAGTCCTGACTCTTTAGCCCCTTCTGCAAGAGATTTCACTCTACCGTGAAACGGGTACCCGCCGCGGTCAAAAGATACTTTCTTAATTCCTTTTGCCAAAGCAAGTTCTCCCAAGAGCTTACCAACAGCATTTGCTGTTTCTATCTTTCCACTGCTATCTTTACCCACCGCCTCTATGACCTTGGGAGTCAACGAAGAAGCTGATACCAGTGTGCTCATGTTCACATCATCTATTATCTGAGCATAGATATGCTTAGAAGATTTGAAAACGGAAAGCCTTGGTCTATCAGCACTTCCGTTAATCTGTTTTCTTACTCTCTTATGTCTTAAATTTTTTCTGCTTTTTCTACTTGCTATTTTCATTATTATTTAGCACCCGCCTTTCCAGGTTTTAGCCTTATTATTTCATCTGCGTATCTAACTCCCTTTCCTTTGTAAGCATCAGGTGGTCTTAACTTCCTAATTCTGGCCGCCGTCTCGCCTACTAACTGCTTATCAATACCATCGAGTATTAAACGTGTTCCTCTCTCTTCTATCTTGGAGGAAACTCCTTTTGGAAGAGAATAATCAATCGGATTAGAATAACCCAAACTAAAAACGAGGTCTTTACCCTTATTTTCAACCCTATAACCGACGCCAACTATTTCCAAAGTAATGCTGAATCCCGAGCTAACTCCGGTAACCATGTTTGACAATAGGGAGCGTGTAAGTCCGTGTAAAGCTTTTAGCCTTTTCTCATCATTGTCTCTTTCAATGAGGATATTATCTTCCTCTATTTTTGCATCAATACCTGGAGGGATATTCCAAGACAGTTTTCCCTTTCCGCCCTCCACTAGAACAAGACCGTCTTTGAAATTAATTTTTACACCCTCTGGTACAGGTATCGGTTTTCTACCAATTCGTGACATTATAATATCCTTATAATATTGAACAAATAAGCTCACCGCCCACACCCTGACTACGGGCTTCTGAGCCGGTCATTATTCCCTTAGAAGTCGACAGCACACAAATGCCTAAGCCACCTTTAATTCGAGGTATTTCGGCTTTGTTTACATAAACCCTTCTACTTGGCTTACTTATTCTCTTGATTTCTTTAATTACGCTTTCTTTATCAGATGTATATGCAAGATTTATTTTAATTGCTTTTCTGCCCGCATCTTCAATTATTTTCCATTCAGAAACATATCCCTGCTCTTTGATTATCCTTGCTAGTTCTACTTTAAACGTCGACGAAGGAATCAATACAGTTTTATGACCTGCAATTAAAGCATTTCTAATTCTTGACAACATATCAGCAATTGGATCTGTCATTTATTATCGCCTCTTAGCCATAAATTATTTCAAACAAAAAAATTAACAACTCCCTACCAACTAGCCTTTCTCACTCCAGGGATTCTTCCAAAACTTGCCAAATCTCTGAAACAAAGCCTACACATATCAAACTTACGCATATAACCCCTAGGACGTCCGCAGAGCTTACATCTATTCCCTTTTCTAACTTTAAACTTAGGGTCTCTATTTGATTTAATAACTAATGCTTTACGAGTCATTGCGTCCCTCTCCTAATTTTTTATAAACGGCATGCCAAATTCTTCAAGTAAACCCCTGGCTTCCTCATCAGTCTTTGCCGTAGTCACAATTGTAACGTTCATTCCTTTTATTGTTTGCACCGTACTATAATCTATCTCCGGAAAAATCACTTGGTCTTTAAGACCCAGGGTGTAATTGCCGCGTCCGTCAAACGCTTTTGGAGATACTCCTCTAAAATCTCTAACCTGAGGAAGCGCTAGGCTAATTAACCTGTCTAAAAATTCATACATCATGGTGGAACGAAGGGTAACAGAACACCCAATCGGTACGCCTTCTCTTAATTTAAATCCTGCAATAGAGTTTTTTGCATTTCTAATTACGGGTTTCTGACCTGTGATACGTGTTATTTCATCTACAGCTTCATCTATAACTTTATTATCTTTTCCCGCATCGCTTAACCTACCAAGCCCCATATTGATCACAACTTTTTCTACTTTCGGAATCTGCATGACATTTCCATAAGAGAACTTTTCCTTTAGAGCAGATGCAACGCTTTCTTTATAGAATTCTTTTAATCTGGGTGCCATTATTACTTAATCTCCTCACCACTACGCTTACTGAATCTAACTTTCTCCCCAGTACTTAGGGTTTTGTATCCTATTCTAGTAGGCTTTTTCTCGGTTTCGTCATAAATCATTAAATTAGATATATGTATTGGCGCCTCTTTCTCTACTATTCCTCCCGTAGGGTTAGCCTGGGTAGGACGTTGATGGCGCTTTACTATATTTAGCTTTTCTACTAATGCTCGGTCCTTAGATCTAAGAACTTTTATTACTTTTCCGGTTTTACCTTTATCTTTACCGGACACTACATAAACCGTATCACCTTTCTTGACATACATTTTTGCTCTTTTATCCGTATTGCTGTTAATTTGGGTACCCATTGTTACACAACCTCCGGAGCTAGTGAAATTATTTTCATAAAGCCCCTCAATCTAAGCTCACGGGCTATAGGTCCAAATACACGAGTTCCCATTGGTTCATTATCTTTTGATATAAGTACTGCTGCATTATTGTCGAATCTCACATAAGAACCGTCGTTTCTTCTTTGTTCTTTTCTTGTGCGCACAATAACAGCCTGATGCACAGATCCTTTATCCACCTTTGCATTTGGAATTGCTTCCTTTACTGAAACCACGACAACATCTCCAAGCCTTGCATATTTTCTGCCGGATCCACCCAGCACTTTAATACAGAACAAACGTTTAGCCCCAGTGTTATCGGCTGAATCCAAATAAGTGGTTGATTGAATCACTTTAAATACTCCTCCTTAATTATTGCTGCTCTGCAACTTCAGCCTCTAACGGACTACCTTGTTCCAAAATCTTGCTTACTTTCCATCTTTTAGTTTTACTGTACGGTCTTGCTTCTAGTATGAGGACCTTGTCTCCGATTTTACATTGGCCGCTTTCATCATGCGCTATGAATTTACTATTTCTCTTAATTGATTTTTGATATCTCTTATGCTTCTTGATCTGAATCACATCGACAATAACAGTTTTATCCATCTTGTCACTGATTACTGTTCCTACTCTGGATTGAAATTTTCCTCTAGACATAGTCAAAACTGCTCCTTAATTAATGCCCTTTTCTTTTTTAATAGTAAGCACTCTTGCAAGATCTCTCTTTAGATTCCCAATTCTTGCAACATTAGTTGATTGCTGAGTCGCTATTTGAATCCTAAGATTAAAAATCTCTTCTTTTAGCTCAATTTCTCTTTTACCTAATTCTTCCTGTGTTAATTCCCTCATCTCTTGTGCTTTCATCCTAATATATCCCCCTGATTCCTATTAACCATACGCGTTTTAACAGGAAGCTTATGAGATGCCAGTCTAAAGGCCTCTTTAGCCAATTCTTCTGAGAGTCCGGCAATTTCGTATATCATGGTGCCTCTCTTTAGAGGAGCCACGTAACTGTCGACATCTCCCTTCCCCTTACCCATTCGAGTCTCAGCGGGTTTCTTAGTTATCGCTTTATGAGGAAATACTCTAATCCAAAGCTTCGCTCCACGTCTTACATGACGAGTGATAGCAATACGGGCAGCTTCTATTTGTCTTGAAGTAAGCTTACCGCACTCAAGAGACTGGAGACCAAAATCTCCAAACGCCATTGAGGCTCCCTTTGTAGCTTTTCCTCTAATTCTGCCTTTAAATACTTTTCTATATTTAGTTCTTGAAGGTTGCAACATCTCTAGTCACCATTACACCAATTGTTTACTTTTTTTCTCTAACACTTCACCTTTAAAAATCCAGACCTTAATACCAATAATTCCGTAAGTAGTTTTTGCCTCGGCAAAACCATAATCAATATCGGCCCTTAAAGTAGTAAGAGGAACTCTTCCCTCCCTATACCATTCCTTTCTAGCGATCTCAGCTCCACCCAATCTGCCGGATACCATAACTTTGATACCCAAAGCGCCTAATCTTAGAGCTGAAGCAATTACTCTTTTCATTGCCCGTCTATAAGCAACTCGTCTTATTAGTTGGAGTGCAGTATTTTCAGCTACTAGTTGAGCATCAACCTCGGGTCTTTTTACCTCACGTATATCAAGATAAATATCTTTGCCGGTCATTTTTGCCAACCTGCGTCTTAAAGATTCTATTTCCTGGCCTTTTCTTCCAATTATCATTCCCGGTCTGGCTGAGTTTATAATAATTCTCACTCTTTCAGAAGCCGCTCTCTCAAGTTCTATCTTTGAAATAGCTGCCTGATAGAATTCAGTTTTTATCAACTTCCTAATCTTTAAATCTTCATGAAGGAGGTCGGTATATTTTCTCTTCTCGGCAAACCATTTAGAATCCCAAGTTTTAGTAATTCCAAGTCTAAGCCCAATAGGGCAAACTTTTTGACCCAATTTATAGCCCCCTTTCTTCAAGCACAATTGTTATATGACTCATTCTTTTCTTCCTTGCAGATGCCCTACCCATAGCTCTAGCTCTTATTCTTTTTAGTGTAGGACCCTTTACTGAATAAACTTCTTTGATATACAAACTTTCCGTATCCGAATGTCCCTTCTCAGCAGCGTTAGCAACAGCTGACTTTAACAATTTAGCTATATCAGGAGCAGAGCGTTTTCTAACTGACGATAGAATCGCGAAAGCATTTTCAACACCTGTACCCCTAATAAGTTCTAGTACTACCGAGAGTTTTTTCGGCGATGCTCTATAGAATTTCTTTACAGCTTGAGAAACCATTATTCACCTTTTATAAGTATTTTTCTACCTCTTACCCATCTTTGACTTCTTATCACCGCCGGCGTGACTATGGAAAGTTCGGGTTGGGGAAAACTCTCCCAACTTATGACCCACCATATGTTCAGTAACATAAACTGGGATAAACTTCTTTCCATTATGTACTGCAAAAGTAAGACCTATCATATCCGGCGTAACCATTGACCCTCTAGCCCATGTCTTTATAATGCGGGGATTGCCTGAAGCCTTTTCCGCTTGTATTTTTTTTAGCAACTTTTCATTTACATAAGGACCTTTTTTATTCGACCTCGGCATAATCTCTCCTTAATCCATTCCGTAGCCAATTCTTCTACGCTTAACAATATATTTATTGGTTCTTTTATTATTTCTAGTTTTGTAACCGATCGTGATCCAGCCCCATGGGGAAACAGGATGGGGATTTCCCTTACCAGCCTTACCCTCTCCTCCGCCATGCGGATGATCAACTGGGTTCATAGCAACACCCCTAACAACGGGACGCTTACCCAAATGACGCTTTCTACCTGCTTTTCCTAGTACAACCAATTCGTGCTCAGTATTTCCAACCCTGCCTATTGTGGCCATACATTCTATGTGAATGAGACGAGTCTCACCAGAGCTCAGCTTGATCTGCGCGTAAGTACCTTCTTTAGCAGTTATTTGAGCTGATGTTCCAGCAGCTCTTGAGAGTTTAGCGCCTCCCTTAGGCTTTAGCTCAATATTATGAATTATTGTACCAACAGGGATATTTTTAATAGCTAGTGCGTTGCCTACCGATATTTCTACGTTATCTCCTGAAACTACGGTATCACCAACCTTAAGTCCATCAGGAGCTATGATATAGCTTTTAAGACCGTCAACATAATTTAAAAGTGCAATTCTTGATGAACGATTCGGGTCATACTCAATTGAGGCAACCTTTGCAGGTATATCAAATCTATTTCTTTTATAATCAATCTTTCTATAAAGACGTTTATGCCCGCCGCCTCTCTGGAAAGCTGTAATCCTCCCGTGAACATTCCTACCACCCTTCCTCTTGTTAGGTTCAGTAAGCGGCTTATAGGGCTTGTCAGTTGTTACATCTGCAAAATCGGACCCGGATCTAAATCTTGTCCCCGGAGTTACCGGTTTAAATTTTTTAATACCCATACCTAAACTCCCTCGTAGAATTCAATAGTCCCTTCTTTAAGCTTTACATATGCTTTTTTAATAGAGGACCTTCTTCCCGCAATGCGCCCATTTCGTTTTACTTTTTTCCCTGTCGTGACAAGTGTTCTTACTTTTCCAACTTTAACATCAAAGATCTTCTCAATGGCGTCTCTAATTTCAATCTTGTTAGACCTCTTGTCAACCGAAAAAACGTACCAATCAATTTCTCTTGCGTCTGAAGATTTCTCCGTCACTAATGGACGCTTAATTATTTGTCTTGGATCTTTCAATGTTTAAGAACCTCCTGGGTACGGGCTAGAGATTCTTGGGTTACTATAAGATTTTCAAATTTAAGAACATCATACACGTTAAGCCCGTCTACGTTTATAACTTTTACATTCTTTATATTTTTAGCTGCTTTTATCAGATTTTCATTCTCTCCTGCAACCACGATCAATGCTGATTTCAGTTCAAATGTCTTAACAAATTCTGCTACTTGTTTTGTTTTTATTTCGGGGAGGATGAATTCATTTAAAGCGATCAAAACACCTTCTGAGTATTTAAGAGAAAGCGCGCTAATCAAAGCATTCTTTTTAGTTTTTTTATTAATAGAATAGGACCAGTCTTTTGGCTTAGGCCCAAACACAACACCGCCCTTTCGCCACTGAGGAGCTCTAATGCTGCCTTGACGCGCTCGCCCCATATGCTTTTGTTTCCATGGTTTAGCTCCGCCACCGCTCACTTCTCCTTTTTGTTTGGTTGAAGCAGAACCCGAGCGTCTTTTTGCTAACTGCCAATTTACTACGCTGTGGAGCAGGTGCTCTTTCACAGGGGCTTCAAAGATCGAAGAATCAAGATCTACATTGCCAACTTTACTTTTTCCTAAATCATAAACATCAAGCTGCGGCACTTTCTACTCTCCCTTTTGTTGTACGCTTAATTATCACAGTGCCCCCGTTAGGACCCGGAACAGAACCTTTAACTAAAAGCATATTCTTCTCCGTATCTATCCTAACAACACTAAGACCCTGCACGGTTACTCTTTCATTACCCATTTGACCTGACATCTTTATACCTTTCCAGACTTTTCCAGGATAAGACGCCTGACCAATACCTCCGGGTCTTCTGTGAGCCATACCACCGTGGGATGCAGGCTGGCCACTGAAATTATGCCTCTTCATTGTTCCCGAAAAACCCTTTCCTTTACTATTGCCAACTACATCCACTATGTCGCCTTCGTTAAATATGCTGACATCAATTGCGGCCCCAAGATCATAATCTTCTCCTTCAGGGTCAAACTCTACAATATGTCTTAGTGGCGGCACCCCAGCTTTTTTGAAGTGTCCAAGCATTGGCTTGGTGACCCTCTGAGGCTTTACTTCTTGAAAGCCAATTTGGACCGACTCATATCCATCTTTATCAGCAGTTTTTTTCTGCACAACAAAGCATGGACCTGCCTCGATCACAGTTGAGATGACAACTGTTCCGTCATCAAGAAAAATTTCGGTCATTCCTATTTTTTTACCTATCAATCCGTTAATCATTTTTATTAAGATCCCGTAAGCTTTATTTCGACCTCAACACCGGAAGCCAAATCAAGCTTCATCAGAGCATCAATTGTTTGCTGAGTAGGCTCAAGTATATCCACAAGTCTTTTGTGAGTCCTAACCTCAAAATGCTCTCTTGAGTTTTTATCTACGTGTGGAGACCTTAGCACGCAATAGCGGCTAATATGGGTGGGAAGCGGAACAGGTCCAGCAACCCTAGCGCCAGTTCTTTTAGCGGTATCCACTATTTCTACAGAAGACCTATCAAGTAATCTGTGATCGAATGATTTTAACTTTATTCTTATTTTAGAAGCACGACTCATATATAAATTCCCTTAAACCCTTTTACTCCGTAATTTTAGTAACAACACCCGCACCTACTGTTCTTCCGCCTTCTCTTATTGCAAAGCGGAGCTGCTCTTCCATTGCAACTGGCGCTATTAACTCTACGTCCATATTTATGTTATCCCC
>Ga0209633_10001780_pt1 | contig 21651 bp, 20 predicted proteins | sample Cruoilmetagenom1_FD_187290 | JGI IMG/M metagenome (GOLD analysis project Ga0209633, IMG submission 187290) | Oil polluted marine microbial communities from Coal Oil Point, Santa Barbara, California, USA - Sample 1 (SPAdes) (version 2) | ecosystem: Environmental > Aquatic > Marine > Oil seeps ... | reverse complement strand
CCGGTCGGTCCCAGACGCGGCGCCCGTTTTATCGTTGAGCTGCCAGCCGATTGAATAAGCGAATTTTAGTAGACATATTAGAAATGACGCGCACCATAAGATGCGCGGTAATGATTCGGGATTGTTAAATGATTGGACTGGTTGTCGTCACCCATGGGCGGCTTGCTGAGGAGTTTCTCTCCGCAGCGGAACATGTCGTGGGGCCGCAGGAAAAGGTCAAAGCCGTTTCCATCGGGCCGGATGACGATATGGAAAAGCGTCGTCAGGATATTCTTGACGCCGCTAAGGAAGTCGATAGCGGCGAAGGCGTCATCATATTGACCGATATGTTTGGCGGCACGCCGTCCAATCTGGCGATCGCGGTGATGGAAAAGGCGAATGCGGAGGTTGTCGCGGGCGTTAACCTGCCGATGTTGATCAAGCTTGCATCTGTGCGAGCTGATGATGATCTCGATGAAGCCGTGAAAGCGGCGCATGAAGCCGGCCGCAAATACATCAATGTCGCCTCTTGGGTCCTTTCCGGCGAAACATCAGACTAGGGGCGGCGCGGCGGTGAGTGGACAAACGGCTACAGCCAACGCTGAAATCATCAACAAGCTTGGCCTGCATATCCGCCCGTCGCGACAATTTTCGTCGCTTGCAAATTCTTGGGACGCAGTGGTGACGGTCCGCAATCAGGAGCGGTCAGCGGCGGGCGATTCGCAACTGGATTTGTTAATGCTGCTCGCAAACGAGGGAACGGTGCTGGAGATTTCGGCGACCGGTCCGCAGGCGAGCGAAGCCGTCGCTTCGCTGGTCAAACTGATCGAAGATCGTTTCGGCGAAAAAGAATAGGCTCAAACAGACGGCTCGTTCGCTTCGGACGCAATCGTTACTGATTGCCCGTCGCGAAGCCGTTCACCGCCGCGAATGACGACATTGTCGCCGGGGTCAACTTCGCCGATCACTTCAATGAAGTCGCCCTCTGCTGATCCGAGTTCCACATCAACGCGCTTGGCGGCGTTATCTTCACCGATCACAAAAACACTGACACGATCTGCGCGCAGGATGAGCGCGTCGCGCGGCACGGCAGTGACGATTTTTGCCGCGGCCGCCGGGAGGCGCACGCGCACGGCTGAGCCAATATACCAATCGGTTTTTGGCGCCTCGAGCCGCAGTTCTAGCATCCGCGAAAGGGCGTCGCCCACCGGAACAATCGCGCGTAACGTCGCGTCAATAGTCTCTGCGCCGCTGGAGACGCGGATCGTATCGCCGGCGCTGATATTGCGGGCGAGGTTTGCGGGCGCGCGTGCGGTAATTTCCAGCCGCCGCGTATCGACGAGGCGCACCAGCTGCGTACCGGGATTAGCGTACTCGCCGATTTGCGTTTCCTGACTGACGATGCGGCCTGCGAACGGTGCGACGACCTCTGTTCGTGCGAGATTTATTTCCGCGCGATTGAACGCAACTTCCGCCTGCTGGACAGCCTGTTTCGCCTCATCGCGATTTGACCGCATTTCGTCAAGCGAGGCTTCCGACTCCCCGGCGTCCTCGCCAAGGCTGACAAAGCGTTTGTAAAGACTTTCCAGATAGTCCGCGCGCGCTGTCAGGCGCCGTACTTCTGCTGCGCTGTCGTCGCGCGCAAGGCGCGCATCCGCCGGATCAATGCCGGCGACGACATCGCCTTCCTCGACTTCGGCGCCGACTTCGGCGACCCACTCAATTTTGCCTGAGGTCGCCGCAGCAACAAGGCTGTCGCGTGTCGAGACCACCGAGCCGGGGGTTTCGGAGTGCGGTGCGAGCGACCGCCGCTCGGCTTGCGCGACTGCGACAGGCGCTGGCGGCGGCCCATTTTGCGCCTCTGCGCCGCCTGCTTCAGCGGCGTCCGCGCTTGCGCCGACATTGCTGCCATAAAAGAAAGAAGCGGCGCCTGCGACGACCAGAATAGCGCCTGCCGCGCCTGCGATCTGAATTTTCCGTTTCATCGGTTTTCCGATCCTTCTTTATTCTGCGGGACTGGGGGCGGCGCCGCGCGGCGCCCGCGCCAGGGCAGGTTCAGCGCCTAGCTGCAAGAGTGCTGGCAACAAGAGAAGCGTAAACATGGTCGATACCGCCATGCCGCCGACGATCACTGTTGCAAGGCCACGATAAATAAGGCTGCCGGCGCCGGGCGAAAGCACCAGCGGCAACATGCCCATGAGCGATGTTGACGTTGACATGAATATTGGCCGTATACGAAGCAGAAGCGCCTCATGCACTGCCTCGGGTCGCGATTTTCCCTGTGCCTCTGATGCGCGCGTCTGCGCCACGAGAAGGATGGCGTTATTCACAACGAGGCCAAGAAGAATGATAAACCCGATCATACCGAGAAGGTCGAGCGGCAGGGGATTGATGAGATCAAATCCGCGAATAGCGAGAATGCCGCCAACGGTGGCCATCGGTAATGTGACGATGACGAGCGCCGAATCTTTAACCGACTTGAAGAGCGCGGCCATGATCAAAAACAAAATGGCGATGGCGAGAAGAAAATTGCCGCCGAGATTTTTGATGGCGCGCGCGAGGCTGTCGGCGTCGCCGCCCCATTTCATCGAGGCGCCAGGCGGCAATACTTCGAACAAGCGTTGTTGTGCGTTATCTTTCAGCGTTTCGACAGCGGGCCCAAGGGCCATTCCTTCAGGTGCAGAAATGCCAAGTGAAATTGTTCGCCGTCCGTCAACGCGCCGTATCCGCTGCGGGCCAACACCGCGCCCGATCGTTACGAGTTCTCCGAGCGGCACCACAGCACCGGTTGGCGTTGCAATTGGCGCGGTTTCTAGAAATTCCGGCTCGGTCCATTCCTTAGCGCGCAGTAAAATGTCGATGCGCCCATCTTCATGGAAAAACTCACCTAGCCACTGCCCGTCGCCAAGCGCGCGTACGGCGCGCGCCACCGAGTCGCGCGTCATGCCAACTTCTGCAATGCGCCGATCGTTCGGAATGATCCGCAATTCGGGCGTGACGATCTGTGGGTCTGGGTTAGGCCAGACCTGTGCGCCGGGAAGTGCTTCCTGAATGATATCGATTGCGGCGGGAACGGAGGCGCCAAGGGCGTCAAAATCAGCGGCCTGCAGTTCGAGGCTGATCGATCCCGCCGCGCCCCAATTGCCGAATAGATTTCCCTGGCTCGCGAAGACCCGCGTATCAGGGAAGCCGGCGAGTATCTCATCGTTGACGATCTTCACCATCTCGTCGACGCGGGACTGGTCGAGCACGCGGATGCCGGTATTGCCGCCCCATTCGCCGGAATACAGATAATAGTTTTTAAGCGCCGGTTCTTTTTCGCCAGACATGTAGGGCTCAAGGCGTTCAACGACGACTTCGGCGAACTCCTTGCGGATCATGTCGGCGCTGGCGCCGGAGGGAAATCCGATAAACGCGTCGACGGCGTCGCGCTTAACTTCCGGCAAATAATTGAGCTGCGGCCAAAGCAAAAACCCGATCGCAATCGGTAAAACGGTCAGCCCTCCAACAATTGTGAGGCGCCGCGGATTAGTGGACGTTGCGTGCATCACCATGTCGGCGAGACGGGTGACAAATGCCGGGCGTTTCGCGCCGCCAGGCAATTTATCTTGCTTTATGAACAGATGTGCGCCGGTCGGCAGTAATGTTACGGCGACGACGAGACTGAAGGAAACGGCGATCGCAATAGTAAGCGCGAGATCTGCAAATAATTGCCCTTCAACGTCTTCAAAAAACATGATCGGAATAAAGATTGCGATCGTCGTAACGGTCGACGCAAACAGCGCTCCGAAAACTTGCGCGACAGCGGCTTCAGCGGCTTCGAAGCGCGAGCGGCCGTCCTCGCGCAGGCGCACAAAATTTTCCAGGACGACAATCGCGGCGTCGAGCACCATGCCGGTCGCGAAGGCCAGACCGGCAAGAGAGATGACGTTGATCGTGCGGCCGAAAAGGCTGAGCATAACAATGGTCGCCATCAGGCAGATCGGTATTGCAGCCGCGATAATCAGGGTTGGCACAGCGCGTCTCAGGAACAGCCATAAGGCGCCGATCGCCAGGAAGACGCCGATCATGAGATTGTTTGTCAGAAGCGAGATCGCGCGCTTGATAAATACCGATGGGTCAAAACTTTTGTGAATGGCGTATCCCATGTCCGCCAGGGGCCCGGCGTTCAACTCATCGAGAACCTCTGTAAGCGCATCGATTGCGTCGAGCGTGTTGGCGCCAGGTTCGCGGATGACCCGCATGCCTATTGCCGGATTGCCGTTTTGATAGACAACGCCGCGGCGGTCATCCGGCGCAACACTAACCTCCGCGATATCGCCAAGTTTTACAGGCGCGCCATTTCGCCAGGCGAGAATCGTGTCGTTGAGCTGGTCGGCAGTGAAGCGGCCCTCAAAACGCATCGTGTAGTTGCGTCGTCCGACTTCTACGGAGCCACCGGTTACATCCGATGACCGGTTAACATTCTGACTGATCTCATCGAGTGTAATACCGAGCTGGGCGGCCAAAAACGGATCGAATTCGATACGGACAATTTCTTCTCCGTCATCGGAGTTCACATCGACGCCGCCGACGCCCGGCACAGCTTCGATATCCGGCGCGATGCGCTGTTCGGCGAAATCGCTTAATCGGACGTTTTTGTTTTCATTGCCGGGTAGTCTTTGGAGAAACAGAAAGATCAGCGTGTCGCCCGCATCTCCGCCGCCGCCGCTGTTAATGCGCGGGCGATCGGCTTCGGCGGGCAGGCCCCGCACGCGTTGCAGCCGGGCGTTCACTTCCATGAAGGCCTGATCCATGTTCGTTCCGAGCGCAAACTCAACGGATATCCATCCGCCCCCGGAATTTGACCAGGATTGCAGTTTCGTCATGCCAGGAATGCCGCGCAATTCCCGTTCAATCGGTTCGATGATTTCGCTTTCCACCTCGCGCGGGGAGGATGCTCGCCATCCGGTCCAGATCCCGATTTGCGGCCGCTCAATAGCGGGGAAGAGTTGTACCGGCAGGCGCATAAGCGACATCGCGCCTAAAAGCGTGATGAGAGCAAGAAATACGCCTGCGGCGGCGGGGTTTTTAAGGCAAAGCCGGGTCAGGCCCATGGATTTTTTCTCCCAGCATTAGACAGACTCGCGCGGCATTATTCTCGCGCGTTTCAATGGCGCGTGCATCCGATATGCGATGAGTGGGCGTTTAGACGCGATGAATGGGCGCGGCGCGAAACCGCTCTACTCACCAGTTTACTTCTTCTTCCGCTCGCTTTTTTGCCGTTTTAGCTCGGCGCGCATGCGCTCAATCTCTACGCGTTCTTTTTCGAGAGCCACTTGCGCTTCTTTTAGCGCTTGTTCGCGAAGCGCCAGCATTTCTTCGTGATCAAAATGCGCTTCTTTCATGGCTTCTTCGATCGCCTCCGCGCGCTCTCGTTGGGCGTATTTCCATTCGCGCTGGGCGCGCTTCATTTCTTTTTTTATTTCCCGTTGCGCGCGCGCGACTTCACGTTTTGCTTCTTCCTGCGCGCGGCGGATTTCCGCGAGATCTTCCTCACTCAGCTCAAATCCCTCACGCAGGCCGGCAATTTCCGGCATTTCAATGTGAAATTCTTCAAGCCCATCAAAATGAAAATCCAGATCGCCGATGGTTTCTGCAAACTCTTCAAAGGCTTCCTGGGCTTCAAACTCGAAATCGCCCATGTCAAAATTGAAGTTGTTCGCCGCCGCGAAGGTTTCGAAATCCTGAAATTGCTCGCGCAACCGTTTTTCGAGTCGTTCGCGTTTGCCAGCGAGCTTTTTTTCCAGCTTTGCATTCTTCGTGCGATCGCGATGAACGCGATCATTGTCTTTGGTGCGGGCTTCAGCCCTGGGAGCGGCCGCCGGCGATGGCGGGGTTGCGATCCTTGGCGTCGGCGAAATTTTTACGGCGCGCGGCGACCTCATCGCGTGCCGCGGTTTCGGCGCGGGCATTGGTTCGGCGACGATAACCGGGGCGGGGTCAATATTGACGCCGTCCTGAATGACCTCAAAGTGAAGGTGCGGGCCGGTGGATCTTCCTGTTGAACCGACTGCGCCGATCGCTTCACCGGCGGCGACGCGGTCGCCTTTCTTAACGATGTAGCTGTCCAGATGGGCGTAGCGCGTGACGAGACCGTGGCCATGGTCGATGACGACGACATTGCCCCAGGCGGTCTGGCCTTTATATCGTTTCGTGGCGTCGATCACCTTGCCGTCGCCGGCGGCGCGAACAACTGTGCCGCGCGGGGCCTTAACGTCGACGCCCTCATGGGTTTTGCGTTCGCCGCCAAGAGCTTTACTTTTCTTGCCGAAGCCGAAAGTGATTTCGCCTTGAACCGGCGCCTCAGGAAGCGCTTCTTCCGGCGGTTTTGGCGCCACGGCGAGAGCCGCTTGGGCGAAGGCGACCGCTGCTGCTGCAATAATGCTCAGTGTCAGGCCGATTTTATTTGCCAGGCTGAGCATCGGCGAACCGCCGGTTTTTGACAAAATAGCGTCAAGGCGTTCGCGGCGGGAGCGTTTGTCGAATGGCGTGAATGACGGCACGAGCGCATGATCCCCACGCGGCGCGCCGGCGGCAAATCGCAAGCCTTCTACGAAACATTGCGCATATTGTTTACGGCTGGCGCCGCGCGCGATGACCAGCGCATCGGCGGCCTGTTCCGCGGCGAGATTGGCGCGCGCAGCGATCCGGTGAATGAACGGGTTAAACCAAAAGACCGCTTTGACGGCGGTTGCATAGGCAAACAGCCAGGTGTCGCCGCGCTTTATGTGCGCCATCTCATGGGCGCCCATAAGAATGGCGTCCTTAACGGAAACGCGGTCCAGTAAACTCATGGGCATCAAAATGATCGGCCGGAAGAACCCGTGCACGCAAACCGATGAAACCGCATCGGTAAATGCATAGCGCGGCGCCCGCTTTAGTTTCATGCGGCGTCGCCATTCTTCAAGCCCCTCTTCAAGGCGCGCCTCGTCGAGATCGTAAGCAAACTGAACCCGGTAGGAAAACCAGATTATTCTAAAGACGCCGAGCATCAAGAACAGGATAAATCCGTAAAAATACAAGCCGGCGGCGGTAGTGAGAATTTCCGCAAGATCGAGAGACGGTTTCACCACGGCTACTGTGCTTGCGGGCGCAGCAGAAACATAGTCGGCCGAAACGGACGGCGCGCTCATCGGCGGCAGCGGCGGCGGGTTTCGCAAGGACAGGCCAAGCACCGCGACAATGGGCGCCATTAAAGCGGGCAGGGCCGCGATCAGAAGGGCTGCGGGCCACAGTTTGTCTGCAAAAGGCGCAGCGTCATCACTGCGAAACCGGGATGCAAGAAGAAAAACCATTGGCGCCCAGATCATCGAAGCTAGCAGGCAGAAGAAGAAAGGTTCAATGACCAGATTCATCATTCGTCCTCCCATTTGCTAAGCGCTTGTTCGAGTTCTTCGAGCTCATCTTCGGAAAGGAGTTTGGAGTCTGCGAAGAACGCCGCCGCCGGCGCGCCGTCGAGTTCAAGGACCCGTTTGGAGAAATCCGAGATCATGCGGCCGAGAAGGGCGACTTTGCCAACTTCCGCCTCATAGATGTTGACGCCCTCAACGGGGGTCTTGGAAACCAGCCCCTTTTCCGTCATGCGTTCGAGCACTGTGCGTACGGTCGAGTAGGACCAATCAAACAGCTCTGCGATTTCGGTATGGATTTGGCGGGCGCTCAATTCCTTTGATCGCCACAACAGTTTCAAAATCGCCAATTCCGGTTTGGTCGGGTTATCAGAAATCCGCTCGCTCATCGCCCATCCAGCCAATCGCTAATTCGGGCGCCTGTAACGCAACGGCGGCGCCCCCTGTTACACATGTCGCAAATCTAGCGCAATGCGACAGCTGTAGCAAGTGGGCGAGGCGAGAACATACCCGCGCTGCGGTAAAACGAGCGATTGGCGCGACAAGCTGCATCGGAGGAGGGCGGCGGCCTATTTCCTTACAACTTTAGAGATTATTGCCGATCTTCTCCAGAACGCCGGTCAAACGGTCCAGATCCGCCGGCGTTGATAATCGGTGATCGCCGTTCTTGGTGAGTGTGAGTTCGACATCGTCTGACGCGATGCGTTCGGCGAACTCGACGGCGTGCCGCCACGGTACGGCGTCATCTTTCATGCCCTGAAGAATGCGAACCGGGCAGGCGATGGGAACCGGGTCGGTCATCACCAGATGGTTGCGCCCGTCTTCAATCAGCTTCCTGGTAATGATTTCGGGCTCATCGGAATACTCGGAAGGTTGTTCCAGCCGCCCCTCGCGCAGGATCGTCTGGCGTTCGTCTTCAGTAAAACCTGGCCACATCAGCTTTTCGGTAAAATCCGGCGCCGGGGCGATGAAGATTATCGCCGCAATACGGTCGGGTCTTTGCTTTGCGAGGAGCGTCGCGATCCACGCCCCCATGGATGAGCCGACAAGGATCTGCGCGCCGTCCGTCAGCGCGTCAAAAGCGGCGAGGGCGTCCGCCGCCCACTCGCCGATGGAGCCGTCTTCGAACCGGCCGTCCGATTCCCCGTGGCCTGAATAATCAAACCGCAAAAAGGCGCGCCCGGCGCGCGCCGCCCAATCGTCGAGGAAACCCGCCTTGGTTCCGAGCATGTCGGATCGGAAACCGCCAAGCCAGACGATTCCGGGGCCTTCGCCTTGCCTTTTGCGATAGGCTATCGGCCCATGCGGGCCGTCTATATAGTCGGGAGGCTGATTTTCCATGAAGTAAGAGCCCATTTCGTGCATAGAATTAAAGCCATGACAGACTACGAATCGCCAACCGCCGGATCAATGTGTGTGAGCCAAAAACCGTGCGCGGGTTACAGGCGCGGCTGCTGCACATGACACGGCTCAACCACACCATATTGCAGGTCGTGCCGCGGCTTGATTCCGGCGGCGCGGAGCGAACGACGCTTGAGATCGCCGGCGCCATTGTTCGCGCGGGCGGGCGCGCCCTGGTCGTCTCATCCGGCGGACGGCTGGCGGGAGAGATCATCAAGGCGGGCGGTGAGATCATCGACATGCCGGTCCATTCAAAGAATCCGGCGACGATCTGGCGGAACGCCGGCAAGCTGACTCAGTTGATCCGCGAACGGGGCGTCGATCTCGTTCATGCACGCTCTCGGGCGCCGGCATGGAGCGCGCTTATTGCGGCGCGCCGGACCGGCGTGAAGCTCGTTACGACCTATCATGGCGCGCACAAGACGACCGGCGCGCTCAAGCGGTGGTACAACTCATCCCTGACGCGCAGCGACCGCGTCATCGCGAATTCGCATTTCACTGCGGAGGCGATCGCCGCTGCCTATAAAATCGCGCCTGATCGTCTCAGCATTATTCCCCGCGGCGTTGATATTGACGTCTTTGATCCCGCAAGGGTGGAAAAGGAACGCATTAACCAACTTGCCGCCGATTGGGGGCTAGTTGGGGAAAACTCCGGGTTTTGCGTCCTGTTGCCTGGCCGGTTAACCGACTGGAAGGGGCATTCAGTAGCGATCGAGGCTGTGGCTCGTCATAAATCCCGGACTGGCACTGGCAATGATCCCGGATTGACGCTAGTTTTTTGTGGGGGCGCGCAGGGCAAATCTGAATATGAAGAGTTTTTGCGCGCTAAGATAGTCGAGTGTGGGGTGGGCGAGATGGTTCATTTGGTTGGCGATTGCGCTGACATGCCGGCTGCTTACAGCTGGGCCGACATCATTATTGCACCGTCCACGCGGCCGGAAGCGTTTGGCCGCGTCGCCGTAGAAGCGGGCGCCATGGGCAAGCCCGTTGTCGCATCAGCGCATGGCGGCGCGCTAGAAACGATTATCGATGGCGAAAGCGGCATTCTCGTGCGTCCCGGCGACGCGGAGGATTTGTCGGATGCAATAGGACGCCTGCAACATATGTCGGGTGAGGAGCGCGCTATCATGGGCGAAAACGGTCGCGCGCGCGCGGCCAGCCTTTATTCCGCTACGTCAATGTGTGACGCGACATTGCGGGTTTATGACGATCTTTTGGCGGGCGGGGAATGAAATAGGCATATGTTCGGGCGTAAACACGAAAACATTCTTGTCATCAAGACCGATAGTCTGGCAGGCTTTGTCGCCGCTGAGCCGACCTTTGACGCAATTCGGCGGGCGCATTCTAATGCGAAAATCAGTCTGCTGACCATTCCGCCCCTGCAGCGTATCGCCCGCGCTTCGCCCTATTTCGATCAGGTGGCGGGCATTCCGAATTTCCGTGACAGCGACGCGCGCAAGGAATTCATTCAACAGCTCAAAGCCGCTAAATTTGCTAAAGTCTACGATCTTGCATCAGACGACGCGGGCAAAAAACTGCATGGCGCTATGGGGCCTTTCCGCCCGAAATGGCATAGCGCGACGCCGGCTACGCGACGGTCAAGAAAGGGTCGAAACGCATTCTCGCGTCTCCCTGATTTTGAAAAAATGCTCGCCGATGCCGGCGTTGACGCGCCGTCCCGCCTGCCTGACTTCGGTTGGGCGCTTTCAGCGCGTAAAGACTCCGCCAATATGAAACCATCCTGGTACGGGATATCCGGCGCTTTTGGACTGTTCCTGCCCGGCGAAAACGAAGAAAAACGATGGACGGCGCAAGGCTATGCCGGGCTTGCGACGATCATGGCCCAGACCGGCTTTATGCCGGTGCTCGCCGGCTCCAAGGAGCTGCACCATTTCGGCGACGAGATCGCCGATCAGGCGCCGCAGCTCGTCGACCTTACCGGCAAGACCGACCATCTTCAGCTGGCGGCGCTCGCCCATGAAGCGGCCTTCTTTGTCAGCGACGATGCCGAAGAGGTGGATCTTGCCGTCAGCGTCGGCTGCGAGGGCGTTCTGATCGTTAATGCGAAGTCGCCAACGCCCGCCCCTGACGGCCGCCATGTAGTGACCCTGACGTCCGATACCGGCCTCGGCGCGGTGGACCCGGCCTTTGTCTGGCGGACGCTTTCAAATATGGGCTTGATTGAAATACCCGGCGAGGCGCCTCGTAACGCCGCCGCCCGTTGATAAGTGCCGGAAAACCCCTATATATCGCCGCTTCTGACCGAATCTGGGACGCCATTAATGGTTTTTCGAATGATTCCGGGCAGGGATTAACCGTTAGCAACCAAAGGAGAGAAATCCATAGCACGTAAACCTTTCGCACCCGTAGCGCCGAAAAGCACCGGCCCGCGCGTGAATGAAGAAATCGGCGTACCGCAAGTCCTTTTGATCGATCATGAAGGCGAAAAGCGCGGCGTCGTAAAAACAGAAGATGCGATTGAAATCGCCGAGACTGTCGGCCTCGATCTCGTAGAGGTCTCCCCCAATACGCAACCGCCTGTCTGCAAGATACTCGATTACGGAAAATACAAATATCAGCAGCAGAAGAAGAAAGCCGAAGCCAAGAAGAAGCAGAAGGTCGTTGAGATCAAAGAGATCAAAATGCGCCCGAATATCGACGACCATGATTATGACGTTAAGGTCAAAGCGATGAAGCGCTTCTTTGAGGACGGCGACAAGGTTAAGGTTACCTTGCGTTTTCGCGGCCGGGAAATGGCGCACCAGGATCGGGGCGCTGATTTGCTAAGGCGCGTGCAGGACGATTTTGATGAGATTGCCAAAGTCGAGCAGTATCCGAAGAAAGAAGGCCGCCAGATCATGATGGTGATGGCGCCGCGTTAATCGGAATACTGCAAGGAATTTTTCAAAGAACCGCCTCGCGCTTGCCGCTTGAGGCGGTTTTTTGATGGCGTATGGTTTGCGTTACCATATGGGCGTGCGGCGGGGCCGGGTGCATTTAACGTGAGTTGTGCCGGGATGGCGCCGAATTTGCGGGTAGATGGGAGAGTGCTGGTTACCGGATATGTCTTCGATAGGCTGGATATTCGTCGGGGCCGCTTTTGCGCTTGGCCTGCTCACCGGATGGTTCGTCTGGCGCAGGCGCTGGAGAAATGTTTCGAGCGATAGTGCTGGGGAGACCGCCATGATACCCGAAAGACAAGCCGACACTCCGCAGGGCGCAGCAATCCCTGAGCAAACGCTCAGCGCTCTTGAAGCTGAAATTAATAAGGCAAAAGCAATGCTTGAAGCGGAAACCGAAGAACGAGCTGAGTTGGCGGCCGCGGTGGCCTCGCTTGAAGAAGCGCTAAAACGCGCTAATGGGCGCCTTAAGCTTATCTTGAAATCCGTAAAGCGCGCAAAGTCCGGCGACTAGCCAGAATTGAATGCCTTGGCGCAATTTACGCCGGCGCCGCTTATTCTCGCGGCCGGTTGATGCGGCGGAACGCAATAAAAATCATCGCCAGCGCGCAGAATTCTAAAAATGCAGAGAATATGAACGGTGCGCCCGGAAAATAGAACGGCGCGCCATTCGGTAGAATGGTGATATTCGCAATCGTGAAGGGCACGCCGGGCGCCTTAAAGGCGGCGAAGATCTGCGTCATCAAAGCCGGACTGATAACCATCGATATGCTCATCACCGCGGCGATGGCGCCCTGCAACTCGCCTTGCGCATTTGCCGGGATGGTTCGCGACATGATCCCTTGCAAGGCTGGCTGCGCCAGGCCGCCTAATGATGAGAATAAAATGATGGCGTAGACCATCCAGCCTTTTGAGACGAACGCAAAGCCAATATAGGCGATGAGCGTGACGCTCATTGCGAAAATCGCCGCTGCACGTTCGCCGATTTTTGGGATGACAATGCGCGTCAGCCCGCCCTGAACTATCGCCGCTGTCAGTCCGACGAAGCTTAGAGAAGCGGCGATGGCGCCCGGACTCCATTCGAACTTCTCAATCGCGTAGTAAGACCACACAGACGGGTAAGCCCAGTGAGCGAGTTGCGAAAGGAAAAGGACGCCTGCGATGGGCAGCATCACGGGGTATTTTGAAAATTGCTTGAAGTTGCCAAAGGCGTTGGCGCGTTTCCACTCGAATTTTCGCCTGTGATCTTCCTGTAGCGTTTCCGGCAGAACAAAAAAACCGAATAGGAAATTCATCGCGCCAAGGGCGGCGACAAAATAAAACGGCGCTCGCGCGCCATAGTGCTCGCCGAGAAAGCCGCCGATCGCCGGGCCGATGATGAAGCCCAGCCCAAAGGCCGCGCCCATTAAGCCGAAATTGGCGGCGCGTTTTTCGGGCGGCGAAATGTCGGCGATATAAGCATTGGCGGTGGAAAAAGTCGCCGCAAAGGCGCCTGCGAGAATACGGGCGATCAATATGACGCCGATAACCGGCGCGATCGCCATCACCAGAAAATCGAACGCGTACGCCGCCATTGAAATCAACAAGACCGGCCGGCGCCCGAAGCGGTCCGACATGCCGCCGATGACCGGCATCATGATGAACTGCATCAAGGCGTAAACAAGCGTCAGGTAGCCGCCCCACTGCGCGGCGCTAGCGAGGTTTTCGCCCGTCACTTCCATGATGAGTTGCGGCATCACCGGCATCATCACGCCGAGCCCGATCATGTTCAGCATGACCGTGATGAAGATGAACGCAAGCGCCGACCTGCCGGGCGTTTTCGCCATGAATGAACTTTCTTCTTGGTGAGCCTGCAGCGCTTTAGCGGGCCGGTTGGGCGATAGAGATGATCTTGAGGGCGGTGATCTGATTTCGCCGCCTTCTCAGGATGCTAAAGCGAAACCCGTGAAATGAAAATGTCTGGCCAACTTCGGGAATGCACTGGCCTTCGTGAATGACCAGGCCGGCGACGGTGATGGCTTCATCATCAGGCAGGTTCCAGTCCATGGCGCGGTTGAGATCGCGGATCGTGACGTCGCCGTCAACATTTAACGAGCCGTCAGCTTGCGGCCGAACGCCCTGCACGGGACTGTCATATTCGTCTTCTATCTCGCCGACGATCTCTTCAAGAATATCTTCCATGGTGACCAGACCCATGATCGCGCCATATTCATCGACGACCAGCGCGAAATGCTCCTGTTTGCGTTTGAAGGCATCGAGCTGCTCCTGCAGCGTAGTCGTCTCGGGTACAAAGTAGGGCTGGCGGGCGATGGCGTCGAAGTCGACCGAAAGCGCATCGCCATCAGCGTTCCAAAGCGCGCGTAACAGATCTTTGGCGTGAAGAATGCCGACAATATTGTCCGGGTTATCGCGGAACAGCGGCAGGCGCGTATGCGGGCTTTTCAGCGCTTGGCGAATAATCTCCTCATTGGAACGGTCGAGATCCAGCATCTCGATCGACTTGCGATGGATCATGATTTCTTCAACGCGCAGCTCATCAAGTTCCAGTGCGCCGCGTATCAGATCGCGTGCTTCTTTTGCGACGCGGCCTTCGGAGTGATGAAGGTCTATCGCTCCGCGTAATTCTTCGTGGGCGGAAAGAACGGCGCTGTCTTTCGAGACATCAAGGCCGAAGAGATGCAGGACGCCGCGTACAAATAGCTGCACGACCCGCGTTATCGGCGCAAAGACCAGCACCACTAAACGCATCAGCGGCGCGACCAGCATGGCGAAAGAATCAGGCCGCGCGATTGCCGCCGTTTTCGGCGTTACCTCGGCAAAAACCAGCACCAGCACCGTCATCGTTGCTGTCGCAATTGCGTTGGCCATGCCGGTCGCGCCGAAGATGGAGATAAATACACTCGTTGCGAGCGACGTTGCGAGAATATTGACAAGATTATTGCCGAGGAGAATAGCGCCGATCAGCCGCTCGCGATCGCGAATGAGAAGATTGACCCGGCGCGCGCGCAATATGCCGTCTGAATCGAGTTTGTGCATCCGCGCTTTCGACACCGCGGTAAGCGCTGTTTCCGAGCCGGAAAAGAACGCGGAAAGCAAAAGGAGAAAAAAGATTACCCCGACCGGGACGAATAGCGTTGGGTCTAGTTCGCTTATCATAGTGTCGCCTTTACGCCCGTTAGCGGGCGATTTTCTCTTTCAGGAATGACTGAACGTCATTAGCAGCCGCATTCTTTACGATGGTTGCGCCGCCAATCGCTTCGGCAAGAATGAGCGTGAGTTTGCCGTCTTGCACTTTCTTGTCCTGCATCATCAGCGTGGTGAGATGTTCCGCGGTTATTTGGTCATTGGCCGGAAGATCTGCAACCGCCGATGGCAGTCCTGACGCAGCAATATGGGCTTTAACGCGCGCGGCGTCTTCTTTCGGGCACATGCCGAGATGTGCGGAATACTCAAACGCCAGCGCCATGCCGAGACCGATCGCCTCGCCGTGGAGGAGAGAGCCGCAATAGCCATAGGCGGCCTCAAATGCGTGCCCGAATGTGTGCCCCAGATTGAGGAGAGCGCGCGCGCCATGCTCGTGTTCATCTGCGCTGACAATGGCGGCTTTGGCGTCGCAGGATTTTTTCACGGCATATTGGCGCGCCTCTGCGCCCCCGGCCGACAAAAGCTTTTTGCCGTTTTTCTCCAGCCACTCAAAAAACGCCCGGTCTGAAATCAGCCCGTATTTAATGGTTTCCGCATAGCCGGCGCGCAGCTCCCGCTCCGGTAAAGTGTCGAGAGCGCTTATATCCGCAAGGACAATTGACGGCTGATGGAACGCGCCGATCAGGTTTTTTCCCTGGGGCGTATTAATCGCGGTCTTGCCGCCCACCGCGCTATCAACCTGCGCAAGAAGGGTTGTCGGGATTTGCGCAAAGCGGCATCCGCGCCGCAATATCGCCGACGCAAAACCAGTGATGTCGCCGACCACGCCGCCGCCGAATGCGACGACCACGTCGCTGCGTTCAATGCCAAGGTCGAGGAGACGCCCGGTTAACATTTCAAGTTGCGCAAAGGATTTCGTTCCTTCGCCGGGCGCCAGCGTAATCAAATCAAATTCAACGCCGCTTTTTTGCAGCCCATCTTTCAACCGATCGGCTTGCGCGGCGACGACATTCTCATCGCTGACGATTGCAACGCGCGGCCGGGCCAAAAGAGGCTTTAAAAACTCGCCGGCATTTTCAAGGAGCGATGCGCCAATATGAATATCGTAGCTGCGCTCGCCGAGCTGAACGTTCACGGTCTCAGCGGTCATGACGTTTCCCTGGGCTGGTTGAGGGGGAGACCAAGGTGCTCTGCAAGCATATCGACGATCAGATTCACTGTTTGCGCATGCGGCCCCGGCTGGCTTTCAACATGGATATCCGACCCCGCATAGTAAGCCTCGCGCTCGTCCATCAGCCGCGCCAGCGTCTCCTCAGGATCGCCGGTCGCGAGGAGCGGGCGGGTTCCGCGCCGGGTCGCCCGCCGCGCGAGCGTGTCTGTGTCCGCCTTGAGCCAGACCGAGATCGCTTTTTCCGCGACCAAGCGGCGGGTCTCCGCATGGGTCAAAGCGCCGCCGCCAGTGGCGAGAACATGGGGCGGTCCTTCGAGCAAACGAGCTATGACCCGGGCTTCACCATCTCGGAAGCTTTTTTCTCCATGCCTTTGAAAAAGCTCAGAAACTGACATTCCTGCTGCTTGCTCAATTTCGCTGTCCGCGTCAAAAAACGGCAAGCCGAGCCGGGGCGCCAGGCGGCGTCCAACGGTGGTCTTTCCGGCGCCCATCATGCCAACCAGGACGACGGTTTGCTCGCAGTGGAAATCTGGATATTTGCGGGAATGCTCCATCGTGGTTAGATGTAGGCGAGTGCGAAGGCAAGCGCTAGACAACACCGGCGGGGGAGCGGCAATAAGGCTCCGGGCAACGGCGGTCGCCTTGTGCATTTTGGGTGTGGTAAGGGGCGAATTCTCGACAATGAACGGAGAAGCGTAGGTGCGATTCGTAATGGTTCTTTTTGTGTTGGCGCTGGCGGTGATGGCGGGCCTTTTTGTCTATGGACAGATGCTTGAGCCCGAAACGAAAACGATCACCGAGGAGGCGACGCCGAATGGCGCGTAAACCGTCCTTGCGATTTGTGATTGCCACAGCGGGCGTGGTCGCAGCAGCCGGCGCCGCCTTTGCGCAAGTATCTTTGCCAGACGCGGTTGAGTCAGCCCCGCTTGCAAGAGATGCGTTCTCGACCGGTACGCTTGATCGTTCAACCGGTGCGCTTCCCGCCACGCTGTGGCAGGGCTCGGATGCGCAAACGCTCGAATTTCTTTTAACGAAACTTCCAACCCGGCCGTCGACGCCAAGCATCGGCGAGGTGTTGAAACGCACATTGTTGTCGCCTGGAACCGCTCCTCTGGAGGCCGCGCCTTCCTTGGGCGGTAAAAAACTGCTCGCGCTCGCCCGCGCCGGGTTTGTTGAAGAAGCGCGCACCGTTGCAAGCCTTTCCACAGCCGGACGCGATGATCCGTGGACGGGGCAGGCGCAGGCGGTCGCCGATCTTCTGGGCGGGGATATTGCCGCCGCCTGCCGGCGCAACGCAGGCCTTTCATCAGGCAGAGATGAGCTGTTCTGGGTCAAGCTTCGCGTGCTTTGTTATGCGCAAGCGGGCGAGGGGGACGCGGCTGATCTCACATTTGGCGTGTTGCGCGAACAAGGCGCCTTGAACGACGCCGATGAAGCGTTTTTGACGGCTGCGGCGACTGGCGTGCAGCCGAAGCTCCCGCCGGCGGCGGAAACGGCCCTGCAATATGCAATCGCACGCCGCCTTGACATGCCGTTTGCGCCCGGGCTTCTCGAAAGGGCGGATGGCGGGGTTCTCGCCGCCATTGCCGGCGATGAAACAATAGACCCGACAACGCGCATCGCGGCCGGCCAGCGCGCCGTCGCTATGGGGGTCATGTCGGCGGCCGCATTGTCGGGCCTCATCGCCAGCGTGGAGATCGATATCGCAGAGATCGGATCGGCCGTTGATCGTGCGCGCGAAAGGCCTGCGGACCCGTTCACGGACGCCGTCATTTTTCAGTCCGTAAGCGCCATGAGCGCGCCAGAATTTCTCCGTGACAAAGCCCAGCGCATTGCGCTTGGGCTTGGCCTCGCAGACAGCTTCCACCGCGCCTATGCGCTGTCTCTCCTTTACGCCGATGAAATTTCGGCGCTCGAAGGAGCGCTGTTGTCGCCGGATGAAGCGGCGAGTTTTGCACTGGCTCGTATGGCGGTGGGCGACAGCGTAGGCGCAGGCAGATGGTTGTCCGCAATGGTCGGCGCCAACGCCAGCGTTGCGGCGCTGCCGGAAGATCAGGCGATGGCGTTTATTGACCGGGTGAATTTGCTTTCCGTGCTCGACCCGCAAACCGCGACGCGCATTGCCGGGGCGGCGGATGTATCGCTGATTGGCGGCGATGAGGCGGCCGCCGGTGCTGACGCTCACGCAGACCCGTCAGTGACCGCGCATATTCTGGAAGCCGCCTTTGACGCGGCGCTGGATGGCAAAAAAGGCCAGGCGAGCTTAGCCGCTCTTGCGGCGTCAACCGGCGAAGCATCTGACGGGCATATTGAGGCGGTGTTAATCAGCCAGTCCCTTCGCGCGGCTGGCCTCAGCGATTTGCAGCGGCGCTACAGTTTTGAGCGCGCCTGGGCCTCGACATTTCAAACCGTTGAAAGTGAGGCGCTTCAGGCAGAGTCGGCCGTCGACGAAGACGATGGATTTTCGCCTAGCTTGAAGCCGCGCCGCGGGCAATGAACGCGAAAGGCGCTTCTGATCACCAATCGTCTACCGTAAATGCGCCTACCGTAAATGCGCGCTTGATTGAGGCGTTTTTGGAAATGATGGCAGTGGAGAGGGCTGCGGCGCAAAGCACGCTCAAAAATTACGGCCGTGACCTTCAGCGATTTGCAGCGTTCGCAGCCCGCCGCGCCGAGAGTCTGGAAACCGCCGGCGCTGAGGATATCGCCGCATGGCTGTGTGATCTTGAAGCCGATGGTCTTGCGGCTTCTACTGCGGCGCTAAAAGTTTCGGCGCTCAGGCAGTTTTTTCAATTTCTGTATACGGAAGGGTATCGGGCCGATAACCCAAGCGCGACGGTCGACCGGCCGAAAACCCGGCGGCCGCTGCCAAAGATATTGACCGGCGAAGAGGTTGACGCCCTGTTTGAGGCGGCGGCCAAGATCGAGGGCGCGGCGGGTCTTCGCATGCTTGCGATGCTGGAGATTATTTATGCAGCGGGCTTGCGGGTGTCTGAGCTGGTCAGCCTGCCGCTTGCGGCTGTGCGCAAGGGAGAGCGCATGCTGATCGTGCGCGGAAAGGGCGACAAGGAACGCATGGCCCCCCTGACGCAGCGCGCAGTTGCGGCCGCCGGCGACTATCTTGCCCGCCGCGAGGAATTTCTGCCGAAAAAGAAGACGATCACCGCCGCGCCCTGGCTTTTTCCCTCTCGCGGCAAAACCGGCCATCTCTCTGCGGCGCGGTTTGCGCAGATGCTGAAGGATCTCGCTGTTTCCGCCGGCATAGACCCCGCCCGCGTCTCGCCGCATGTTCTGCGGCACGCCTTTGCGACGCATCTGTTGGAGGGCGGCGTGGACCTCAGAAGCTTGCAGCAAATGCTGGGGCACGCGGACATCACAACCACCCAGATTTACACCCATGTGGCCCAGGACAGGCTCAAGGATCTGGTGTTTTCGAAGCATCCATTAGCGAAAAAACAGGAAAATGGCGATTAGGATCGGTTTGAAATTCATATCGGTCGCTCTTAAGTTCGCCGCTAGTTCGTTTTAGAAGTTGGACCCATGCGCACATATCTCGATTTTGAAAAACCGATCGCCGAGCTTGAAGGCCGTATTGAAGACCTTCGGCAGATGGATGGCGAGGGCGACGTCAATGTCGACGAAGAAATTGAAAAACTCCAGGGCAAGGCTGACCAGTTGTTATTGGACGCCTACGGAAAATTATCGCGCTGGCAAAAAACGCTGGTAGCCCGCCATGCCGGCAGACCTCATTTCTCAGACTATGTGGAGCGGCTTGTCGATGATTTCACGCCGCTTTCCGGCGATCGCGCCTTTGGTGAGGATTCGGCAATTGTCGGCGGGCCGGCGCGTTTTCGCGGCCGGTCCATCGTTCTGATCGGCCATGAAAAGGGCTCCGACACGGCGGCGCGGGTGAAGCACAATTTCGGCATGGCGCGCCCGGAAGGATACCGCAAAGCGATGCGGCTGATGGATCTGGCGGAGCGGTTCAACCTGCCTGTCGTCACGCTGGTCGACACGCCGGGCGCTTACCCAGGCCGGGGCGCGGAAGAACGCGGCCAGGCGGAGGCGATCGCAAGCTGCACGGAGAAATGTCTCGGCCTCGGCTCGCCGCTTATTTCGGTGATCGTCGGCGAAGGCGGGTCCGGCGGCGCTGTCGCCCTGGCGGCGGGGAACCGTGTCTTAATGCTTGAGCATTCGGTCTATTCGGTCATCTCTCCGGAAGGCTGCGCCTCGATTTTGTGGAAAGACGCTGCGGGCAAGGGCGACAACAAAGCGCCCGATGCAGCCGAAGCGATGAAAATTTCTGCTCAGGATCTTAAAGATCTCGGCGTTATCGACGGCATTGTTACCGAGCCCGTAGGCGGCGCCCATCGCGACCCGGATGCGACAATAGAAAGACTGGGGGATGCGGTGGAAACGGCGATCCGCGAATTGGAAGGCTTGTCGCCTGAAGAGCTGCGTAAACAACGGCGCGAAAAGTTTATTGCAATCGGGCGTACGGGTTTATCTTAATCGCGCCGTCCGGACTAAGCGAGCCCATATTGCATTGACCGTCAATTTAGGCGCAAGAGCCTATTGCGTCGCGCCTTCAACTGACGCTGAGGTATGCCGCCAGATCATTGTTCGTGGACAGATGAAACCGAGACAGCCCCTCGCTTCGAGGTTGCCATCACCCATTTCGTTAACTTTCAGGCCGTACCAGACCATCTTGCCCTTGACCATTGACTCATCAAGCGCCGCGATCTTGCCGCTGCGATATTTGCCGCCGCCCTTTGGCGTTAAACCCTTGACCACCAGATAGCCAACAATCGGGTCGCCATCCGGCAGAATATTGACGTCCGTCGGACCGTTGGGTTCGTCTACGCTCACAACCGTAGCGCAGCTAAGCGCCGGGTCGTATTCACATGGGTGAAAGCTTATGTTGAGCGAAGCGCCATTCGCCTCTTTTATTTCCGACCGGCCCGTATTGAAGACGCCGTCAAGCACCGGTGCGGCGTCTTGAGCCATAGCCAATTTTGGCAGCGCACCTGCCATAAGCACTACTATCGCCAATGTGGCAGGTCCCTTACTCATCATGCTTTCGTTCCCAATGTGATCAATCTGTCGAGGATGATCTCCGCCAGCCTGCGCCATACATAAATTTAGTAGGCGAAGTATAAAAGTGCGATCAGTAATAAGGCGCCGGCGCCTAGCAACGAGCTAAGCAACAACCGATTCATACCGCCGCTTTGGCCTTGCCGCGCCTCTTCAGCGCCGGCGGTATCTTCATGATCGTCGATGGCCAAATCTAATCTCCTGCGTCATTCGCGATAAGGCGTATGATAATCGATTATTACGCTTTCCACCGGAAAAGACTGGCGATTCTTCGCGGCAGGCGCAACCCGTATGGCTTTTTCGAGGAGAGGGTCCCGCCAAGGATTGCCTCGCCATTTTGGCGAATTTCGATTTGCGCGCCGGTTGTGAGATCCGGGACGTCGTCGCCCCGCGAAGTATTTGCGGTGAAATGCACCGTTCCGTTTTCAAGCGGTATCGTCTGGTAGTGCGCGCCGTCGATAAAAATGTCGGCGTTCAGGCCGGCAATGCCGGAGAGATCGACGCCCATTTTCCGGACGCCGCTGCGCCATGATGAGATTTCAATATCGCCGCGGCCGGTATAACCGTTTAC
>Ga0209633_10001779_pt1 | contig 21654 bp, 19 predicted proteins | sample Cruoilmetagenom1_FD_187290 | JGI IMG/M metagenome (GOLD analysis project Ga0209633, IMG submission 187290) | Oil polluted marine microbial communities from Coal Oil Point, Santa Barbara, California, USA - Sample 1 (SPAdes) (version 2) | ecosystem: Environmental > Aquatic > Marine > Oil seeps ... | reverse complement strand
AAGCACCAGCTGACGCTAAAAAAACTAGCGCTAGAAAGCCAAAAGAAGAAGCTCCTGCTGCTAAAAAAGAAGTAAAAGCAGAAGACAAAAAAGCTCCAGCTAAGAAAGAAGAAGTAAAAGCAGAAGCTAAAGAAGAAACAAAAGAATAATAATTTAAAAATTAGAAAAAATGGCTCAAATTACTGCTGCGGAAGTAAATAAATTAAGGAAAATGACTGGTGCCGGAATGATGGATTGTAAAAAGGCATTAGTTGAAGCAGAAGGCGATTTCGACAAAGCAACACAAATCATTCGTGAAAAAGGAATGGCTCTTGCAAACAAACGTTCCGATAGAGAAACTTCTGAAGGCGTTGTGTTGGCAAAAACAAATGCTGACAATACTAAAGGAGCTATAATTGCATTAAACTGCGAAACTGATTTCGTAGCTAAGAATGAAGCTTTTGTACAATTTGCAAACAGTATACTTGATAAAGCATTAAATAATACACCAACAAATCTTGATGAATTAAAAAGTGAAGATTTAGAAGGAGTTACAATAGCTAATAAAATTATTGAACAAACTGGTGTTACTGGAGAAAAACTTGAATTAGCATTTTTTGATAAAGTAGAAGCTGAACAAGTTGCTGCTTATATTCATAGCGATAAGAAACTTGCTACTTTAGTTGGTTTAACAAAAATAGTTGACGAACAAGTTGGTAAAGATGTAGCAATGCAAGTTGCTGCAATGGAACCGGTTGCTCTTAATCAAGATCAAGTTGCTCAAGATGTTATTGAAAAGGAACTTGAAATTGGAAGAAACCAAGCTTTAGCTGAAGGAAAACCAGAAAATTTAATTGATAAAATTGCTCAAGGTAAATTGAATAAATTCTTCAAAGAAAGCACTTTATTAAATCAAGCATTTATTAAAGAAAACAAAATAACTGTTCAGCAATATCTACAAAATACAGATAAAGATTTAACAGTTACTGAATTTAAAAGATTCTCAATTAAGCAATAATCTTTTACATATGATATAATCTAAGGGAGTTCAGTTTTGAACTCCCTTTTTTATTACTATTTTTATTGTTTTAATTTGAGAAATAATGAATATAGTACTTTTAGAACCAATTGGTGTAGATACAGATAAAATTAATAAAATAGCTTTGTATTTTAATTCTCTGGGTCATGTATTTACAAGCTATAACTCCAAGCCTTCGAGCGGGGAAGAAACCTTAAAACGAGCTCTAAATGCTGATATATTAATTCTTAGTAACCTTCCCATTTCAGAAGAAATTATTGCTTCCTGTAAAAATCTAAAAATGATTTCAGTTGCATTTGCAGGATGTGATCATATTCCAATGCAATTTTGTAACAAAAAAAATATTGTAGTTTCAAATGCTGCAGGTTACTCTAACCATGCTGTTGCTGAATTAACTTTCGGTAGCATATTAAGCTTATATCGCAAATTAACTTGGAGCAATTCTCAAACAAGACAAGGACTTAGCAGAGATGGATTTTTAGGATCGGAATTACACGGCAAAACATTTGGAATAATTGGTTTGGGAGAAATTGGACAACAAGTTTCAAAACTTGCTATAGCGTTTGGTTGTAAAGTTCTTGCTTTTAATAGATCTGAAAAAAATATCGAAACTATTAATCAGGTTGATCTGAAAACACTCCTTATAGAAAGTGATATTGTAAGCCTTCATGTGCCATTAACTAACGAAACCAAGAATCTAATTAGTAAAAAGGAACTTGAGTTAATGAAATCATCAGCAATTCTCGTTAACACAGCACGCGGACCTATAGTAAACTCTACCGATTTGAAACTTGCATTACAACAACAAGTTATTGCTGGTGCCGCGATAGATGTGTATGAAAAAGAACCACCTTTAGATATTAATTATAAACTTTTTGATGCACCAAATACAATCTTAATGCCACATATTGGATATGCTACTAAAGAAGCAATTAAACTTCGCGGAAAAATTGTAATTGATAACATTCTAAAATGGCTTGAAGGAAATCCACAAAATGTAATAAATTAATGCTGTTTTTAAAAGTAAACTACCATCAACAAAGGTGGTTCTTTTTTAAATCGTTAACGTTAAAAACGTTCATATTATTACGAATAAGTTCTAATCAACTTTGAAAATATAACGAAAAATAGATTCCCACTTTCGTGGGAATGACAAAGAAGGCAAAGCCAAACATACATTACCACAGCCAAAGGCGATGGTTTTTGATTGAAAAAAAAGGTTAACGATATTCGTTAACCCTTAAAAACATATTTTTATTCTTTCTTTTTTATAAAATCAACATTGCATCACCATAAGTTCCAAAACGATACTTTTCTTTTATAGCTGCTTTATAAGCTTCCATGGTAAGATCGTAACCACCAAAAGCCGAAACCATCATTAATAAGGTTGACAATGGCAAATGAAAATTTGAAATCATCATATTAGGTACTTGTATTTTGTAAGGAGGAAAAATAAACTTATTTGTCCATCCATCATAAGGTTTCAAATGTCCTATTGTCGAAACTGAAGATTCTAATGTTCTTAAAACGGTTGTGCCAACTGCAACAATATTACTTTTATTATCTTTTGCTTTATTTACAATTTTAACAGCTTCTTCCGAGATGTGAATTTTCTCAGAATCCATCTTATGTTTAGTAAGATCCTCAACATCTACAGTTCTAAAGTTTCCTAAACCAATATGTAAGGTAATCTCAGCAAAATCAATTCCTTTAATTTCAAGACGCTTCATTAATTCGCGACTAAAATGCATTCCTGCAGTTGGTGCAACAACAGCTCCTTCGTGCTTGGCATATATAGTTTGATAGCGTTCTTTATCTTCTGGTTCTACTTCACGATTAATAAACCGTGGTAATGGTGTTTCTCCTAAATCGTATAAAGTCTTTTTAAATTCTTCGTACGAACCATCGTATAAAAATCTCAAAGTTCTTCCTCTTGAAGTTGTATTGTCAATCACCTCAGCAACTAATGAATCATCTTCTCCAAAATACAATTTATTTCCGATTCTGATTTTTCTTGCAGGATCAACTAGAACATCCCATAATCGCTGCTCTCTATTTAACTCACGTAACAAAAATACCTCGATTTTTGCTCCTGTTTTTTCTTTGTTTCCATATAATCTGGCAGGGAACACTTTGGTGTTGTTAAATACCATAACATCCTTGTCGTCAACATAGTCAACTAGATCTTTGAAAACTTTATGTTCTAATTTCCCTGTCTCTTTATGAATTACTAATAATCGTGATTCGTCTCTGTTTTGGGTTGGGAATTTTGCTATTAAATCTTGTGGTAGATCAAACCTGAATTTAGATAACTTCATTGATTGAAAGGATTTTATATGTTATACGTTCGTGCCCTGCTTATACGTGGCATTATTGAATTGGTTGCAAAGTTGTTAAAAAAAATTCAAATTCCGATATACTTAAAGAAGATTCTAATGTATAATCTCCTATGCGTGTGCGAATTAATTTAGTCAAATGACCTCCGCAACTTAACTCTTTGCCAATATCATGTGCAAGAGATCTAATATATGTTCCTTTGCTACAAACAACTTTTAAAACTATGTTTGGCAAATTATATTCAATTAACTCTAATTTCTTAATTTCTATTTTATTTGATTTCATTATGAGCTCTTGCCCACTTCGAGCATAGTCATATGCTCTTTTCCCATTAATATTCTTTGCAGAATAAACAGGAGGAACTTGATTTTGTTCACCAATAAATTTCTTAATGGCTTCTTTCACTTTCTCTTCTGTAATATTGTCAATAGGATAATGTGCGTCATATTCTGTTTCCAAATCGAATGATGGAGTTGTTTTGCCAAGTTCAATATTTGCAATATACTCCTTTTCATAATTCATTAAATCATTAATTTTTTTTGTTGCTTTACCCGTGCACACAATAAGTAATCCCTCAGCTAATGGATCAAGCGTTCCTGCATGCCCCACCTTGAAGTTCTTCTGCTTTATTTCTACAACTGGTTTTAGTTTTTTCCAGATTAGATTTTTGATTTTTTTAACAACGTCAAAAGATGTCCATTCATATGGTTTATTAATGAGTAGCAACTTACCCGTTTGAAACTCTTCTATGCTTTCTACTTTAAATATCATTCATTAAAAAGAATAAACTATTGCTATTATACCAACAACTAAACAATATGCTGCAAAATAAATCAACTTTCCTCGTTTAACAATTTTCAACATCCAAGAGCACGCAAATAAACCTGTAATAAATGCTGCTATAAAACCTACAATTAATGGAGTAATAGAAACTGCACTTTGGGCTGCGAGATCTAAATCTAATAAGTCTTTTACATTTGCTGCTATTATAGGTACCAAAACCATTAAAAACGAAAATTTAGCAACAAATTCCTTTTTGTTACCTAAATACAACCCCGTTGCTATTGTTGCTCCCGACCTTGAAATTCCAGGAATAACCGCTATTGCTTGAGCAATACCGATAATAAAAGAATCTTTAAATGAAATCTCTTTTTCTCTTTCCTTTGCGTAATATGTGAATGCGAGAACAGCTGCAGTTAGTAATAACATTATACCTACAAACATTATATTTCCGGTAAATAAACCTTCGATCTCCTCTTTGAAAAACAATCCAATAACTACAACAGGTAACATAGACAAAGCAATTTTTGCAATGTATTTTGTTGAATCGTTCCACTGAAATTTTATTAATTCCTTAAATAACTCGACAATAGTGCTCCAAAACACGATAATTGTACTTAATACTGTTGCTCCATGAACTACAACGGTAAATGTAAGGTTCTCAGAAAACTCAACACCTAAAATGTACTTTCCTAATTCTAAATGCCCACTGCTACTTACAGGCAAAAACTCCGTTAGTCCTTGAATAATTCCAAGGATTAATGCTTCTAACCAATCCATCTAATTGTTTGTTTATTTGATTTTTATTTTTCGGTTTCTTTAGGTTTTTTCATTATTGCATATATTTCGAATATAAATCCAAACAAAACAACAATGGGTGCTAAAGTTATTCTTCTAAAGCTGAATACTTCTTTGTTAAAAACATCAGGAGATTCGGCTTTTCCTCCAACCATTAATAGAAAACCTATTACAATTATAGCAAATCCGATAATTAAAAGCTTATAATTTTCTTTGCTTAGAGCAAACTCAACATTTTCTTCACTCGGGTTATTACTTTTCGACATCAGATTAATATTTTTTATTAATAATATAATTTATCAACTTTCATTTTTAAATACTTAGATACCGCTAAGAATGTTGATATCCAGTTTATTATAATTCCAACTAATAAAACTCCCAAAAATAGAACACTAATTTTTTCAATATCTTTGAAGCTTATTATTTCTTTAAATTCTTGCTGTGCCAAGTATAAAATACCTGCTAATAATCCGATAGCTATAAACGAAGCAAGAATTCCATTTCCAGCACTTTTATATAAGAAAGGTCTGCGAATAAAACCACGCGTGGCCCCAACAAGTTGCATAGTATTTATAATAAATCGTTTTGAATAAACAGATAAACGTATAGTTGAATTTATTAGTGTTATTGCAACAAGAAATAACAAGCCACTAAATACAAGAATTATTAAACTAATCTTTTGTATATTTTCATTTACTAAGCTAACCAAAGATTTTTGATAAAAAACTTCCTTTATTAACTCGTATTTCGTAAAATCCTGTTCAATGACTTTTATGCTATCCTCGTTTGCATAATTTGCATATAATTTAACTTCTATTGATGCTAGTAAAGGATTAAATCCTAAGAACTCTACAAAATCTTCACCTAGGTCTTTTTGCAAATCCTTTGCAGCTTCTTCTTTTGTAATATACTTTGTAGATTTTACATATTCTGAAGCATCTAGACTTTTCTGCAATAAAATAATATCGACTTCTTTTACATTCTCTTTAAGAATAACTGAAAATCCAATATTTTCTTTTACGTAATCGGATAGTCGTTTTGTACTCAGAACCAGCAAACCTAACATTCCTAAAAGAAACAATACTAAAGAGATACTTATAATGGATGTTATATAAGAACTTCTTAGTCTTCGTTTAGTAATGTTTGCTTCTTTCTTACCCATAAATCATTTTTAATCGTGCAAAGATACAAATTAATCTCGTTTAATTTTGTAAGTATTTGAATAACGAGCTGTTCTACTCATTATTTTTCGTGAATGAAACATATATTTCTTTCCCTAATACAAAAACCAGAAAAATGATTAATAAAATAGAACTAATTATTGAGATTTTATTTCCAATGTAATATGATTGTGGCTCAAACTTAAACTCTATTTTATGCACGCCTTTTGGGATGATTAAAGCTCTTAATACATAATTTACTCTAAAATGATCAACAAAATTCCCATCAATATATGCATTCCATCCCTTTGGGTAATAAATCTCAGAAAAAACAGCTAATTTTTCATCAATACATTTAGCATTATATGTTAAATAATTTGGCTTATAATCGATTAGTTTAACAAATGAACTAGTATCTACAATAAAATCTTTCCCTTCAACAAATTTTTCAAATCTTTCATCAACAATAGCTTCAGATTTTGGATTAAAATTACTTAATGCGTCAATCTCAGCATCCGCATCTGGTACAATCCTATAATTCTCTACGAACCAGACATTACCCAAAGCATCTGGATTAAATTGCGCAATCGGTTGACGATTATTATCAGGAACAATAAAATATTTCGTATTTAACATGTTTAATACATCCATATTATTTTTAGAAATTTGATGCTCAATTAATTCCTGATACCTTCTCATTTTTGCACCATGATAACCACCAATTGACTTATGAAAATATGAAGTGCTTGAATTATTAAAAGGATCAACAGTTACATTTAAAACTCTATAATTTGGATCTTTATCTTGTAAAATAAACTTATCCGCTTGTGTCATTTGAAAAGGTTCTTTAGCCTGACGCTTGCTAACAAAATTATCGTCATTTAAATATCTTTTATCAACACTCCACATATCAACTAGAATTAACACAGCTAATAACCCCAAGGTGTAATTAAACTTTAACTTGTTTTTTATAAAGGCATATACCACACCTGCTGATAATAAAATAAAAACTAACGAACGAAATGCATCATTTCTTAGTATCATTTTTCTATCTGATCTAAGAGCATCTACAAATGCCTGGCCTCCTTGTGCGATATATCCTTGATCTGATTGGGCATTAAAATCAAAAAACATTCCTGGAAATACGGCAAAGAATAATGCAATACCACCTATTATATATAAGGAACTTTTTAGCGCTTTTTCAATCTTTTGCTTCTCAACAGAACCATCAAAAACCTTTTTCAACGCTAATATTGCCATTAGGGGAACTGTAAACTGGGCTATAACCAAGGTCATTGAAACAGTCCTAAACTTGTTATATCCAGGAACATAATCTAAAAAGAACTCGGTTAATAAATTAAAATTATGCCCCCAAGCCAGCATTACAGATAATATAGTTGCGGGCAATAACCACCATTTCAATTTTTTATCGAGTAAAAATATTCCTAGAACAAAAAATAACATAACTATTGCCCCAAGATAAACAGGACCAGAAGTACTGGGCTGATCGCCCCAATATAATGGTAATTGCCTTATTGCCTGAATTGCATATTTTTCTCCTTTTATTTTTTTAAAGAACTCAAATGATGCAGAGTTTTCTCCAACTGCACCTCCACTTGCTCCACCTTTATAATTAGGAATTAACACTGTTAATGTTTCATCAATGCCATAACTCCAAGCTGTTGCATAATCTTTATCTAATCCACTAGTCCTATTGTGTTGCTCGCTTGTTAACTCTGACTTTCCACGAATAGAATATTTACCATATTCCATTGTTGTCCACATTTTCCCAAAGTTACTTCCCAGTGCAAAAATAGAGATGAGCAATAAAATACCTGTAGCCTTTATAAAACGTTCGTACTCCTTACTTCTTATAGTAAAGATTAGCTCAACTAGTCCGAACAATAATACTATTATAAGAGTATAATATGTTATTTGTAAATGATTTATTAATAATTGCAATGCTAAAAACAAACCGGCAATTGAAGCTCCTAACAAGTAACGCCCCTTATAAGTTTTGTAAATTCCTGCAATGATTGGGAACATATATCCTATTGCCATAACCTTAGCATTATGTCCTGCTGTAATAATTATAAAATTATAAGAAGAAAAGGCAATCGCAATTGCTCCAAGAAAGCCTAGCCAAGGAGAAACGCCGAATAACAATAGCGCGATATATGCACCAATAAGGTATAGAAACACATATGATATCGGTTTAAGATTGTTTAGAGTAAATATTTTATGAATGATTTTAACAAATGTCTTGTCAGTGCTTTTAATTAAGTATGTTGGCATACCACCGAACATACTATTTGTCCATTGAGATTCTATTCCTACCTTTTCAAAGTCCACTATCTCTTTTGACATCCCCTGATAATTGACATAGTCTCCCTGGTAAACCTTTTTACCTTCTAATACAGGGGAATTATATATTACTGAAATAATTAAAAAAACTAAAATTATTGACAAATGAGTTAACACTTTTTGAAACAATTTCCTTTTCATTTTATCTATTTTAAAAAAATTATCATATTATTTTAGAAATCAATTTATAAAATTCGGAGATTTTATTATTCACTTCATCAGAAACTTTAAAAATATAAATTAAACTAATAAAAACTATCGTAATCATAGAACTTCTTATGAATATATCTACTATTAAATTCCCTATATCTGGAAGTAATCTAGATAAGAAATAGCAACACATAGCAATTAGAAATGAAATAATAATCTTTCCATTAAATGGAAATAACTTAAACTTTAAATATATAAACAAAACCTTTAGTCCATTAATAATAAACTTTGACAGTAAAGATGCAAAAGCAGCCCCTGCTATACCATATTTAGGGATAAATACTATATTTGAAAAAAATAATATTACAATTAAAAGCAATGTAAAATATGATTGCATTTTATAATACTTTGAACTTCCTATGATATTTGTCGACACTCCAATTAACATATCTAATAAAAAAGAAAAGCTAATAAATACTAATACATAATATCCCTTAGAATATTCTTTTGGCAGCAATTCAAATATATTATTAATGTTGCCAAGTATTCCAATGATTAATAGAAGACCAATAACCGTTTGATTAATAACACTTTTCCTATATATTGAATCAATTGTTCGAATATCATTATTTTTCCATGAATCGGATATATATGCGGATGTTATTCTAATTAAAGGACGGGATGGTATAACAATAAGTGCTCCAAAATAAAAGGCAATTGAATATATACCAGTATTGCCTAAACCAAGCATTTGGTTTATCATTATTTTATCAATATTAACAACCGCAACACCAGCGAACCCTCCAATTATTCCAAATAAACTTACGCTTATCATAGCTGAAATTAGTTCTTTGTCTAGAAACCTAAGTTGTGGCTTTACATTAAACTTACCTTCTTTTATCAATTGAACTGCTATTACAAATGCTGGAAGACTATATATAACAATATATAATAATACAAAATTTTCAAAGGTAATTATATTAAAATAGAACATTAAGATGTCTACAAGCACTAATATACGAACCAAAAACTCTTTAAGAAAAATGCCTACTAAAGATTTATATAAAACTCTACTGAAAACATCTAAACTATTAAAATATAAAGTGAAGAATGCAAGTGGAATTATATAAAACCCATATTTAGAAAGTAATACTGAACTATCGTTAGGATTATTAACAATATATGGATAGATGAATAAAAAGACTACAAGTACTAATAAAAAACCAACTAATGCAGTTAATAAATAAATAAATAAAAATCCATTATTCTTTTTATCTTCATTTCTAAAATATGGGAATAATTTTATGGCGGTATTATTGAATCCCAAACTAGATATTTGAGCAAAAACTAATGAATACGAAATAAGTATATTAAGCAATCCGATTTGTTCTATATGAAATATTTTAGGAAATATTAATGCAGTATTAATAAATCCTATTAATACTCCAATATATGTATATATTGTACCTTTAATTGATTGCTTTTCTATTTCTCCCACAAAATAATTTTTGTCAAATCTTTTAAAATTAAATAGTTTTTTTATGCACAACTATTATCCTTGGAGTTACCAAATCTTCAGCAACAATACTACTATAATTCTTCCTACATCGATCCAATATATCCATATTGAGCATTCGAACATGTTGTTCTTTCGTGAATTTAAATAATGCAACTATCTCTAATCCTGCACTTTTACTGTGTTGGACCAATTCATTCAATGTCATTCTATTCAAACCCTTATTGTAAAAAGCTCCTGCCTTTTTTAATTCCAACGGTCTTATCTTTTTTAAATATCTTAAAAAGTCATCTTGATCTAGTTGAGCATGCCCCCATAAAAAATCTAAAGTACATAAACTGTGACCACCATTTAAACAATGAAAGGGATTGTATTCATGTATTGAAATTCCTTCTGGTTTTAAAACTTTTGCTATATTCATTAAAGCCTTTGCCGGATCACTTAAATGCTCAAATACATCCCAACTGCACACCAAGTCATAAGTGTTTTCTACTAAATTAGAATTACATATATCATCATCAACAAAAGTAACCTTATCTGTTTTACTAAAAAACTTCGATATTTTATTTCTATAAACTTTTAACTCATCATTAACTTCTTCTAATAACAATTTTTCTCCAATAGAATCGATCTTATATCCTGAAAATTCAGTGCCCATAACATTCTTTGCTCCCAGTTCTGCAATTCTAAAAGAATTTGCTCCTGAATGGCAACCAATTTCTAATACTGATTTATTATTAATCCCATTTAAAAAAGTATTAATTAATGGTAACAACTTATCAACTGCCACTTTTCCATTTTTAATATTCTCCTCAATTATGTTTTTATCTGTAGAAAATTGTGATGGCCTTTGGTAGATACTTTCCCAGCCTGGTCTTATTTTGTTTCGCAACTCTTTAAATAGAATAAAATGTTTTCCATGTTTATCTTGAAAGTCACCAAACTTTGTATAGGACTCTATATTAAATGGTGATTCAAAAAGGCTTTGTATAAATTTATTACGCTTTGCTTTTTGTATAATATAATTAATAATTATAACACTTAACTTCTTCATTTTGTATAACCTTCAACTACTAATTACTTATCGTTAATTAAAAATTCTGCAATTCTTCTGTCTAATTTGGTACGAAGAACGTGTGCTGATTTTTGATCAATAACAATGTGCCCCACTTTACCCGAGATAATCTTATTTGTTTTTAAAAACTGTTCTGTTTTTACAGCTGAAATACCCCCTTCAGATTTATATAAAGCTTCCCTTTCTAATTTCGAAAATTTTTCCTGATTTAAAATTGGTTTCATTCCTCCACCATCGTGTTGAAAGAAAGTATTCATTTCTTCTCTCACACTTATTATTGAATCCGTATCAAATATTTTCAAAGTATTAATAGCATCATCAATTGAACTACTTCTTATAAAAGGATATTCAATAGATAAAACAACCAAAATTTTGGGGTTTAATTCAATCACATAATCTTGTTCTAAAATACTATTTATGGTGTCTGATAGTGTAATATTTAACCTTGCTATGATTTCACTTCTTTTATGAAAATATATCTTTGGATGTGCTTTATAAACTTCATTAATATACTTTTCAATATCTTCGCTTGGCGAACTAATAATTACCTGTTTTACTTTACTAGCTTTTAAACACTCATCAATTTTCCAATCTATAACTTTTCGAGTACCTAAAGACATTAGAGCAATATCACTCGCTTTATATTTTGTTCCTCTTATTGGAATAATTACAATATTTTCATCGTTATTCCAATTAGGATTATTTACTATATAATTTTCTTTTATTCTTGCTCTTGTATCTAATATCCTATTTTCATTGGAAGTAAGATTTGCTCCATGCTTTCTATAATAAAAAAGAGCAGTATCTACATTAGTAACTTTGAACTTAGATGTAAACTTAACCCATAACTCATATCCATCCTGACACTTATATTGTTCATCGTAACCTCCTAAAATTTGCAAGAATTTTTTTCGTATCATGGTACAAGCACCATGTGCCGGTTGATCCATTAGGGTTACATCTTCGTCAAATCGATGTCTTTTTTCAATTCCTAATATATTCTCATCTTCGTCAACGATATAATAATCAGGAAAAACTAGCCCAATTTCCTCATCTTTTTCCAAAATATTCACCATTACCAAAAGTGCATTTGAGTCCAAATAATCATCAGCATCAAGACGCATAATATATTTACCTTGAGCAACTCTTAATGCTATGTTATTAGTAACGTTTAGTCCCTTGTTTTGCTGGAAAATGATCTTTACTTTTGGATTCTCCGAATAACTTTCAATTATCCCCTTTGAATTGTCTGTAGAACCATCATCGATAATAATTACCTCAAAATCTTGATAGGATTGATTCAAAAGACTTTTAATTGCTTTCGTTATAAACTTCCCATAGTTATAATTTGTAATATATACTGAAATTAATGGAGCTTCTAATTTTTCCATATTATTTGTTTTGTGGGATTCCAACTAATGTTAGTCCATCTGAGTAACGCACTTCATCGATAAATTGTTGCAAATCAACTTGCAAGCTTCCTGTTTTGGTAAAATGATCGTAACTATCTACCTTATTCCCAATTTGCATAAGAGTTTCATATACATCCATTCCATAATACCATGCCGCAATTGGATCAAATCCATTTTTAGTATATAATTCTGCAGCTGATGCATCAGTAAAAGCCATTATATGCCCCATAGGATCCAAATGCCTTATTACTGAGTCAGTTGATAAAGTTTGAATGGCACTACTTAATGAATTCCATCTAGGTAATTTAGAAATAACAATTCCTTCTCTATTACCTTTATTCAAAATATCATATGCTGAGTTCAATATTTCTCCTGGATTTGGAGTATGTTCAAGCAAGCCCCAAAAAGTTACTACATCTACATCACTATACTCATCAATAACGTCGTTAATATTTCTTCCATCCATTTCAAAGCCCCAAATCTCTTTAGCGAACTTCCTGCTTGACTCACTCAACTCTATTCCATATGCTTCTATACCTTCTCTTCTGCATGCCTCAACAAAATGGCCTGCTCCTGAGCCTACATCAAGGACTTTCTTGGGCTTTCTCCCATACTGTTTTTCAAAAACTTCAATCATCCACTTAGTCCATGGCACAGCTATCGCATTTAATCTAGATTCTGCAGCTTCCTTATCTGTATAGGTTGCTGCGTATGTAATATTATTAAGATAAAAATTGTGTATAGCTTTCTGTAAAGGCCTTTTTATTACATACACATGAGAACAAACATTGCATTGCACATAATTAGCCCCAAAGATACTTGTTTGAAGTTTTGTTTCTTTTGATGAAGAACTGCAAACTGGACAAGATTTAACATCCTCCATTAGTTCTTGTTCATAAAGTTCAGTTCTGCTTTGTTGGTAATATTCAATATTCTTCTTTATTTTTTCAACAATATTCTTTTTTAAAGACAACAAATCTGTTTTCTTGCCAAGATACACATCTATGTTATATTTATTTACATTCTGATTATCTTCTCTAATCCAAATTTCTTTGTCCTTATTGCCTTGTTGAACTAAACTTGTTTTTTTATACCAATCCATATCTTTATTTTGTAAAAAATTCCCAATTTAATTTTTGATGTTTTTTTAAATCAACCAAAGTCTTCCTACCTAATAAATCATCAAATTCTCTAGCATCAATTCCATGATTTGGTCTTAAGCTGGTTAAATTATCTTTTGTTAGAACTGTCCCTTTTTTTATATCAACTAAAGGATAAACAGCTCGCCTAAATGTTATTTCATGTTTATTATCTTTTTCTATCGGTAATGGTTTTTTAATATTATTACCTTTTAACGTTTGAATTCTTTGAATTTCGCTTTTAAATACAAGAACTTCTTCTGTTGTTAAAGATACTTTATGATCTCTAAACTCCTTTCCTTCTCTAGTATCAGTAAAATGAAATTCTAATATCTCAGCATCTAACAAATATGCATAAAGCATTGCTTGCATTCCAATAGTATGATCTGAATATCCTACTGTTAACCCAGTTATTTCTTTAAACCTCTTAATTACTGATAAATTAGCATCGCTATCATTTATTGGATACATTGAAGTACATTGTAATACGGCAAGGAAATTTGGATCTTTGTATTTTGGATCTATACTTTGAATGTAATTTATAGCTTCTAATACCTCTTTCTCATTCGACAAACCAGTTGATATAATAATTGGTTTTCTTTTCTGGGCAATTGCTTTTAAAATTGGATAAGCAGTCAAATCACCAGAACCAATTTTATATATTGGTATGTATGGATCTATCCATTCCATCATTTGTTCGTCCCAAACCGAAGCCATATATCCTATACCTGAATCCTGAATCATTTGTGCCAAATATATATGCTGTTCTTTAGTAAGTTCAAATTTTTTAAAATGTTCATTCCTTTGCGGGTTCACTAATTTACTTACCAGAGTATCACCCGTATAAAGTTGGAACTTAATAAAGTCAACTTTTGTAGAAATAGCTAATTCCGTTAGCTTTTTAGCATATTCAAAGTTACCTTCATGATTACCCCCAATCTCAGCTATTAATAAAGGGCCTATTTTTCCTTCAAAATTTCTATTGGTCATTTAATCGAATATTTTTATATATCGGATATATCTCTGCTAAATTATAATTAGTGTGATTCATTTTAAATGAACCGATTATTTTTTCTGCTAATTTAAAATCATCTAAATCATCTATCGCCAATTGAATTCCACTAGCTTCAGGACAAATTTTATTGAAAAAATAAAAATGCTCTTCCTTATTATCTTGGCTATATAAGAATAATGTAACATGCTCGTAGTGATCCTTTGTTTCAAAAACATTGTACATTTCTCTGTAATATTCTGTTTTAACAATCTCAATGCTCATTCCTTTTGGAAACGTTCTATTTTTAACATTACTAATAAACTTATATTTATTCATCATAGTAATTTCAATCATCTCTTTAAAACTGTTAATATCAATAAAAATATTATCCCCATTAATTCTTACAGAATAATCAAAAGAAAATGCTTCTGAGCATAATAAAAATCTCTCTGCTACATTATTTAATGATCCCCTAAAATAATTAATGCTATTTTCTTTACAGTAATTAATTATTGGATCATCTGATTCATTTTCTGATGTTGCAACCACTATTTTTTCAGATGAAGTAATTTTTTGCAATCGCTCAATAATATATTGAATAATTGGTTTCCCATTAATTTCTTTAAGAATTTTTCCTGGTAACCTATTCGAATTATAACGGCAAATTATAACAAATCCTATTCTCATTTTTATGAAATTATTGTCTTTCCCCAATCTCTAATGCCGGAGAACCTCCAACTATTTTATATGGCGGTATATCTTTATTAACCACGGAATTAGCGGCTATTACTGCTCCATCTCCAATAGTAACACCTTTTAAAATTGTAACGTTTGAAGCTATCCAAACGTCATTTCCAATTTTTATAGGAGCAGAAACATTGGCCTGTTCGTTAATTTTCTGATGGTGTTTTATCTGATGATTGCTATCAACAATGTATACAAAAGGTGCAATTAAGCAATCATTACCAATTGAAATTCCCGCCGAAGCAAAAATAAAATTATGAAAGCCTATAGTAGTGTTTTCTCCTATACTTATGTTTGCGTCCTTGTTACAACTGCAAATTCTAGTTCCTTCTTTTATTACTGCATTTTTACTTATATCAATGTTCTTTGGATATCTCTGAAATTCAACATTCTTATCAATAAAAACTTTACTTCCACAAAACCCTAATTTCTTTTTGGCAAAAAACAAACGCAACTTATTTCTAAAAGTATACTTCAAATGTTTTCTTAATTGACTATTTACCATTTTAATTGGAGTTTAAATTTGTTTTCTTTCAAAGGCATCAATAAATGACCCTTCGGTAACATTAATGATCTTTACATTGTTCTTTTTTGCGTAACTATTTAATATGTAATAACTATTAAATGAATGAACAAACTTTGTAAGCACTTGAGCTAAATTACGCTTTTTATTAGTTATTCCCTGATACATAACCTCAGCTTTAGCATTTAATTCATCATAAAAGTGTTTCTGCGTTAAGTATACTTCATTATTATCAGCAACATATATATCTTGAAGCCATGAATGATCTGCACCTGCAACAAATACGTTCTCGTATTTTAAATCTATCGATGCTTTAACACATGCAACTAAAACATTATGAGGTCTTGGCATGCCAAGATTTTTTTTAAAACAAAAAAAGCTAAATTCTTCAAAACCTTCCACTGGTGTAATGTTCAGATATTCAATACTAATGTTCTTATTTAAGTCCAACTCCTTTCTCCAAGCTTTATCTTTTCGAGCAATAATTGGTACAAATAGAATCATGTTCCAATATGTTTTTCTAGCAATGTTATTAAATGTTTCCTTTCTGCCTTCATCATTTAAGTCAATTTTCCCATTCGTCCAATAATTCGTAGATAAGATTACATAATATTTAGGTTTTACGACTTCAAAGTATTCAGATTTCCAAAAGAAATTAACGGCAAATGAATCCTTATCCTTTAAAAAATTAATCTTTTTAGTTAAGAACGAACTTAACGATGGTCCATTACCTAGAATAATACATTCTTTTCCTTTATTTCTTATCGCTTTGTATTTATTGTTAAAAAACTTTGAGAATAAAAGAATCTTAAGGATAGTAAGACCAGTTAAAATAAAGTTTTCTACAAATATTTGAAATTTACTTTTATTCATTTTTAATCCTTATAATATAAAAACCCTATCCATGTTAAAAACATCACTTTAATTAAATAATAGGCCTTAGAATACTGCCCCCTAAATATAAAAGGTAATGATAATGGAATTGTAACTCCAAATTTAAAAGTGTTCTCAAAAAATTTAACTATAGATTTAAAAAAAGGTTCAGACCTCAATCTCATTGCTTCTGAATGTCCATTAAGTCTACTTAATTTGTTAATAAATTTTGGTGTTAACCTAAAATCTTCAATATTATGATGTACAATTAATTCAGGTACGTACAATGTTTTTTTCTTAGCCTTCTTAAATTTATAAAATATATATTTATCGTCACTTCTTAATGTAAGATCTGTATTAAAACCTCCTATTTCATTAAAAACTTCCTTCCTGAAAGCCATATTACACCCAACGGGATATTTGTTCTTAAATTCTCCCTTTATCTCTCCATCATCAACTTTAGAAACTAATCTTTGTATATAATTAGACATCCATTCTGGTTCCTTATTTTCAGGATATATAGGAATAACTTTGCCTCCTATGGCTTCGTATTTAGGATATTCAGCAAAATTTTTAATTAAATTAGTAACATAGTCTTCTTCAGCGATTGCATCATCATCAATAAAAGCTACTAATGGGGTATTTGAAATTTCAATTCCTGTATTTCTTGCAAAGGATAAACCTTGTTTACGTTCAACTTTATATACAAAATTTAAATCTGGGTTTTCTCTTTCAAATTTTTTACATTTTTCCTCAGTTTTATCTGTTGAATTATTATTTACAACAATAATTTCAAAATTCTCTTTTGACTCATTTTGTTTTTTTAAACTTTCTAATGCATCAAGTATGTAAAAGTCCCTATTATAAGAGCAGATTATAATTGAAATCTTAACCATCTATATCTCTTTTAAAATATCTTTTTTAACAATTCCTTCATACTTACCTTTTCTTCTAAAATAGAGGCAAGTTCTGTTATGTTTACTCGTTCTTGTAACATCGTATCTCGATCACGAATGGTAACTGTATTATCTTCTAATGATTGGTGATCTATTGTAAGACAAATAGGTGTTCCTATAGCATCCTGACGACGATAGCGTTTCCCAATTGAATCCTTCTCATCATATTGACACGTAAAATCAAATTTTAGTTTATTAATTATTTCACGAGCTTTTTCTGGTAAGCCATCTTTTTTAACTAATGGTAAAACAGCTAGCTTTATTGGTGCTAAAGCTGGTGGAATTTGTAACACAACTCGAGTATCTACACTTCCATCTTCTTTCTTAATTTCTTCATCCTTCAAACAGCCCGATAAAATTGTTAAAAAAGTTCTGTCTAAACCAACAGATGTTTCTACAACATATGGTACAAAACTTTCACCCGATTCTGGATCAAAATACTGAATTTTCTTACCAGAAAATTTCTGATGCTGTGATAAATCAAAATCTGTTCTGGAATGAATTCCTTCTAATTCTTTAAATCCAAACGGAAATTCAAATTCAATATCAAAGGCTGCATTTGCATAATGCGCTAATTTATCGTGTTTATGGAAACGATATTTTTCTTCTGCCAGCCCCATCGCTTTGTGCCATTTTATTCTTAAATCTTTCCAATGCTCAAACCATTCCATTTCAGTTCCAGGTTTTACAAAAAACTGCATTTCCATCTGCTCAAATTCACGCATACGGAAGATAAACTGACGTGCAACAATCTCGTTACGAAATGCTTTACCAATTTGTGCAATCCCAAATGGTAATTTCATTCGTCCTGTTTTCTGAACATTTAAGTAATTCACAAATATCCCTTGAGCAGTTTCTGGTCGTAAGTAAATTTTATTGGCACCTTCGGCAACCGAACCTAGCTTTGTATCGAACATTAGGTTAAACTGACGTACATCAGTCCAATTTTTTGAACCTGATACAGGACAGGCAATTTCACAATCTACAATAATTTGTTTTATCTCATTTAAATCATCAGCTTCTAAAGCCTTAACTAAACGACCTTCAATTTCATCTATCTTAGCTTTATTTCTTAAAACATTTGGATTTGTTTCTAGAAACTGAACTTCATCAAAATCATCACCAAATTTCTTGCGACCTTTGGCTACATCTTTATTAATTTTAGCCTGATATTTCTGAATATGTTCTTCAATTAAATCATCGGCTCTATATCTCTTTTTTGAATCCTTATTATCAATTAACGGATCATTAAATGCACTTGTATGACCTGATGCGTTCCAAATCTCAGGATGCATAAATATTGCTGAATCAATACCTACAATATTCTCATGCATTTTAACCATTGCATCCCACCAAAATTTCTTAATGTTGTTTTTCAATTCAACACCCATCTGACCATAATCATACACAGCACTTAATCCATCGTAAATTTCACTCGATTGAAAAATAAATCCATATTCTTTTGCATGTGCAATCAGCTTCTTAAAAAGATCATCTTGAGCCATAATTATATCTTATTTATTGATTTTTAATTTAATCAGACAAAAATAATCGAAATTGTTTTTATATCATAACATTAATTGTTTATACAGTGATTTAGGTATAAAACACATATTTTATATCTTTTTATCATTACTATTTCTACCTTTGCTTTTTAAATATCTATAAATACTTAATTCAATATCATTATGATTAAAAAAACAGATTTCTTGGTTATAGGATCTGGCATCGCAGGTTTAAGTTATGCTTTAAAAGTAGCTGAGTTTGGAAAAGTAATATTAATTAGTAAAACAAATCTTGAAGAATCGAACACTAAGTATGCTCAAGGTGGGATTGCTGCTGTTACCTACGAACCCGACAATTACGAAAAGCATATTAAAGATACACTAATTGCAGGAGATGGTTTTTGCGATAAAGAAATTGTTAAGATGGTTGTTCGAGATGCTCCAGAGCAGATTAAGCAATTAATTAACTGGGGAGTTCATTTTGATCAGAATGAAAAAGGAAATTACGATTTAGGTAAAGAAGGAGGACATTCAGAAAATAGAGTTTTACATCATAAAGATAATACAGGAGCCGAAATTCAGAACTCCTTAGTAAACAAAGTAAAATCACATAAGAATATTGAAATTTTAGAAGATCATTTTGCTGTTGATATAATTACACAACACCATCTAGGAAAACTTGTAAAACGAAGTCATAATAACACAGAATGTTATGGTGCGTATGTTTTAGATCTACATACCGATCAAGTTAATACCTTTTTAGCAAAAGTTACATTAATTGCTACTGGAGGAACAGGTAATTTATATGATACCACAACAAATCCAATAATTGCTACTGGTGACGGAATTGCTATGGTTTACAGAGCTAAAGGTATTATTGAAAACATGGAATTTATTCAGTTTCATCCAACCTCGCTATATAATCTCGGAGAAAAACCTTCTTTTTTAATTACTGAAGCTTTAAGAGGATTTGGAGCAATTCTTAAGAACAAGGATGGAAATGAATTTATGAAGAAATACGATAAACGCGAAAGTCTTGCCCCCAGAGATATTGTTGCTCGCGCAATTGATCATGAAATGAAAATTACCGGCGACGATCATGTAATATTAGAATGTTCTCATTTGGACCCTAAACAACTTAAGTCTCATTTCCCAAATATTTATGAAAAATGTCTAAGCCTTGGAATAGATATTATAAAAGACCCTATTCCGGTAATTCCAGCTGCACATTACATGTGTGGTGGAATTAAAGTAGACGAAAATGGTGCAAGTACTATTAATCAATTATATGCTATAGGAGAAGTTTCTTCGACGGGATTGCATGGAGCAAATAGGCTGGCATCAAACTCCTTGTCGGAAGCAATTGTCTATGCCAACAGAGCTGCTAAAGATTCCATAAAAAGAATAAATCATATACAAATAAATAGTGAAATTCCAGAATGGGATGCACATGGCACTACTTACCCAGAAGAAATAATCATGATTACTCAAAACTATAAGGAAGTACAGCAAATAATGAGTAATTATGTTGGAATTGTTCGATCGAATCTTAGACTAGAACGAGCTTTAAAACGTTTAGAAATTATTTATAAAGAAACAGAAGAGTTATACGAGAAATCAATACTTTCTTCGAAACTTTGTGAACTTCGTAATTTAATTAATGTTGGTTATCTAATAATTAAAATGGCAAAAGACTTACACGAAAGCCGAGGACTACATTACACTATTGATTATCCAAAGAAAGGCTCGGTAAGTGAATTCTAAAACGAGAACCTTTTCAATATAATCTGAAACAAATTTAAAAGGGCTGTCCAAAAACATCGGAAAGCCCTTCTCTATTATCTAATTATTCTTTCTTTTATAAAAGTATAATTCTTGAAACCAGAGTCTTATCCTTAAAATTAAACCTAATGAGATAAGAACCACTAGGTCTATCTGAGATATCAATTTTATTGCTATCTGAATTATGAATTTCATCATATATTAACTTACCGTCATAACTAACAATAGTAACTTTTACATCTCCAATATTTTTACTGTATGAGATATTAAAGATACCTTCTGATGGATTAGGATAAATATTTATACCAAAGTCAGAAAGTTTTTCAATAGACGTTGCTACAGAAAGTGTCGCAATATCACTTGTAACATCACCACATTCTCCAGAAACAACTACATCATAATCTCCTACATTACTTGTTATAACAGATTGAATTTGATAATTAGCATCTGTTGCTCCATTAATATTAGAGCTATTAAATCGCCACTGATAAGTTAAACTTGTTCCTTCAGCAACAACATTTAATGTCA